>Ga0265320_10000863_pt1 | contig 22926 bp, 9 predicted proteins | sample 4827metaG_FD_202087 | JGI IMG/M metagenome (GOLD analysis project Ga0265320, IMG submission 202087) | Rhizosphere microbial communities from Carex aquatilis grown in University of Washington, Seatle, WA, United States - 4-8-27 metaG | ecosystem: Host-associated > Plants > Roots > Rhizosphere >...
TCGTCGATGAGCGCGATCGGGTTCCTCGTCGGCCGGTCGCACTTGTTCATGAACGTGAAGATCGGTATCCCCCGGCGCCGGCAGACCTCGAAGAGCTTGCGGGTCTGGGCCTCCACGCCCTTGGCCGCGTCGATCACCATGAGGACGGCGTCGACGGCCGTCAGCACGCGGTAGGTGTCCTCCGAGAAGTCCTTGTGGCCTGGCGTGTCGAGCAGGTTCACGACGCGGCCGTTGTAGTCGAACTGCAGGACCGTGGAGCTGATCGAGATGCCGCGCTGCTTCTCGAGCTCCATCCAGTCGGAGGTCGTGGCCCTCTGGTTCTTCCTGTCCTTCACCGCCCCGGCCAGGTGGATCGCGTTGCCGTAGAGCAGGAACTTCTCGGTCAGCGTCGTCTTTCCCGCGTCGGGGTGGGAGATGATCGCGAAGGTGCGTCGGCGCGCGATTTCAGAGGCGGGAGACATCGGAATCGGGCAGTAAAAACCCGGGGGGTCGGCCTTGGAAGCCAATTCGGGGCGCCGGGCGGGCGCACTTTGGGCTTCTACGCGCGCCGCGCCCGGCGATCATCGGGGGATGCCCGTCCCCGCTTTCAAGCTCAAGGCCAACGCCAACTCGCGGGTGCTCTCGGGGCACCCGTGGGTTTTCGCGAACGAGGTGGAGGCGCCGCTTCCCCCGGAGTGCGACGGCGAGGTCGTCGAGTGCCGGGACAGGACGGGCAGGCTCCTCGGGACCGGGATCTGCAACGGCCGCTCGCAGATCGTCTGGCGGCGCCTCAGCCGGGACCGCGTGGCCCTGGACGAGGCCTACATTCTGGCGGCGCTGGAGCGCGCCATCGCCCGGCGCTCGCCTGGGCCGTACCGGCGCCTGGTCTGGTCGGAGTCGGACGACCTTCCCGGAGTGGTGGCTGACCAGTACGGCGACGCCGTGGTCCTGCAGCTGCAGACGCTCGCGATGGAGAAGAGGTCGGCCCTCATCGGGGACCTGCTCGAGCGGCTCCTGCACCCCTCGGAGGTGATTTTCAGGAACGACGGGCAGATCCGCAGGCTCGAGGGCCTCCCTCTGGAGTGCCACACACGCAGCGGCAAGCCCTGGGAGCCCCTGTGGGCCGCCATCGACGGACTCGAGGTGTGGCTCGACCTCATGGGGGGCCAGAAGACGGGATTCTACCTGGACCAGCGCTTGCAGCACGCGGTGGTCGCGAAGTACTGCGCCGGCAAGCGCGTGCTGGACGCGTTCTGCAACCAGGGCTCGTTCGCGATCCACGCCGCCCGGGCCGGGGCGGCCGAGGTGCGGGGCCTGGACAGCGCCGCCGACGCGATCGAGGCCGCCCGCCGCAACGCCGAGAGGAACGCAGTAACGGTGCGCTTCGACATCGCCAATGTCTTCGACTGGCTGAACGACCCGTCTAACCGGGAGGAGGCGCCCTACGGCGTCATCATCCTCGACCCGCCCCCCTTCGCCAAGTCCCGCTCCGCGCTCGAGGGGGCGCTGCGCGGGTACAAGGAGATAAACCTGCGCGCCCTGCAGAGGCTCGCGCCCGGCGGCGTGCTCGCGACCTACACCTGCTCCCACCACATGCAGGACGCGGACCTTCGGTCCGTCCTGTCCTCGGCCGCCAACGACGCGAAGCGCCGCGTGCGCGTGCTCGAGTTCTGCCACCAGCCTCCGGACCACCCGGTCCTGATATCGATGCCCGAGAGCGAGTACCTGCGCGGCTACATCCTCAGGGTCGACTGAGGGCGCCAGGGCGGCGTCGCCTCAGGCTTGCCACGGGGGCCTGCGTACGGAAACGTGGTCCCATGCCCCGGCCGACGAACGCCCTAATTGTAGACGACGAACCGCACGTGCGCGTGCTGATCCGCGTCCTCCTGAAACAGCTCGGAATCGAGACCGTGTGGGAGGCCGCCGACGGCACCGAGGCGCTCGAGAAGGCGGCCTCGCACAAGCCGCACGTCATCCTGCTCGACATCAACCTGCCGCAGGTCGGCGGACTGGAGGTCCTGGGGAAGCTGAAGGCCGCCCACCCGGAGATTCCCGTCATCATCGTCTCCTCCCAGAGCACGATGAAGACCGTGATCCAGACCCGGGAGCTCGGCGCCGAGGCCTACGTTCTCAAGCACGCCCCGAAGTCCGAGGTGCTCCAGATGCTCTCCGAGGCGTTCGACAACATCGCGGGGGGCAGCGAAGGCACGGCGCCGGCCGCCGAGGCCCCGAAGCCCGAACTGCCGGCCTGAGGCGGGCCCGGGGGCCCGCTCAGAGCTTGCCGCCGTAGATGGCCGAGGCGCCCAGCTCCTCCTCGATCCGGAGCAGCTGGTTGTACTTGGCGACCCGGTCGGTGCGGCAGAGGGATCCCGTCTTGATCTGACCGGCGTTCGTGGCGACGGCGATGTCCGCGATCGTCACGTCCTCGGTCTCGCCGGAGCGGTGGGAGATGACAACCGTGTAGCTGGCCTCCTTGGCCATCTCGATCGCGTCGAGCGTCTCGGTGAGGGTCCCGATCTGGTTCACCTTGACCAGGATCGAGTTGGCGGTGCCCGTGTCGATGCCCCGCTTCAGGAACTCGGTGTTCGTCACGAAGAGGTCGTCGCCCACGAGCTGGATTTTGTCGCCGATCGCGTCCGTCAGCTTCTTCCAGGTGTCCCAGTCGTTCTCGGAGCAGCCGTCCTCGATCGAGATGATCGGGTACTTCGCGGCCAGCTCCTTGTAGAAGGCGACGATCTGGTCGCCGCTCAGGGCCTTGCCGCTCGATTTCTTGAAGACGTAGCTCTTCTTCTCCTTCACGTAGAACTCGGAGGCCGCCACGTCGAGGGCGAGCGAGATGTCCTTGCCGAGCTTGTAGCCCGCCTGCTTGACGGCCAGGCAGATGGCGTCGAGCGCGGCCTCGGTCGACTCGAGCTTCGGGGCGAAGCCGCCCTCGTCGCCCACCGTCGTCGTCAGGCCCTTGTCCTTGAGCACCTTCTTGAGCGTGTGGAAGACCTCGCAGCCCATGCGCAGTCCCTCGGCGAACGTGCTCGCGCCCGTCGGCATGATCATGAACTCCTGGAAGTCGATCGGTGCGTCGGAATGCGCCCCGCCGTTCATGATGTTCATCATCGGCACGGGGAGCACCTTGGCGTTGGGGCCGCCGATGTACTTGTAGAGGGGCTGGTTCAGGGCCGCTGCGGCGGCCTTCGCGGTCGCTAGCGATACGCCGAGGATGGCGTTCGCGCCGAGGCTCGACTTGGTCTTCGTCCCGTCGAGCTTGATCATCGCGCGGTCGACGCCGACCTGGTCGCAGGCGTCGAAGCCGACGAGGGCCGGGGCGATCTTCGACTTCACGTTCGCCACCGCTTTCTGGACGCCCTTGCCCGCGTAGCGCTTCTTGTCGCCGTCCCGCAGCTCGATCGCCTCGTGCTCGCCCGTGGAGGCGCCCGAGGGCACGGCCGCGCGGCCGAAGGCGCCGGAGGCGAGCCTGACGTCGACCTCGACGGTCGGATTGCCGCGGGAATCGATGATCTCGCGGGCGGTGATGGAGGCGATGGAGGTGTTCATGGAAGTATCCTGTGAATAGGAAATCCCATCAGAGGCGAGACCGGCCTCCGGGGAAAGTCCAAAGTGGGCCCCCGGGGACCCTTTTAGAACGGCGAGCGCGTCCGGCTTATCCGGCGCAGGAACCGGGAAACCGGCCCGAGAGACTTGGGGCGGGAGGCCTCGGGGATCTGCGAGATGAACCCGCGCTCCGAGGCCAGCGACGCCACCGATATCCCGTCGTAGTTGCGCGTCGCCACGCGCTCGGGCGTGAGGAGCTCGGCGGGGACCTGGTTCAGGTGCCCCTCGTACGCCGCGGCATGCAGCGGCGTGTCGCCGTTGTCGTTGCGGGTCACGAGGAGCCTGTCCGTCAGGTTGGCCCTCGGGATCTTGCCCAGCTGCCCCGTCTCCGCCGCGGCGTGCGTCGGGGTGAAGCCGGTCTTGCTGGGGATGGACAGGTTCTCATAGACCAACAGGGATGCTGGCACCTGCTCCAGGTGCCCGGAGATCGCCGCGGCGTGGAAGACGGTGTCCCCGGCAAGCGTCACCTCCCGCATCGCGGCCCCCGTGAGGAGTTCCGCGGGCACCTGGTTCAGGTGTCCGTTGAAGGCCGCGACGTGGAGGACGCTTTCCCCGCTCACGTTTCGCCGGCCGAGTATCTCGGCCGTCAGGTACGCCTTGGGCACCTTGTCGAGCGTGCCATTCTCGGCCGCCTCGTGCATGAGGGTGTTGCCCGTGTCGTTGGCGCTCATGAAGACCTCCTGCGTGAGGAGGTTCGCGGGAATCTGCCCCAGGTTCCCGTAGGCCGCCGCCGTGTGGAAGACGGTGTAGCCGGCGTTGCTGCGGATGGAGAGGTTCTCGCTCGTCAGGATGGCGGCGGGCACTTGGTCCAGGTGGCCCCCGATGGCCGCGTGGTGGAGGGGCGTGTAGCCCGCGTCGTTCTTCTGGGTGAGGGCCTTAACCGTCAGCGTATCCCTCGGCAGCGTGTTCAGCTCCCCGTACTTGGCGGCCGTGTGCATCCGCGTGTGGCCGGAGGAATTCCGAGCCGCGAGGGCGGCAGCGGGTATCGGTGCGGGTTCTGCCATCGGCCCCATGATGGAGGGGATTGGGCCGTTGGCAACTGCGGCATGGCGAGGGCGGCGCCGGTCGGGTCTTCCCAGAATGGGATTGGATTTGCCAATCCCCCGCAGGGAAACCACCCTGCCTGTGCATGCACCCAGCTGATCCGAACGCGGCGTTGGCCAAGGACGCCATCCTGGTCGTCGACGACGAGCTTCCGATCCTGGAGGCCTTCTCGACTGCCCTTTCCCCCTATTTTGAGGTCACGACAGCCCCCTCCGCGCGCGAGGCCGACTTCCTCCTCAGGAAGAAGCAGTTCAAGGTGGTCATAACGGACCACCTGATGCCCGGCGGCAACGGGATGAGCTTTCTCGTCCGGGCGCGCGAGGAGTACCCCCAAATGCAGCGCATCCTCGTCACGGGCTACATGAAGCCCGAGATGCTGATCCGCAGCGTCAACGAGGCAGCCCTCTTCCGCTACCTCCTGAAGCCCGTGACGCTTTCCGAGCTCATCAAGGTCGTCCAGGACGCAGTGCGCTCGGGCGCCGCGGCCGGAACCTAGGTCAATGGCCGATCCGACCCCCAGGCAGCCGGCGGTCCCGGTTGTGCTTCTGGTCGACGACGAGCCCCAGCTGCTTGATTCGCTGGGGCAGGAGCTCCAGGGAACCTGCAAGGTCTTCACGGCCGCGTCCGCGGCCGACGCGGACCTGAGGCTCGCCGCGCGGCGCTATGACGTCATCGTCTGCGACCACATGCTCCCCGGGGAGCAGGGCCTGGATTTCCTCAGCCGCGCGATGGAGATGGTGCCGTCGACGAAGCGGATCCTCATGACGGGCTACACGAGCCCGGAATTCATCTCGAGGAGCATCGCGATCGCGGGTCTATCCGCGTGCCTCGTGAAGCCGGTCCGGGCGTCCGAGATCGCGGCAGCGATCAGGGCCGCGCTTTCGTCCTGACGGATTCTGTTTCGCCTCAACCTCGCCTGGGTCTGAATGGCGGGCCTGCTCATGTTTGATCGCAGGGCTGCGGCTCGCGCCAACACGTCCGTTCAAGGCTCCCCTATAGACGCGTTTCCGCGTTCAATGTCGTCTCGCAGTATGGGAGACGCCCAGGCATGCGAATCGTGTATGCAGCTTCAGGTTGCACTTAATCCTGAAGAGCGCTGATCAATGTTTATTATTACATGAATAGACGTAGTATATTATCCGAGGCTCTCGTTGACGAATTTGCCAATCGTTGGCGTCATGTCGTTGGTGACGCGTCCAGCCGCAGGTTGCCTGTTAGCACTATTTTTTTTGGCGGCTGCTGCATTTGGCGCGAACCAGCCGCCCGTGGTCTCGGTCACCACACCTACGGACGGAATGTCGTTCGTCGGCCCGGCGGCGATTCAGCTTCAGGCGTCTGCTACGTCTTCGGACTCGACGATCAAGAGCGTCACCTACTCGTGGAACGGGAAGACGCTGGCGACCGAGACCGTTTCGCCCTACATTTTCAATTGGAAGAATGTCGTTGCCGGCTCCTATGCGATCACCGCGGTCGCCAAGGATGCGCTTGGAATCGCGTCGGCGCAGTCGGCGCCCGTGAACATAACCGTGACGCAGGATCAGGCTGCGGCCGTGACGCTCAGCGTGGTCCCGGCGTCCGGCTTTACCAGCATCGGCCCTGAGACGCTAGACCTAGAAGCTTCGGTGACGACCGGCGACGAGCCCGTTGTCAGCGTGGCGTTCTACGCGGATGGTAAGAAGGTCTCAACGAGCAAGACTGGGCCCAATTACGCGTTCGCGTTAACCAAGGTCGCGGCTGGACTCCACTCTTTTTACGCGGTCGCCACGGATTCCCTCGGGACGCCCGGGCAGTCTGCCACAGTCACTTTCACTGCGCTGACCGACTCGCCACCCTCGGTTGCCATTCTGGCGCCTGCCAGCGGTTCATCCGCGGTCACGCTGACAACCGTAGACCTTGTGGCGTCGGCAACCTCGACGGATGAACCCATCAAGAGCGTTGTTTTCAACCAGGTCCTCAATGGACAGGTGACGAAGGTCGGCACGGCGGCCTTCGTTGCGAGCCTTAACGCTTACCAATACGCATGGAAGAAGGTTCCCGTCGGAAGCTACACGCTCGAGGCGGTTGCAACCGACAGCTTGGGCATCCCCGGGACCTCAGCGACCATCAGCCTAACGGTGAATCCCGATTTGTCGCCGACCGTTGCGATTGTCACGCCGACGTCGGGGGCCAACTATGCGTCCCCGGCCTCGATCGGCCTCTCGGCGGCTGCGAGCTCGCCGGACGTATCGGTCGCTAGCGTCACGTACTACCAGGGAGGGACAAACAAGCTCTCCACGGTGACGGCGGCACCCTACCTATACACGTGGAAGCCCGCGTCAGCCGGCAGCTATTCAATCACAGCAGTTGCTACCGACAGCGTCGGTACCGTGAGCGCCCCTTCGGCCCCGGTCACGGTCAACGTCGTTTCGACCACGTCTACGGTGAAGATTACGAAGCCCGCAAATGGGACGACGGTCGGCACCCCGGGCACTGTCGCGCTGACCGCGACGGCGACCGCCGCCGCCGGCGTTGCCAACGTTGGGTTCTTTGCGGGGGGCGCCCTGCTCGGCACCGCAACGGCGAGCCCCTATCAGTTCACATGGAACGCGGCCCCGGAGGGCGTGTACGACCTGACGGCAGTTGCAACCGACAGGAACGGGGGATCGATCACCTCGGCCCCGATCAGCATCCGCTTGGACACGCCTCCAAGCGTCCAGATGACGACCCCGACAAATGGTTCCGTTTTCATCGCGCCCGCGGCGATCGACATCGCCGCGATTGCTGCGGCCTCGGGAACAGGAAAGATCACGAAGGTCGAGTTCTTCCTTAATTCGGCGCCTATCGGAACCTCGACGACATCGCCCTACAGCGTCCAGACGTTGGCGCTTCCCGCTGGGACGTATTCTCTCACAGTCGAGGCCTTTGATAGCTATGGGATCGCCTCCCTTTCGCCGTCGGTATCCGTCCAGGTGGTGACGGAGCAGCCACCTGCGATCTCCCTCTCCACCGCGACGAGTGGCCTTACCTTCGGATCGTCCTCGAATGTCTCCCTCGCTTTCAGCGCGACTGCCACCACGTCGATCGCCAGGATCGAAATTTACCGCAACGGAGCCCTTGTCGCGACGCTGACGAGTCCTTTGTCAGGCAGCACGTGGGCCTTTACCGAGTCAGGGACGCTTCCCGTCGGGCAATACACCTATTACGCCCGCGCCTACGATACGACCGGAGCGAGCACGGATTCGGCCAACGTCACGGTAATCGTTGCCCCAAACCTGCCCTACATCACAGATTTTGAGTCCCCTGACTTCGCGCAGGGAGCGCTGGGCGGCCAGGAGGGTTGGAATGTCCCGCAAAGCATCGCCAACGTCTCGGCGACGGCCTATTCGGGGAGCCAGGGAGTCCAGCTCGCCGCGGGAAGTCCCGCGGCCATCGCCCAGCAAGTCTTTGGCTCGAGTCCCGGCGAGACGATCATCCACTGCGATTTCTACGCGATGCCTACCGCGGAAGCGTCGATTGGCAACTCTACGGTCTTCACGGCCGAGCAGTCGCAATTCGGCTTCCAGCTGGCGAACGGGGTAGGAGTCCTCCAGGTCTTCCGGGGCAATGGGACCGGCGGGGGCACCTGGGTGCCGACCAGCTACTCAATCCCGCTCAACTCCAGCAACCAGGCTCAGAGCTGGGTTCGCCTCACCGCGCGCCTAGATTTCACGAGAAATACTTGGGACATCTACGCAAATGGGAACATGGTCGCCTACGACATCCCATTCACGAACAACGCGGGCGCGTACTTTTCCACGTTTACAGCACAGGGCGCCGTCGCCGCCGACTCTTTCTTCGACACCTTGTACATCGGGCCGGTCAACCCACTCTTCACCGACGCCAACAATGACGGGATTGATGATGAATGGGAAAACCAATATGGACTCTCGCTCACGGCAAGCGACCGCTACCTCAATCTTTCGGGAGACGGGGTCCCGATAATCCAAGACTATGCTGATGGCTCGAGTCCCTTGATCAACACCCGGGTGACGCCGCCCCCGGTGCAGTCGGGAATCGTCCTGGACCTCCGAGCCGACGCGGGAGTGGTACTCGACACAAATGGAAACGTGAGGGAGTGGCTGGACCAGGGCCCACAGGGAAACATCGCGGCTCCGAACACGCCGACTGGCCCGCAGTTCGCGATGGGCCAAATCAACGGCCTTCCCGTCATTTCCTTCAACGGCACCGAGAGCCTCAGTCTGCCCTACAATTTGATGCAGAACGCCTCGTCGGGGGAGGTGATCGGCGTAGTGAAGGTGGGAAGCAACCCGGGCCAGTTCAACATGCTCTGGAATTTCGGAACATACCTCGGGTCTTCCTACCTCGGCGACGCCCACTTTGACGACTTCGGGAGCTCAGATTTTAGCAGCGTCTCGGAAAGCCCTTCGGAAATCGCGCAATACTTCATTTACGACACGTCTATCGATTCTTCCGGTACCACGATCTACAGATACGACGGCTTTCCCGAGTGGACCCGGAACGGGCTGACGGTCGGCTTCGGCCTTTACCCCGACATAGGCGGCTACGGTACCGGAATGCTCATCGGCAACATCGCAGAAGTCATCGTCTATGACCGGACCCTGACCGATAGCGAGAGATCTGCCATGGGTACCTACCTTCTTTCGAAATATGCGTTCCCATCGATAACGGCGCCTGCAGGGCCGACCGACCTTCTTGCGACAGCGGTGTCGTCCGATGAGGTCGACTTGTCGTGGACTCTTATGAGGCCCCCGACGCACGAGATGACAACCATCATGCGCCAAAGCGGATCAGGCGGCTTCGTTCAGATTGCTCAGGTAGGCGACTCAATGGGCTACACGGATACCGGGCTGACACCGGGTGTTACATACACCTATCAAATCGAAATCCAGGGCTTTGCCGGCTCCTCGGGCCCAAGCAACTCAAGCACGGCCACCACGCCCGCCAACATAGCCGACTTGCCCCAGGACGGACTCTCACTCTGGCTGAGGTCAACGGTTGGAACGGAGGGGGCAGGGCCGCTTTCAATCTGGGCTGACCAGAGCGGCCTGGGGAATGATGCGGTCCCTGTTGAGGCTGCGAGCCCGCCGCAGGTCGTGGATAACCAGGCGAACGGCCTCCCGGTCGTGCGGTTTAGCGGCGCCGAGGCACTCAACCTGCCGCAGAACATGCTCCAGGCCGCCCAGGCCGGGCACATCATCGCGGTCGTCAAGATTCCAAATATTCCAAACGAGTCCAACACGCTCTGGAATTTCGGCTCGGGCAACGGAACCAGCTATAACAGCTTCGGAGGTTCGGCGCATTACGACGACTTCGGATCGAGCGACACATCGGTGGTCCAGGAGGATCCCAATGAGATATCCCAATACTATGTCTACGACGCATCGATCGACTCCTCCGGCAATTACACCTATCGCTTCGACGGAGTCTCCGAGTGGACCAGGACAGTTCAAACTGTAGGTTTCCCGCAGGATACCGACATCGGGGGCTACGGCGGCGGAAGTCTGGTGGGAGATATCGCAGAGATCGTCATCTATGACCGGGTGCTATCTCCCTCTGAGCAGACGACGGTCTATGCCTATCTTGCCTTCAAGTACGGCCTCCCATCAATTGTCGCGAACCTCAATCCGATGAGCGGACCATCCATCCCTGTGATCGATGTCCGGGACGGAGTTTCCGGCCAGGAAGGCATTAGTTTTGCGTATCAGATTCTGGCTAGCAATCATCCTTCGGGCTATACTGCGGCGGGCCTTCCGGACGGGCTCACATTAAATCCGTCAACGGGTATAATCTCGGGAACTCCCACAATTTGGACCGAGGGCGCTTATTTCGTGGACATCACAGCGACAAACGCGGCCGGGTCCGGCTCGGCGACGCTCTTGCTCGAAATAAATCCAGGATTGCCTGTTTTCGCGGCAACGCTCACCGCAACAGGCCAGGAAAACGTCCCTTTTAGCTATCAGATAACGGCGAGCGAAGACCCGACGAGTTTTGCGGCCGCCGGGTTGCCTCCATGGCTCAATTTTAACCCAAACGGAACTCTCAGTGGAACTCCTCCAACGGGCGCTGCGGGAGCCTACGCAGTAAACTTGACCGGGACGAATGCAACGGGCTCAAGCTTCGCGACACTCACAATCACAATTGCCAGCGGTGCCGCACTGCCGTTGATTTCAAGCGCATTGACGGCAGCCGGTTCTGCGGGCCTGCCCTTCAACTACCAAATATTGGCATCGAGCAGTCCCACGGGATATTCGGCGGCGGGGCTTCCCGCTTGGATGGAGATCAATACGGGAACAGGGCTGATATCGGGAATTCCGGCGCAGTCCCAAGCCGGGACATATCAGATTACCGTCTCGGCTTCCAACAGCGCGGGGCTGGCCTCCGCTCAGGTCGCGATCACCATCCTTGGAGCGGGCGCGAACCCGAATATTCCTGGAATTATACTCCAGCTCGAGGGTGATACAGGAATTCAAGTTCAGACTATAAATGGGGTCAGTACCGCGGTGTGGACGGACCAGTCAGGCCAAGGGAACAATGCGACCCAATCCCTCGTTTTCAACGGCTCGATTGAGGCTCCCACGAATAGGCTGAATGGCCCCAACCAGCATTCAGTCGTCCATTTTACTGCGTCGGCCAATCAATTCCTTGAATTGCCGGCATTGCTCTCGGCTGCGACATCCGGCGATGTATTTGCGGTCCTCGCGCCCTCAGAAGGCGGAACCGCTCAGCAATGGGGTTGGTGGACCCTTGGGCAAAACGGCACAGGGCAGAGCGCCGAGTTCGGCTTCGAGGATGATTTTTTGAATTCAACCGAGAATGTGGTCAACTTGTCTTCGTTCGTTCCGGCTGCATTCAATCTCTACAATTCGACCGAGTCCGGAAGCCAATGGTCGGCCCAAGTCAATGGGACGCAAGTTGCGTTTTCGCCCGCAGCTTCAATTGCATACCCACCGGCTCCGAATCCGTCTTCGAGAATATATGGAACGGCCATTGGAGTTGCCTATTTTGAGCCGCCGCCGCCACTCGACGAGTCGTTGCCGGTCAAGATTCAAACTCGCCTCGTCCTTCGGGCCCCAAGTACCAGCGCACCGGCTACTCAACCATGGTCGGCGACGTCGGCCTTTGACCCAACGAATTCGTCCGGCCCCGTTCAGACCAGGGACATAACGAGTGGATTCATCCCGGCATTCTTCGACGGGGACATGGCCGAAGTCATACTCTACAACAGGTCACTCAGCGCCCAGGAGCGTGCCGCCGTGAACCAATACTTGAAGGTCAAGTACGCTCTAACGGGAATTTCGACGCCGCAACCGCCCGCCGCTCCTACAATTAATGGTTATACGGCGCTGTCGGCTTCATCCCTCAGCCTCAGTTGGACTGGGTCTGCCGACCTTTTGGTTACCGGCTATCAGGTGTTCCAAGGAGGCGGCCTCGTAGGTTCTTTTACCGGTACTACCGGTATTCTGTCAGATCTTTCAGTCGGGACGCCCTACAGTCTGACGGTGGTGGCCGTGGATTCGCTCGCGCAAATGTCGCAGTCCAGCGCCCCGCTCGTTGCGACGCTCAATCCTCCTCCGGTGGTAAGCGGCGCAACGGAGGCGACGATTCAGGAGGGTCAGGCGTTCAGCTATCAGGTTTCAGCCAGTAATGGAGCCACCGCATATGGGGCATCGGGACTGCCTTCAGGCCTAACAATTGATCCCGCCAGCGGCCTGATCGCGGGCTCACCTGCGATGTCGGGAACGTTTGTCGTTAATCTGACGGCGAGCAACGCGGCAGGTTCGGCATCATACGTCCTGACGTTGACAGTTCCTGCATTCCAAGGGGCGGATGCCGTGCTTCCCTATGGTACGGGTTTTGAGGCGTCCGACGGATTCTCGGTAGGAGACGTTACAGGGCAGAACGGATGGGCCGTCCTGCAGGGTTCGGCGGCGATCTCAACGCAGGATTTGAATTCCGGCTTGCAGTCACTCCAACTCACCGCCGGTCAGCCGGTGTCAGTGGTCCAACAAACTTTTTCCGACCCCGGAGGAGAATACATCGTCTTCTTTGACTTCTACGCTAGGCCCGCAGCCGAATCAGCGATTGATTCGTCGACAATATTTACAGTTGATGCAGCGCAGTTCGGATTCGTGCAGCAGGACGGTGAAGCAGTCTTGGAGATATTGAGCGGCAATGGACTTGGCAGCGGGACATGGATGCCAACGGCCTTCACCAGCCCACTAGGGACGGGAAGCCAGCTTCAATCGTGGGTGAGGCTCACTGCGCGCTTGGACTTTAGTGCGCAGACATGGGACCTTTATGCAAACGGGTACATGGTTGCAGCCAGCATACCTTTTCCCACCACTCAGAGTTCGTCCCTTTCAAACTTCGAGATCCAAGGTGATGCAACGAGCCTCTCATATGTTGATGATATCTATGTGGGCGTGAGCAATCCGCTTTTCCCTGACGTAAACAACGACGGAATCAATGACGCGTGGGAAGTTGAGAATGGACTCAGCCTGGCAACAAACAACCGCAACCTTACCGCATCACCCGGAGTCACTGTTGTTCAGAAGTATATCAGCAACGTAAGCCCAACCGGATTCTACGCGGGCAAGATACCGCAGTTTTCTGCGGTAACGGCTGCAAGCGTAACGGCATCCGGCTCGACGGAACCCGTAGACGATCTGCAGATGGTCGTGCTACGGCCGGACGGCACGCCCTGGCAGGGCGCCCCGGTGACATTCACAGTTACATCCGGCAGCCGCTTGATTTCACAAATTCCTGGCCAAGGCCCATATACGATCACTTTGACAGTCGCGGCCGACGACCAAGGAGTCGCCCGGGTCTATATGCAACCTCTCCCCTTACCGTGAGCTTGAAATCGTCCTCTTCTCCATTGAAGCGCCTGAGGGTTATTCTGACTTCGTTTTTTCTGCTTTCGCAGGTGGTCTATAGCTCGGCTCAGGACGTCGTCACCGAGACTTCGGGATCATTGGTCGAGACGAATACCACGATGCCGATGGTGCTGCCCTATGTCGCGATCGATCTGAATCCACCCGGACCGTCGCTCAAACCCCTGTCTCAGAGTTGGAACCAGAGCTGGGACGGCGAAACTCCGCAGATCTTTTGCCAGAAGGTGACTAAGAGCGGCTTGGTCCTGCTTCTCTACAACATAGGCGATGCCACAACGCTCAAGGGCTACACTTGGAATGAGGGCACCTTTACCCCGATAAATCACACTCCTAGTTGGCTCTACGCCGTCGACAGGAATTGGGTACAAGGCGGCATTGCCTACAACCCTGTTGTAAGATATTACTATGCTGGCGAATCGTTTAGCAGCCCAACGCTGCTTGCATGGCTCGACACATCGGTCGCTGACATGAACGATTCTGGGGTAGTGGTCGGAAGCGCCTTCGAGAGGACCAACCAAGCCTACCTTCGAAACTCCTACGGCCCCGATATCCTGGGAACGGGAGAAATACCCATATACTGGCCAGCAACCGGCACCAGCACGGGCGCCGATGCCGTAAGAATGCCCGACCTCATCAGCGCCTTTGACGCATTTGACAGTCGCTACGTAAACCCTCCGCCGGGAGGTACTGTCCAGTCGAAGGGATTGATCGATAGCTATGGCGCGTTTTCACCAGTCCAGTCCGTGCCAGCGGTAATCCTGGACAGCGGCACTGTTCTCGGAAACTACGCGGGACCGGTCATGACGGATAACAACAATCGCGTCGTCCTGCAGCCGATAGCCACGGGTACATTGTTATGGACGAGCCTCGTGGCTAACCCCGCGATTTTTCCCACATATCCTTTTCCGCCCCCGCCCATCATCGGTACGCCGCCAATGTACACGAATCCCACCATGGATCCCCAATATCAATATTCAGATTTCAGTGAGATCTACACGGTTTCACCGAGCGGGAACCATGTCATCAAGATCACGGGTATAGGTAGGGATGCCCCAAATGCGATATTCGACGACCCGAACACGGCAACAGGATACACTGTGGATGGCGCTCCTCTAAGCGGATCGAATGTTGTTCCGACAGGTATCAACGATTCAGGCCGTTCCATTTCCCAGACAAATTATTCGGACGGGACTGGCGGAATTCAGAATATTTCAAGCGACCTCGAAGGGGGTACAGCAGTTGCCATAAACGACCAAAGTGAGATTTTGGCGAACAATGCCGACGGAAGTTACGCTATTTACACGTGGCTCGCCGCTGGTGGGCAATCGGGGCCAGTCACTGGGCCCGGCACATACTTCCAGAATCGTCTGAACATGAACCTGCCGAAGGGATTTGAGTTGGCCCATCTTGCTTCCTCCATGACCGACTCAAGATTGTTGGCCGGGGAAATCTACAATCCAATGACCTTCACCGAACATCCGGCATTGTTTATTCCGATCGAAGAGCGTGTCGTGAACAGGGACGGAGAACTGCTCACTTGGCCGAATGGAAATTCGTTGCAGGCGGAACTGACGCCTGTGTATGCGGGCAAGACGGCCGGCGACATGGTAGGGTGGAAAATTGACATTCCGAGTTCTTGGATGGATTGCACCTTTACTTGGAGTGCAACGGGCTCGAGCGGCGCTATCATCGCGGGACCCTCAGGGAAGGGAATGAACTCTTGGCAGATTTCGGATTCCGGAAATGACCCGGGTGGAAATACCACATTGAAATGGAATCCCGACAGCTACGCAATTACGTGCACAATAAGCCCCGCAGCGGGTAGCGCTTTCCCGGTCAGCTTTCAGCAGCAAGTTGGATGGAGAACAGAAGACTATCTTGTGATCGGGCAGATCGTACCAACGAGTACCTATGAGAACAGTGGTCCGTCGATTGCTGAATCTATTCCTTTCAGAACCGCGATAGTTTTGGATTGTAATCTCATTCCGTCAGGGTTGGGCATCGGTCCGGCGCTCGTGGCATCGCCTTTGTCAAACACAGTCTTTGGATTCATGGAATTCACGAACTGGGCAGTCAACCCGCACTCAAATACTCTGCAGGGCCCTCTGAGCTATCTTGGGGCAGTTACCGAAGCCCACAGATATTGGATGCTCGAAAACGCACTGAATATATCCATCGACGTTCCCAAAGTGCCTGCACAGATTCCAGGCACCAGTCTCCCGCAAATCTATGTTAATAAGCAATATCGCCTATTTCATCACTTCCAGACTAAATTCCTCCTAGCTGGCGATGGGACCATTGATAAATCGAGCGTTCGCGGGCTCGCAGACAAAGGACTGACGGGGCCAACCAAATTTGTCGTGACCATTCCAGCAGGAACGTTTTCTCCTTATTTTAACAGCGATCTTGTTTTTCCTGTAACCCTGCTAAATCAGGACTCGGACTCAAACGTCTCCAATAATGGTGACCATATTGACTCCGGAGCAACCACCCTCTCGAGCTACGAATCCGGCAGGATTTCCGCAGATGGCCAGAACGTTAACTGGAGGATATTTGGACAGGACGTTCCATGGATCTTTTCGGAGATCGACGCGCATGTTGGGCCTGACCACACGGTAACAGCACAGATACGAACCAGCGTTGACGTGATATGGCAGAACGGCGCGATCTTGTCGGGAAGCCGAATATTCAATAACCTAAATATATACAAAGCTGTCGTGACCCAAGAACAAAATGGTGCTCCCGGATTTGTTACGTATGTTCTCCAGGGAGCAGTGCTTCCGATGGAGGGACAGCTCAATTCATTTATCTCGAGCGTGCCTTTGGGAACCTGGCCAACCCCGCCGACTGAGTCGGCCCTCAAATGAACAACAAGAAAAAGATATTTTGCTATTCGTCGATCGCCGCGGTTCTGGTTTGCATGGGCGTAGCCTTTTATTTTTGGGGTTACGTAAGTCTGATGGTATGGCCACCGAAGCCGCGCACGGCGAAGGACGGCGTCTCGGATGGAGCGGCTGCCGAATCTAAGGGCTCTGCGCCGTCCGATATATTGGCGAAGCGGGCAATCATCGGTTTCGTGAACAATCTGAAGGCAGCGGGATTTCGAGAGGCGCCGTCCACAGGTACTGCGTTGGCCGAAGCTGTAAAAACAAGGGATCAAGGAAACATCCTGCGAGCCTTCAGCAGGGCCATCTATTCGCAGAGTGTTAAGATGTCGGAAATCGTTCCGATTCTGAAGGGCTACCTAAACGACCCCGATCCATTCGTTCGATTGAACGCAGCCCAAGACTTGCTCATTGCTGGCGACCTGAGCGGTGTAGATACATTGACTGCATTGGTCAAGGCTGCTGCACCGATCAGCGGAATTGGGAAGGATGTTCGGGTATCTGCGGCTGAGCTGCTGGCGCAATATGAGGTGACTGAAGCGACGAGCGCAATTTCGGATCTCTTCAATAGGACGCAGGTTGGCGAGCTCTTGGATGCCCTTTCACGATTGGGCGCCCAAGCTTCCAACGAAAGCGATTTTCCGTATGTCGCAAGCAACAACACCATACTGGAATATGGGGAGGTCGGAATCACTCGATTTATCCCCCAGATAACTCTCTCATTTCAAGACTCGCGGGACCTTAGCGTTAAGGTTGCTGCTGCTTGGGCGCTCGCTACCATGACGGGCAACAAGGATGCGGTTGACTATCTCACGAATGCCGCAAAGCAGGCGGCTACAGGTGGCGTCGTTCTTGATGGATCGGATGCCGCGCTGGATATGTACACTGCTGACCAGCAGGCACTGGAATATCTGGGCACGATTCACACGGCAGCAGCGAAAGAAGTCCTTGAGACGGCGCTCAGCAGCCGAAATCAGACTGAAATGACTGTCGCAGAAGTGAATCTCATCGTCAACCAAGGCGGCTCGGATGCCGCAACGAAGCTGCTGGTTAATCAGCTCCGGGAGACAAGCCCTCAAAATCAACAGATAGGTTGGGATGAGGCACTCAGCCTGGCGGCGCTTCTACAAGATGATCAGCAGATTCGAAATGCTGGGCAGATTTATTCCCAAAAAAGTGGTGATGGCTCATGGGAACTGTACACCGTCGAGAGGAAAAACTGGCCCATTTATAATTGGGTTTGGAGCTACGTGATTGAAGTAAAAAAGTGAGCGTTGCCCCTGGGCCAGGGGCGGCAACGGGATCATACCCTTCGAACTCGCCTAGTTTGCTTTCGCGACCCGTTTCCCCCGCATCATGGAATGAAGGAAGGGCGCGGTCGGACTACGCTTTGAGGAAAGGAGTCCCTTGAGCGCCCCCTGGTAGATCATCTCGCCGCCGTCCGGGCCCCCGCCCGGCCCGAGCTCGACGACGTAGTCGGCCTCGCAGATCAGGTCGAGATTGTGCTCGATGACGACGACCGTGTGGCCCTGGTCCACGAGGGCGTGGAGGACTCCGATCAGCCGCTCGCAGTCGCTCAGGTGGAGCCCGATCGTGGGCTCCTCCAGAATGTAGAGGTTGTGCGGGACCGAGCCGCGGCTGCGCTCCCGGTAGGTCGCCAGCCCCTTCGCGAGCTCCGTCACCAGCTTCAGCCTCTGGGCCTCGCCCCCCGAGAGCGTTGACGAGCTCTGACCCAAGGTGAGGTAGCCGAGGCCGCAGTCGGCCATGAGCTTGCAGACGGCCGCGAGCTCCGTGTGGAAGCTGAAGAATTCCGCGGCCTCCTCGAAGGTCAGCTGCAGCACGGCGCCGATCGTGCGGCCCTTCCAGACGACGTCCGAGAGCTCGGGCCCGTAGCGGAGCCCCTGACAGTCGTCGCACGGGAGGTAGGTGTCCGGCATGAACGCCATCTCGAGCCGAATGCGGCCCGCTCCCTGGCACGCGGGGCACCGGCCCCCGTCCGTGTTGAACGAGAAGCGGGACGCCGTGTAGCCCCGGATCTTCGACTCCGGCAGCGACGCGAAGAACTTGCGGATCGTGTCGAAAATCCCGAGGTAGGTCGCCGGCGTGGAGCGCGGCGTCTTTCCGATCGGCGCCTGGTCGACCTCGATCACGGAGCGGAAGCTGTCGGCGTTGCGAAGCTCGTCGAAGTGGGCCGCGCCCTCGCCCGAGAACCGGGCGAAGTCCCGGCCCGTGATCCGGGCTTTGCGGGACTTGATGGCGCAGGCCGCCGCTGGGCCCAGGATGTCCCGGAAGAGCGTGGACTTGCCGGCGCCGCTGGGCCCGGCGACCATCGTGAGGCGCCCCACGGGGACCCTCAGGTCGACCCCCTTCAGGTTGCGGTGCCGCGCGCCCCTGAGCTCGACCCACGTCTCGACGGACTTTCCGACGTCCCGGTACGAGCCCCTGAGGGGATGGCGGATCCCCTTGGCGAGGAAGATGCCCGTGATGGACGAGTTGTTCGCGCGGATCTCGCCGGGCGTTCCGACGGCGAGGAGCTCGCCGCCGTGGATGCCCGCCGCCGGCCCGAGGTCGATGATCAGGTCCGCCTCGCGCATGAGCTCGTCGTCGTGCTCGACGACGACCAGCGTGTTTCCCTTGTCGCGCAGCGCGAGGAGCGTCGAGATGAGCTTCTTGTTGTCGCGCGCATGGAGCCCGATGCTGGGCTCGTCGAGGACGTACAGGACGCCGGCGAGGTTCGTCCCGAGCTGGGCGGCGAGGCGGATGCGCTGGGCCTCGCCCCCGGAGAGCGTCTTCGTGGGCCGATCGAGCGAGAGGTAGCCGAGGCCCACGTGGTCCATGAACTTCAGGCGCTCGCGTATCTGGGGGACGATGTCCCTCGTGACGAGGCTCCCGCGCTGGTCGAGGTCCAGCGACTCGAGGTTCGCGATCAGCTCGGTCGGCGGGCATCCGAGGAGCGCGGGGAGCGAGAGGGGAGCCCTCCGGCCCTTCAGATGCAGCTTCACCGCGCGGGACACGCGGTTCAGGCGCTCGCCATGGCAGTCCGGGCATGTCTCGCCCTCCTCTCCCTTTTCATCCGAGAAATTGAGGCCCAGCTGGCGCAGCCGCGCGGCGTTCTCGTCCTCGTCGTCCTCCTCGGGCTTGATCATCCAGGGGAAGATCTTGCCGTACCCGCGGCAGGTGGGGCACCAGCCCCGCGCCGAGTTGAACGAGAAGTCCTTCGGGTCCAGCTCCGGGAAGGATTCCCCGGTGTCGATGTCGGTGCGCGTGGTCGAGAACCAGGAGAGCGTCTCGCCCGACTGCGTCAGCAGCAGGCACGCTCCCTTGCCCACCTGGAGGGCGCGGTCCAGCTCGGCGCCCGGCTTCTTCGATCCCCTGAGGTCCGAAACGACGACCTCGACGTCGTGCTCCCTGTAGCGGTCGAGCTTCTGAAACGCGTCGACCCGCAGGACTTTCCCGTCAACTCGCATGAGCTCGTAGCCCTGCTTGGCGATCCAGTCGGCGATCGGCTGGTGGTGGCCCTTGCGGCCCCGGATGAGGGGGGCGCACAGGTAGAGGTGCCGTGCGCGCCTGGCCTTCGGCGCGGCGAGCACGCGCGCGAGGAGCTTCCTGAGCGCGCCCGGGGAAAGCGGCGTGACCGCGCGGTCGGTGTCCGGGTGGTGCTGGACCCCGAGACGCGCGTAGAGGAGGCGCAGGTACTGGGCGACCTCCGTGATGGTGGCCACGGTCGACTTAAGGGAGCCGCGCGTCACCCGCTGCTCGATCGCGACCGCAGGCGGGATTCCCGTGAGGCGGTCGATCGCGGGCCGCGGCAGCTGCTCGACGAACTGCCGCGCGTACGGCGACATCGACTCCATGAAGCGCCGCTGGCCCTCGGCGAAGATGATGTCGAACGCCAGCGTCGACTTCCCCGAGCCGGAGACGCCGGTGACGACCGTCAGCTTCCGGTGCGGGATACGCACCGACAGGTTCTTCAGGTTGTTCTCGCGGGCCCCAACGACCTCGATCGAGCTCGCGGGCAGCGCGAACGCCAGCTCGACCTCGGCCTCCGCGGCCTGGGGTGCAGAGAGCGTCCCCTCGTCGAAGGCCGCCAGAAGGAAGGGGGAGGTCGCGACGCCCGCCCGCGCGATCTCCTCGGGCGTTCCCTCGGCCACGATCTGCCCGCCCGCGGCGCCCGCCTCCGGACCGATCTCGAGGATCCAGTCCGCAGACTTGAGCACGTCCAGGTTGTGCTCGATGACGACGAGGCTGTGGCCCCTCTCCACGAGCGCCTGCAGGACGCCGAGGAGCTTGCCCACGTCGTGTCTGTGGAGACCCGTGGTCGGCTCGTCCAGGAGCAGGAGAGCGCCCGCCTCCCCGGAGAGGGTGCCCAGGTAGCGCACGAGCTTCAGGCGCTGCGACTCCCCGCCGGAGAGCGTGTTGAGCGGCTGGCCGAGCGAGAGGTACCCGAGTCCCACGGAGTCGAGGGAGGAGAGCCGGTGGCGGATCTGGGCCGAGTCGGCGAACAGACCCATGGCCTCGGTCACGCTCATCTCGAGTATCCCGGCGACGGTCGTCCTGTTCCACTCGATGGCGAGCACCTCCGGCTTGAACCGCTTGCCCTCGCAGACGGGGCAGGGCACGAAGACGTCGGAGAGGAACTGCATCTCCACGCGCTCGTAGCCCAGGCCCTGGCAGTGGTCGCACCGGCCGTTGCCGCTGTTGAACGAGAAGCTGGAGGCCGACATGCCGGCCTCCTGGGCCCCGGGGGTCGCCGCGAAGAGCTCGCGGATCAGGTCCCACGCCTCCACGTAGAGCGCGGGGTTCGAGCGCGGCGTCCGGGAGACCGGGCCCTGGTCGACGAGGACCGCCTCGGAGACCAGGTCGGCCCCCTTGAGCGAGGAGAACGTGGCCGGGTCCTCGGCGGGCCGCCCCCGGTGCGCGAGAAGCCCCTGGTGGATGACATTGTCGAGGAGCGTCGACTTGCCCGAGCCCGAGACGCCGCTCAGGCACACGAAGCGCTTGAGGGGGATCCGCGCGTCCATGCCCAGGATGTTGTGCTTGCGCGCGCCCAGGAACTCGATCGAGGGATGTCCCTTGCCGACGGGCCTTCGCGCCGTCGTCGCCTCGATCCGGCGCCTTCCCGAGAAATACGCCCCCGTGATGCTGTCCGGGTCGCCCAGCATCCGCGGGACCGTCCCCTCGAAGACGACGTGGCCGCCCCGGGCGCCGGGCTCCGGGCCTATCTCGATCACATGGTCGGCCGCCCGGATCATGGCCTCGTCGTGCTCGACGACGACGACCGAGTTTCCGGCGACGACCAGCGCACGGATGATCCCGACAAGGCGGTCGATGTCCCGCGGGTGGAGGCCGACGCTCGGCTCGTCCATCACGAAGAGGGTGTCGACGAGCGACGTCCCCAGGCAGCCGGTCAGGTTCACGCGCTCCACCTCGCCCCCGGAGAGGGTGCGCGACGGGCGGTCCGGGGTCAGGTACCCGAGGCCCACCTCGCGCAGGTAGCGAAGGCGGGTTAGGATCGAGTCGTACGCGAGCTCCGCGTGGCGCTCGCCCTTGGCGGGCCGGGAGCCCTGGACGAGCCCATAGAGCCTGTCGACAGGCATGCCGTAGAGCTCCGGAAGCGTGAAGCCCTTCCATTTCCAGCAGAGCGCCTCCGGCTGGAGGCGGGCGCCCCCGCAGGCGGGGCAGGTGTTGTAGGAGCGGTAGCGCGAGAGGAACACGCGCACGTGCATCTTGTACGTGGTCTTCTCCAGCCACCTGAAGAAGCCCTTCACGCCGTACCAGGCCTTCGGCCACTCCTTGCCTTCGGAGCCATAGCCCGGCTCGCCGTCGACCACGAAGGACTTCTGCTCGGCGGTCAGCTTCTCGAAGGGAACGTCGGTAGGGATCTTCCTGCGCTTCGCGAAGACTCTCAGGTCGTCCAGGGACGACTTGTACACCGCCCCCTCCCAGCAGCGGAGCGCGCCGTCGTCGATCGATAGCGAGGGATCGGGGATCGCGAGCCGGTAGTCGATCTCGATGATGCGCCCGAAGCCCCGGCACTGGGGGCAGGCTCCGAGCGGCGAGTTGAAGGAGAAGAGCGGGGGCGTGGCCGGCCGGAACTTGCGGCCGGTCTTCGGCGAGTGCAGGCCCCGCGAGTAGTGCCCGATCTCGGCGAAACCCTCGCCCGCGAAGAGGCGCGTCTCCCCCTTCCCGAAATGCATCGCCGTCTCCACGGCCTCCGTGAACCGGGCCATCGACGTTTCCTCGACCTTGATCCGGTCCTGCACGACGAAGATCCGGTCCGTCCCGGACAGGGCCCCCGGGTCGGCGAGGAGGTCCGCGACCCGGTGGGCCGCGAGGTCGCTGCCTCTCGACTGCGCCGCGAGCACCCGGACGTAGGACTGGTTCTTGAGGCTGCCCAGGATCTCCGCCCAGGCCATGTTGGCCGGCCGGGCGACCTCGAAGGTGACGAGGACGGAGGCGCCGGCGCCCGAGGCGAGCGTCTTCCTCCAGACCGTCTGCGGGTTGTCGTCCTCGACCTG
>Ga0265320_10000864_pt1 | contig 22917 bp, 18 predicted proteins | sample 4827metaG_FD_202087 | JGI IMG/M metagenome (GOLD analysis project Ga0265320, IMG submission 202087) | Rhizosphere microbial communities from Carex aquatilis grown in University of Washington, Seatle, WA, United States - 4-8-27 metaG | ecosystem: Host-associated > Plants > Roots > Rhizosphere >...
GGGGGTCACCCTGCCAGATGGGAGTCCCGGCGATCGCGCACAGGCGTGGCGGGAAAAATTCCCGGTGCTGGCCGCACGAAAATTTCTGCTTTTTCTCGGACGAATTGACCCCAAAAAAGGCGCCGACTTGCTGCTGGAGGCTTATGCGTCCGCCTATCCCGAAGCCGTTCGCAACACCGGTGCCGCCCCCGCACTGGTGCTGGCGGGGCCTGAAACCCGTCCGGAATTCTCCGCCTACTGCCGCGGGCTGATGATCAAATTCGGTTTGCGCGAAGGCACGGATGTAATTTGGGCGGGACTGCTTGACCACGAGATGAAATGGGCCGCGCTGGAAACTGCCGACGCGCTGGTGCTGCCGTCGCACCAGGAAAATTTTGGCTACGTTGTCGCCGAAGCGCTGGCGGCGGGCACACCGGTGCTGATTTCGAAGCCAGTCAATCTCTGGCGCGAAGTCGTGGCCGACGGCGCGGGCCTGGCCGCCAGCGATGACGTGGCCGGAACCCGCGAACTGCTCGCCGCTCAGGCGGCATGGACGCCAGCTGACCGCGCCCGGTTTTCCAATGCCGCGCTGGCTTGCTTTCAAAAACGCTACCAAATCGAAGCTGCCGCCCGCAGGCAGGTTGAAGTGCTCGAGGGAATGGACTAAATGGATTGAAACACAGAGAACATGGAGTTCACGGAGGGCGTTCTTTATCTACAAGCCGGAATCCTAAATCCGCATTCGACAATTCCTCCTCCGTATTCACCATGCTCTCCGTGGTTATACCTCATTAATTTATGCGCATCACCATTGTCCAAGGCGCGTTTTTTCCCGTGCCGACCCTGCGGGGCGGCGCGGTGGAAAAAGTCTGGCAGGCGCTGGGTCGCGAATTCGCGCGGCGGGGGCATGCGGTAACCCATATTTCGAGGTTGTGCGATGGCTTGCCCGGGAGCGAGGTGCTCCATGGAGTCCGCCATGTCCGGGTGCCCGGCTTTGACCAGCCGGCTTCATCGCTGTTGCTTAAATGGCGTGATTTGCTTTATTCGCGGCGTGCGGCGCGAATGCTCCCACCCGCCGACATAATGGTCACCAACACGTTTTGGTTTCCGTTGTTGCGACACGATCCTTCGCGGGGCTTGGTCTACGTTCATGTGGCGCGCTTTCCCAAGGGCCAGTTTCGTTTCTATGGCCGGGCCGCGCGCCTGCAGTGTGTCTCCGAGGTAGTCGCCGACGGAGTACGCACCCAATGTCCGGCACTAGCCGATCGGGTGCGCACCCTTCCGAACCCGCTGCCCGAGGGCGCCTGGGAACCCAACCCGCTGCCCGACGCCGCACGGGCACCGATCGTGTTCTTTGCAGGCCGCATCCATCCGGAAAAAGGCCTTGATTTGCTGGTGGAAGCCTGGCAGCAGCCGAACGTGCGCCGGGTTTTGGCCGATTGGAAGTTGGTGCTGGCCGGTCCATGGGCGGTGGCCCAAGGCGGCGGTGGCGAAAATTACAAGGCGCGGTTGATGGCCAATTTGGCCCCGGTCAGTGATACGGTCGAATGGACGGGCCCACTGTTTGGGGCCGACACCGCGAAGCTCCACGCTCTAAACCGGCGCGCGCGAATATTTGTCTATCCATCAGTCGCGGAGAAAGGCGAAGCCCTGCCATTGGCCCCACTTGAGGCCATGGCGGGTGGCGCCACCGGCATTGTGTCCAACCTCAAATGCTTCGACGATTATATGCGGGATGGCGAGAATGGCCTCGTCTTTGATCATCGCGCCCCCAATGCTGGGGAGCGGCTGGTTCAGGCGCTGGTGACGCTGGCCGGCGACTCCGCCCGGCGCTCCCGGCTTGCGGCGGCCGCTTGGGCAACCGCCGGACATTTTCGCGTGGAAGAAGTTGCCACCCGCTACCTGAATGATTTTGAGTCACTGCTGACGAAGCCCTCCCCATGACCGCCCCGCGCCGCACTTACCCTCAGACCTCTCCTTACGATACCCCATGGACCGGAAGCGAGCGCATCCGCACGCAACTGTGGGAAATATGCTGGGCATTATGCTGCCGATGGACGCCGAAGCCCTGCAACGCCTGGCGGTTGCAATGGCTGCAACTCTTCGGTGCAAGATTTACCGGCCGCCCCTTCGTACATCCGCGGGCGCGGGTGACACATCCGTGGAATTTGACGATGCATGATCGCGCCTGTTTGGGCGATGGAGCGCATGCGTATGCTTTGGGCCCCATCGAACTGCGGGAAGGCTGCACGGTGGCCCAAGAAGCCTACCTCTGCACGGGGACCCACGATTTCTCGTCGCCCGCCCTCTCCTTGCAAACGGCGCCCATTATCATTGGTCCATTTGCGTTTGTGGGCCTCCGCGCCATTGTCCTGCCGGGGGTTACCATTGGCCGCCAGGCCATTGTGGCTGCCGGCGCGGTGGTCACGCGGGACGTGGCCGAGGGCCAGAAAGTGGCCGGAAATCCAGCGCGACCAATCGTTGCGCGAGTGACCGGCGAATTGCCAAGTTAACATGGTCTCCGTCATTATTCTAACCAAGAACGAAGCGCTCAATCTCGGCGCCTGCCTGGACTCACTGCGTTGGTGCGACGACGTGCACGTACTGGATTCCGGGAGTACGGACACAACGGTGGCCATGGCGCGCGCACGGGGTGTCCGGGTGCGGGAAAATATTTTTGCCTCGTTTGCGCAACAGCGCAACTGGGCGCTGGACCATTGCGAACCACGCCACGAGTGGGTTCTCTTTCTCGATGCCGATGAGCGGAGCACGCCGGCATTTGCGCAGGCCGTGCAGGCGGCCATCACGGCGGCCCCGGCCAACCGCGCGGGGTTCTTCTGCTGCTGGAAACTCATGCTGGAGGACCGCTGGTTGAAACATGCTGACGCCTTTCCCCGCTGGCAGTTGCGCCTTCTGCGCAAAGGCCACGTCCGATTTGTGGATCGTGGACACGGACAAAAAGAAGGGGAAGTGCGGGGCGAACTGGACTATCTGCGCGAGCCGTACCTGCATTTTGCCTACAGCAAGGGCTGGCACGACTGGGTCGCAAAACACAACCGCTATTCCGATTTGGAAGCTGTCGAACGCGCGGGCCAGGACGTGCGCTGGGGGAATCTCTTCCATCAGCACTCGAGCCAGCGCAATGTGGTGCTGAAGGCGCTGTTGACACGCTGTCCGTTCGGGCCGTTGCTCCGGTTCGCGCACGCCTATCTTTTCCGCCTGGGATTTCTCGACGGCGTACCCGGCCTCATCCATTCCGCGAACCTGGGATTCTATGAATATTTGGTGGCGATTAAATTCCGCGAACTGCGCCGCCGGCAGCGGACTTCCTCCCCCCCGGGTTAAGCCAACACCCGCTCCTGCGCTCCCCGCCCCGCCCGGATTTCCGGCGGGGTTTTTCATTTCTCTGGCGCACGGCGCGGCCATCCGTTTTTGATTGTCCCCCACCCATCGGGAACTTAGTTTGTTGAGCCCTGTTTCATTCATTTTCCATGAGCAAATACTTCGTCTGGTTTCTGTCCCTTTGCAGTTTGGCCGCCTTGGCGGCATGTGCATCGCGGACGCCGGCAACTTCGGCCACCGCCACCTCCCCGGCCTTGGTGGCCGTGCCCAACCCGGCCTACGACAACTATTTCGGCACGGAAATTAACGACCGTTTTCGCGATTTTGAGAACTTCAAAACCGACCGGCAAGTTCAGGCCTGGTTCAAGTCTCAGGCGGAACACACCCGGTCAGTCCTGGACAGCATTCCTGGTCGCCAGGTTCTCTTTGCGGAGATGCAGAAACTCTCCAATGGCGCGCCGGCGCGGGTCACGGATGTGTTCGAAGTGCCGGGGCGGATCTTCTACGAGGAGCGCAAGGCCGGGGAGAATCAATTCAAGCTTTACACGCGGGCCGGTTGGTCGGCTCCCGAACAATTATTGCTCGACCCGGATACGCTGAAGGGTACCGATGGCGTGCCGACGGCAATCAACTTTTACGCGCCGTCACCCAATGGCCGGTACGCCGCAATCGGGGTGTCGCAAGGCGGTTCGGAGAACGCAGTTATTCGGGTGCTCGAGGTGGCGACTGGCAAGGACCTGGGCGTGGTGATTGACGAGGCCCGCTTTGGGTTTGTCGGATGGAGCGATGACGAGAACAGTTTCTATTATAATCAGCTCAAGAAACGCCCGGCCAACGCCGACCCGACACTCCTCTACGTGGACAGCCAGATTCGCTTCCACCGGCTCGGCACCGATGTCGCGCAAGACCCGGTGGTTTTTGGCACCGATGCGCCGGGCGCGCCAAAAATCGCTCCGGAAAAGATACCGTTTCTGGATTTGGAATTCGGTGACCCGAATGTATACGGCATTGTGGCGGATGGCGTGGAGCAGGAGATAATCGTCTATGTCACCAGCCACGCAGCCTTGGACGCCGGCAAACCGGAATGGCGCAAGCTCATTGATTTGACGGACGACGTCACCGGCTTTGTGGTCCACGGTGACGATCTCTACGTCCTAACCCACAAAGATGCGCCGCGGTTCAAGATCCTGCACACAAAAACGAACGCACCGGATTTGACGCATGCGGAAGTGGTGATCGCTCCCGGGGAGCCGGTGGTGCAGGGACTGGCCTCCGCCCATGACGGCATTTATGTCACATTGCTGGACGGCGGGATTGAGCGCCTGCAAAGCGTTGCGTATTCGGCGGGCGCGAAGCCGCACGAAATTGATTTGCCGCTCAAGGGCAGTCTCGGCGACATGACCATCAACTCCCGGCTGGACGGGGCAAAAATGCATTTGACGTCGTGGATTGATGTTGGCGGCTACTACGCCTACGACCCGGTGACGGATAAGACCAGCGACACCCATTTGCAGCCACGCGGGCCCTACGACCAGCCCGCCGACCTCGTGGCCGAGGAAGTGCGGGTGCGCGCACAAGACGGCGTCATGGTGCCCATGTCGGTCATCCACAAGAAAAATATCAAATTGGACGGCTCGAATCCCTGCCTGCTTGAGGCGTATGGTTCCTATGGAATCGTTGACGACCCTTATTACAGCCCCATTTACCAACCATGGTATGAACAAGGCGGCGTCTATGCCGTGGCGCATGTGCGCGGCGGCGGCGCATTTGGCGAGGAGTGGCATGTTGCCGGGCAAAAGCTTAACAAACCCAACACGTGGAAGGATCTCATTGCTTGTGCGCAGTGGCTCATTGACCAGAAATTCACTGCGACGCCTAAACTGGGCATTAACGGCGGCAGTGCCGGCGGAATCACCGTCGGACGGGCCATGACGGAACGACCGGACCTCTTTGGCGCGGTGGTGGGCGACGTGGGCATGTTCAACCCGGTTCGCGCGGAGACGGATTCGAACGGCGTGCCCAACATTGGTGAATTCGGCTCGACCAAGAGTCCCGACGGCTTCAAGGGTCTCTTCGAAATGGACGCCTACCTGCACGTCAAAGACGGCGTCAAATACCCGCCGACCATGCTGACAACAGGCATCAACGACCCGCGTGTGCCGCCCTGGATGCCCGGGAAATTTGCCGCCCGTTTGCAACAAGCCGGCGCGCCGCTGGTATTGCTGCGGGTGGATTATGAAGCCGGACATGGCATTGGGTCCACCCGGCAGCAGGTGCTGGCGGAGTATGCGGACATGATGGCGTTTTACTTTTGGCAGTTTGGTGTGCCGGGATTTCAGCCAAAGTGAAGGCGGAGAAGCTGGAATATCTGCCAGAAAATCAGCAAAGACCTTCAGTCGACTATCCAGGCCTTCTTTTCGCTTGTGCGTGAAGCGGAAAGCAGGGTATTGAAGCGGGTTGCCGGTGGCTTGATTCATAACGCTCAGCTTCAGCCGGCGCTACGACGTCGCCACCCCCATTCTTTCCATCACTGCATGAAAATCACCGACGTCCAGGGAATTCTCCTCTCGTGCCCGCTACCGCAGCCATTGCGGTTGCCCTTTTACAATGGGGAGCGCACGATTTTGAAACGCGATGCGATGCTGATTCGCGTGCGGGCGGACAACGGTCAAACCGGCTACGCACCGGGGCCAGCCCATGAGCGGGCCGCCCAGGAGATTAAGGACACCATCCGGCCCTTCTTAGTGGGAAAGGACCCGCGCCAATGGGCGACGTTTGACTTTAAGGGGGATTTGGAGCTGACGAAGACCTACCGGGCCGTGGAAATCGCCGTGATGGACATGGCGGCCAAAGAGGTCGGCTGCCCGTTGTCGGAATTAATCGGGGGAAGGAAACGCGACCGCATCAAGCTCTATGGCAGCGCCGGCATGTACATGGCGCCAGAAAAGTATGCAGCGGAAGCGGCGGCGATCGCCGGTCTGGGCTTTTCCGCCTACAAGATGCGCCCCGCACTGGGGCCGGTGAAGGATTTGGAGACGGTCAGACTCATGCGCCAGGCGACGGGCCCGAAATTCGGCCTGATGGTGGACGCACACTCGTGGTGGCGCATGGGCGACAAGAGCTATTCGGCAGAGACAATCACCGCGCTGGCGGGCGCGATGGCGCCCTACGAGCCGACCTGGCTCGAAGAGCCTTTGCCACCGGATGACCATGACGGTTACCGCAAGTTGCGCGCCGCCAACCTCGTACCCATCGCCACCGGCGAACATGAGCAGGAGGAATCCGGATTCACCGATTTGATGGAAACCCATGCCGCAGACTACATCCAGATGGACGTTTGCTGCCAGGGTGGGTTTGCCATGGGCCAGCGCGTGTTCGCAGGTGTGGCCAAGCATGGCCTCAAGTTCGCCTTTCACAGCTGGGGAACCTTGCTCGAAGTCCTCGCCGCCGCGCACCTTGGCATCTGCTGGTCCGAGGACGTTGTGGAATGGCTCGAATATCCCTGCCACTCCAACCACGGCCGCCCCGGCATGTATCCCTTTCAACTGGCGGACGACATCCTGCGCGAGCCGTTGCAAATTGAAAAGGGCGACCTGATCGTTCCAAAAGGCCCGGGCCTCGGCGTCGAGATTGACGAGCGCGTGATTGAAAAATACCCGTTCATCCCCGGCCCGTGGTCCTATTTCAAAATCAACTCCCCGCCGGAAACCGTCGCGGTCACCGGCGACCACAGCGTGAAGTGGGTCGAGACGGAGGGAAAATAACCGTTGGTAAAAGTCTTTGCGGATGATACTGTTTTCAATGGGTACAGCCATGGCTTCCGTCATACGATTCATTAAAGGCCAAACGACAACTCCGAAGGCGATACGTCCGTTGCCGGCATCTACAATTGGCAGCAGAATTGCGAGCGATGCTCGTGACCACGTGAGTGTCACACGCACCCATCCGAGTCCGGCCGGCATGCTTGCCGCTTTTGGCAAAATTCAGAGTCGTCGGAAAGTCACGGCGTCCGTGGGCGCATACTTGGGCAAGCTTGACGATAAAACCCGCTCCCGCTGAGGTAATTAGAGCATTGCGCATTTCGATATTTCACGAGATTTCACCCCATGAAAATTCCATGCCTTTTGCTGGTATTTGGCGCTGCGCTGGCCGCCACCGCCCCCGGCCCAGGCCCGGCCAATGTTTCCACTTTAGAAAAAGGTCCTGGCGCCAAAAATACCCCATCCAGCAAAATCAAAGTGCTGATTGTGGATGGCTTCAGCAACCACGATTGGAAAAAGACCACGGATCTGCTCAAGGGTTTTTTGGAGCCGACGGGTTTGTTTGACATTTCCGTCTCCACCACCCCGCCGCCAAAAAGCGCCGAGGGTTGGGACACGTGGCGGCCAAAGTTCAAGGACTACGATGTCGTCATCCAAACCTGCAATGACATCAGCAACAGCGGGCCGATGTGGCCGCAGGCAGTGATGACGGATTTCGAGAATTACGTGCGCGATGGCGGCGGCGTGTATATTTACCACGGCGCGCAAAATGCGTTTGCGAAATGGCCGGCATACAACGACATCATCGGCCTCGGCTGGCGGCCGGTCACTTACGGCACGGCCATTTCGATTGACGCGAATGAGAAACTTGTCCTCCACCCCCCGGGTGAGGGCAAAGCCACGAGCCATGCGCCCAAGGGCGATGTGGTGATCCACCTGCTCGGCAACCATCCGATCCACGAGGGCATGCCAAAGGCGTGGATGACCCCGGCGCTGGAGGTATATTATTATGCGCGGGGCCCGGCGCAAAAGATGGAGGTGCTTTCGTATGCCAAGGACCCGCGCTTTGGCGAGAACTGGCCCATCGAATGGATTGTCACCTATGGCAAGGGCCACGCCTACATCTCGACCTTCGGCCATGTCTGGGCTGATGACGTAGATCCTGAATCCATGCGGTGCGTCGGCGTGCGTACGACCATCATCCGCGTCTTACAATGGCTGGCCAAGCGACCGGTCACATGGCCGATTCCAAAAAATTTCCCCACCGCAACGGAGAAATCCATTGTTCCGACGGCGATGAAACCAACCGCCGCCAATCCGCCCGCAAGCACGGTGAATCCCCAGGCCAAACCGTGACGGCCTAGGCTTTCGTCTCCCGGCGCCCAAGGCCGAGGCAAAAGACGATAATGAGGAAGATCGCCATCGAGCCACAGAGCCAATAAAGGCCGCCGATGAACGAGCCGGTGGCTTTTTCCACCCATCCGAGCAGCGTCTGGCCGTAGAACGCGCCAATGTTGCCGACGCAGTTAATTAATCCAATGCTGCCGGCTGCGGCGGTGGATGACAGGAAAAGACTGGGCAGCGACCAGAAGGCGGGTTGGTACGCCTTGAGCCCGGCGGCGGCGACCATGAAGCAAACCATGGTAAGGTAGATGTTATAACCCTGGGTTCCACGCGTGAGCGGGGCCACGGCGAGGGCGATTAAGCTCAAGGAGACGGGCACGAGGGTATGCCAGCGGCGTTCCTTGAGACGGTCGGCATTCCACCCGACGAACAGGACGCCGACAATGGCGAGCATCGGCGGCAACATCACCAGCCAGGTGATTTTGCCCACATCGAATTTGTACCAGTCCTTCAAGATGCTCGGCATGAACAGCTCGAAACCCATGCTGGCGGACACCGTGCAAAAATAAGCGGTCGTCAAGAGCAGGACTTTGGGGTTTTTGAAGAAGCTGAACAAGGACTGGTGAGCCTTTGGCGCCCGGAGGGTTTTTTCGCGCTCGAGTTCGGCCACCAGCGCATCCCGCTCCTCGACCGTAAGCCATTTGGCCTGGGCCGGGCGGTCCGTCATCACCAGCCATACATAGACGCCCAGCGCGATCGCCGGAATGCCCCAGAAAATATAAACCCACTGCCAGCCAGCCAGCCCCAGCGCATGCACGGACATCAAGGCGTTGGTGATTTTGGGGCTGACAATTTGGGCCGTTGGCTGGCCCATGATGAGCAAGGCGAGCGCGCGCGAGCGGTCCCGGTTGGGAAACCAATGCGTCAAATAGACCATGACACCCGGGAAAAATCCCGCTTCTGCCAAGCCCAGAAAAAAACGAACCGTGTAGAACTGCGGCGGGGTTTTGACCACGGCGGTCAGCGCCGCCATGATACCCCAGGTGATCATAATTCGGGCAATCCACCGCCGGGCGCCCCAGCGTTCCACGATGAGCGCCCCGGGAATTTCGAGCAGAATATAACCGAGATAGAAGACGCCCGAGCCAAAGCCGATGACCGCGTCATTGAAGGCCGGCAGCGACTGGCTCATCGTCAGCTTGGCAATGCTGACGTTGGCGCGGTCAATGTACGCCACGACGTAGCAGACAAATACGAGCGGCAGCAAACGCCAGTAGGCTTTGAGGCGCGCGCGGTCAAGCGCGCTCGGGGTTTGGGTGGGGTTGCTCAAACGGCCGCCACTTTGCCGGATGAGGGGGCGGCAGGTCAATCTTTAGCCTGCGCTTGCGCTGGAGCCGAAAAACATTTATCGAATCAATCTTTATGCAACCTTCCGAACTCCGCCGCCAACTGCAAGGGGTCATTTCCTTTCCGGTCACCCCGTTCAAGGCTGACCATTCTCTCGACCTTGTCGGCCTGCGACACAATTTGCGCGAGCTGCTCAAACATCCCGTTTGCGCGGTTGTCGCCGCCGCCGGCACGGGGGAACTCTATTCGCTCACCCCCGCCGAACATCTCGCCGTGGTCCAAACCGTCGTCAAGGAAGTGAAGGGCCGCGTGCCCGTCCTGGCGGGGACCGGCTATAACCCGGCCATCGCAGTGGAACTGGCGCACGCGTCCGCCAAGGCCGGGGTGGACGGCATTTTGGCGTTTCCCCCGTATTATCCGGCGCCGGACGAAGAAGGCGTGCTGGCCTATTACCGCGCCATCGCCGACGCCACGCCGCTGGGCTTCATTATTTACAGCCGCGATTGGTTCGCGCCGGGAGCCGCCCTGGTCGAAAAGCTGGCGAAGATTCCCACGCTCATCGCATGGAAGGACGGCCAGGGTGACATCCGCCGCTTCCAAATCATTCGCCGCCAAGTCGGCCCGAAGTTATTGTGGGTCGGTGGTTCGGGTGATGACATGGTACCTGGGTATTATTCGATGGGCGTGCGCACGTACACCTCGAGCATCGCCAACGTCGCCCCAAAATTGTCCCTGCGCCTGCACGAGCTGGCTTCCGCCGGCCATTCCGCGGAGTTGGATGAATTAATGGCCGAACTGGTGATTCCGCTCTACGAATTTCGCGCGCGGCGCAAGGGGTACGAAGTTTCCGTCATGAAAACGATGATGGAATTCATCGGCCTCGCCGGCGGCCCGGTCCGCGCCCCGCTCGTGGATGTGCGCCCGGAAGAGCGCAAAGAAATCAAGGCCATGATGGGAAAGTGGAAAAAGTGGATTTAATAAGGATTGGGCCGTCCCGCTAGGCGGGACGCCCCTACGATTTTTACCTTTATGTCTATTCAACCCGTACTCATTGCCGGACACTGGCGCGAGGCCCGCGCCACCGAAACGTTTCAGGCGGAGAATCCCGCGCTGGGCCAGAAATTGCCCGACCAATACCCCATCAGCGATTGGGCGGATTGTGATGCCGCCCTGACCGCCGCCATGGCGGCCGCGGGCGAATTGCGCACGATTTCCGTCGAGAAAATCGCGGCATTTCTCACCAAGTTTGCCGAACGCATCGAAAAACGCGCGGCGGAGCTGGTTGAGATGGCGCACCAGGAATCCGGGTTGCCGAAGGCGCCCCGACTCGGGGACGTGGAACTGCCTCGCACCACCGGGCAGTTGCGCCAGGCGGCGGCCGCCGTGCTTGAAGGCTCGTGGGCCCTGCCGACGATTGACTCCAAGGCCAACATTCGTTCGGTACTTGGGCCGATTGGCCCGGTGCTCGTGTTTGGCCCGAATAATTTTCCGTTTGCATTTAACAGCATCGCGGGCGGCGATTTCGCCGCGGCCATCGCCGCGGGCAATCCCGTGATCGCCAAGGCCAACTCGTCGCATCCCGGGACTTCCCGGCTGCTGGCCGAGGAGGCTTTTGCCGCCCTCAAGGAAAGCGGCCTGCCGCTGGGGACTGTGCAATTGATTTACCGCACCGGACATGCCGACGGCGAAAAGCTCGTGGCCGACCCGCGCGCCGGCGCCACCGCCTACACCGGCAGCCGCAACGCCGGCTTAAAGCTCAAGAACGCCGCCGACCGTGCGGGCAAGCCGATGTACGCCGAACTTTCGAGCGTGAACCCACTTGTCATCCTGCCCGGCGCGCTGGCGGAGCGCGGCGCCAAAATCGCCGAGGAATTTTCCGGCAGTTGCCTGATGGGCTCGGGGCAATTTTGCACCAATCCCGGATTTGTCGTTTTGATCGCGGGAGATTCCGCCGAGCAGTTTATCGCCGCCGTGAAGCAACGCTTCGACGCCGCGACGCCCGCTCCGTTGTTGTCCTCCGGCGTCGCCCGGGCGCTGCACGCCAGCGTGCAAACATTGGTCGCGGCGGGCGCGCAGCTCGTCACGGGCGGGCAGCCGGTGGCTGGCCCCGGCTATCGGTATGTCAACACGCTGTTGCGTGTGTCGGGCGCGGACTTCTTGAAAGCGCCGGAAAAACTTCAGACCGAAGCTTTCGGCAATGAGTCGCTGCTGGTCGTCGCGCGCGATTTGCCGGAAGTTTGCGCCATCCTGGGGCACGTCGAAGGCAGTTTGACCGGGTGCATCTATTCCGACACGCGCGGGAGCGATGATGCCCTCCACGCGGAAATCGAACCGCGCCTGCGCGTTAAAGTGGGCCGCTTGATTAACGACAAGATGCCAACGGGCGTGGCGGTGAGCCCGGCGATGAACCACGGCGGACCCTACCCGGCCACCGGACACCCCGGCTTCACGGCGGTGGGCATTCCGGCCTCGATGCGCCGGTTTGGCGCGCTGTATTGTTATGACAACGTTCGCGCGCCGCGCCTGCCGGCGGCCTTGCGCGACCAAAACCCGAATGGCAAAATGTGGCGGTTGATTGACGGGCAATGGAGCCAGGGCAACCTCGGCGCCCAACCATGATGCTTTTCGGGTGGACTTTCGCCGGGCAGGAAACAGGCTGGGAAACCCCTCACACCCCGCTACCCCCACCTATGAAAACCTCCAAGCTGCGTACCTTTTTCCTTCGATTCTCCCCGGCGTTGGCCCTGTTTTTGGGGTTGGACACCTCCTTACCTGCCGCCAACGGGCCCGCACAAGTCCCCACCATCACCATTGATGCCGGCGAGGCCGTGGCCAACTCCAGCCCGATTCTCTATGGATTCATGACCGAGGAGATAAACTATTCCTATGACGGCGGCCTGTATGGCGAACTCATCGCCAACCGCACCTTTCAAGACCCCCCGGCCAACCTCAAGCGCTGGTCGCTCGTGCAGGACCCCGGCGCCAGCGGCGCGTTTGATTTCGACACCTCCGAAAAGTATAACGACCAATTGCCCGTCAGCCTGAAGCTCACCGCCACCACCGCCTCCGACAAAATGCGCGTGGGTGTGGCCAATGAAGGCTTTTGGGGCATCGCCGTGCGCCCGAACACCACCTACCGCGCGTCGTTTTATGCCAAGGCCAGCGGCAATTTCACCGGGCCATTGACCGTCGCCATCTCGGGCACCAAGGAGCCGGTAACCTATGCGCTTGCCACCGTGCCCAAGCTGACCAGCACCTGGCAGAAATATGAAGTCACGCTGAAAACCGACGGCTCGGTCAAGGCGACCAAGGACGCCAATTTCCTGATTTGGACAACCTCGCCCGGCACGGCCTGGTTCAGCCTGGTGTCGCTGTTCCCGCCCACCTACAACAACCGCCCGAATGGCAATCGCCCGGACATCATGGAGCTGCTGGCCCAATACCACCCGTCCTTCCTGCGCTTTCCCGGCGGCAATTTCCTCGAGGGCAACGGCGTGGCCAACCGGTTCGACTGGAAAAAAACCATCGGCGACATCTCCCAACGCCCCGGCCACCCCGGCACCTGGAATTACCGCGCTTCCGACGGCCTGGGCTTGCTGGAGTTTCTCGACTGGTGCGAAGATTTGAAAATGGAGCCCTTGCTCGCGGTGTTTGCGGGCCTCGCCCTCGGCAATGGCGAAGTGGCCGCCGGCCCGGATTTGGAACCTTACGTGCAGGATGCCCTCGACGAAATCGAATACGTCACCGGCGACGTGAACACCAAATGGGGCGCGCAACGCGCGAAGGACGGCCACCCCGCCCCGTTCGCGCTCACCTACGTTGAAATCGGCAACGAGGACTGGCGCGGCGACTACAACGGGCGCTTCAAGCAATTCTACGATGCCATCAAGGCCAAGTATCCCAAATTGCAGCTCATTGATGCCTCCATCCAAAGCAACCGTCCTTCCCGCGCGACGGACCGCGTCGGCGACGTGCAGGACCATCACCTTTACATGCGGTCGGAAATTTTGGCGGACACCAGTTCCACGGAATACAATCGCTACGACCGCACCAAGCCCAAGATTTTCGAGGGCGAGTGGGCCACCCGTGTCCCGGGCAATGCCCCCACCCCCAATTTCCAGGGCGCGCTCGGCGACGCCGCCTACATGACCGGACTCGAGCGCAATTCCGATGTCGTCATCATGGCCTCGTATGCGCCGCTGTTCGTCAACGTCACCAACCCGGGCGCCGGGCGCGGCGACCCGAACTCCTCCATGCAATGGGCCTGCAATCTCGTCGGGTATGACGCGTTGTCGTGCTACGGCTCGCCAGCCTTTTACGCGCAGGTGATGTTCAACAACAATCGCGGCGATGAAATTCTCGGGTTCGAAACCGGCAACCTGCCCACCCGGGCCGACCTGCCCGCCGCGCCTCCCGCCGGCCGGGGCGCCGCCGGCTCCGCACCCGCGGCGGATGCCCCCGCCGCCACGCCCCGCCAGAATCCGGCGATGTTTTTCAGCGTCACCCGCGACCGCAAAACCGGCGTTGTCTTTATCAAAGCCGTCAATCCCCTCGGCACCGCGACGCCGTTGCGGGTGGATATCAAGGGCTCGGGCATTGGCCCGGACGGCGAAGCGGTGGTCATGAAGGCCGACAACTTGACCGACACCAACTCCATCGTGGAGCCGACGAAGATTGTTCCCGTCACCACCAAGGAAAGCGGCCTCGGCACCAGCTTCACCCGCACGTTGCCGCCGTATTCCATCACCATTCTTAAACTCCAGAGCAAATAGGGCTCCTTTCAGGAAAAAATTTTACTGTGCAGATCTATCCCGCGATTGACCTCAAAAACGGACGGTGTGTGCGCCTGACCCAGGGCCGCGCCGCCGAAGAAACCGTCTACTTCGACGATCCCGTCGTCCCCGCCCTGGCCTTCCAAGCCGCCGGCGCCCAATGGGTGCATGTGGTAGACTTGGATGGCGCCTTCGAGGGTATTCCGCGCAATCTCGCGCACGTCGCGCGCATCGCGGCCACCGGCCTGCAAGTGCAGCTGGGCGGCGGCATGCGCACCTTGAATGACATCGAGGAGGCCTTCCACGCCGGCGTGCGCCGGGTCGTCATCGGCACCCGCGCGTGCAACGACCACCAATTCATTTCCGGCCTCGTGCACCGCTTTGGCCCGGAGCGCCTGGCCATCGGCATTGACGCCCGCGATGGCCGCGTGGCCGTGGAAGGCTGGAAGAATGTCTCCGTCGTCCGCGCGGAGGAACTGGCCCGGCATATGTGCGACTTGGGCATCCAGACCATTATCCACACCGACATCGCCACCGACGGCATGTTGACCGGCCCGAATTTCAAAGCGCAGGAATCCATGCTCCGCGCCACTCCCGCCCGCCTCATCGCTTCCGGCGGCGTCGCCCGCCGCGAGGATATTGTCAAATTTGCCGAAGTGGCCCGCGTCCATCCGCGGCTCGACGGCGTCATCGTCGGCAAAGCCATTTACGAGAAAAGAGTGGATTTGGCGGATTTACTTGCAGTTGCGGCCACCGGGTGAATCCAGGATTTGCAATTTTGGAATCCCGTTCAGCTCCATGACCGACCAAAGAATTTTAATGACCGCAATCGGGCGCTTCGTCGCACTGGTGGCGTTTGCCGGGTCCGTGTCATCGGGCAAAGCCGCTGACGCGGCGCCGGCGGTGCCCACTTCCGCAGCCAGTTCCGGCCCGAATCTGGGCGACACCGTGGCGGAAATTGAGGCGAAGCTGGGGTCCCGCCATGCAACACTGGAAGCAGGCAACCGCATCATTTACCAGTACCCGAACGGCGAGATAGTTTTTGTCAACGGCCGGGTTACGGAAGTGGACTTGAGTGCCCCGGCTATACCGGCCAGTACCCCTGCGCCGACCAAATCGGTGGCAGCGTCCGCGCTCAGGGTCCCGCCTAATCCTGCCCCTGAGACTCCAGCCCAGCCGCAGGAACTCCGTATAACCTACCGGAAAGACGCCGAGGACGCCGTCAGTATAATCGCGGTCAGCGACAACAACCTGGAATTCACGATCACAGTGAATGTGAATCTGAAGAACACGATGTCCTCCGTGCCATTGCCAGTGACGGTGGATTCGGCCGGGCAGAAAACTTTTGTGGTGGTGCAACTCCGCCGCGCGGACCCGACGCTGCCCTGGTCGTACCAAACCAGCTATAAAGCTCGTCCCGGCGCGCGGCGGGCGGAAAAATCGAACGACGCCGTTTACCTGCTCCCCTACCAGTCCAGCGAAACTCTCCGCCTGGACCAGGGCAATTTCGGAACTTTCAGCCATTTTGTCGGCTCGGGGAGCGAATACGCCTTCGATTTCAAGTGTCCCGAAGGAACGATTGTCTGTGCGGCGCGTGAGGGAATCGTGACCGGCGTCCGGCAGGATTCATCCGTGGGCGGGCCAGTAGAGAAATACAAGGCCATGGCGAATTACATCATCATAAAGCAAGCCGATGGCACGTTCGCCGAATATGTGCATCTCCAACACAACGGCGCGATGGTGACTCCCGGGCAGCATGTGGATGCGGGTCAGGCCATCGGAAAATCGGGCGCCACCGGCTACGCCAGCGGGCCCCACATTCACTTTTCGGTTTTCCAGAATATTGATGGCCAGTACCGGGAGGACCTGCCCGTGCGCTTCAAGACCAAGCAAGGCGTCCTCGATTTGCTTAAACAGGGCGAGAGTTACTAAATTGCCTCCGGCGAAAATATTGTGAATAAAGACCACGTGTCTCCATTGAATCCTTTTCTCATCGTCGCCGTGGATGGCGGCGCCGCCTCCGGCAAATCCTCGCTGGCCCGCGCCCTCGCGCCTCGGTTTAATTTTCTGCATGTGGACACGGGTGCGCACTACCGCGCTGTCACCCTTGCCTTGCGCAATGCGGGCGTTTCGCCTGACGACCCCGCCGCCATGGCGCACGCCCTGCAGAATCTGTCTTTGGGCACCCGCGTCGAAGGCCGGGCCGCCCGCATTGCGCTCGGCGGTGTCGTGCCGGCCGATGCCTCCTTGCGCACCCCGGAAGTGAATGCCCAGGTCTCCCGCTTCGCCGCACAGCCCGCGGTCCGCCGGTACTTGTTTGACTATCAGCGTAGCCAGGCGGGATTTGCGCGCGCACGCGGGTTTGCCGGGCTGGTCATGGAAGGGCGCGACATAGGCTCCGTCATTTTTCCCGATGCCTCGTTACGGCTCTTCCTCACCGCCGACCCGGAGAAACGCGCGCAACGCCGCGCTGCCGAAGGCCAGGCCGACGCCGTCGCCGAGCGCGACCGGCTGGACTCCGCCCGTGCGACCGCGCCCCTCACCTGCCCCTCCGGCGCCACGGTGATTGATTCTTCGGAGATGAATCTCGACCAGGTGGCCGCGCACGCCGCCACGCTGGTCGAAGCGGCCATTCAGGCGCAGTCCGGCGCACCGGCGGCGGCGGCGTTTCCGTGGTTCTACCGACTGGTTTGGCTGACGGCGCGCGGCTTCATGCAAGTGGCTGGCCGGGCGGAGGCCAAGGGAGTCGAAAACGTCCCACGCTGCGGCGGATTTCTGGTCGCCTCGAACCATGCGAGCTTTTTGGACCCTTTGCTGCTGGGGTGCTATTTGCCGCGGCCAATCTGCTTTTTCTCGCGCAAGACCCTCTGGCAAAATCCTGTGCTGGGTTGGGCGCTCGACCGGCTCAAATGCATTCCCGTGGACCGCGACGGCGAGGGTGACATCGGCGCGTTCAAGCGGGTTTTCGCCGCCCTGAAAGCCGGCGAGGGCGTGCAGGTTTTCCCCGAGGGCACCCGGACGCGGGACGGCCAGTTGCAACCGGCACGGCGCGGGGTCGGGTTGCTCGCGGGCAAAGTGGGCGTGCCGATTGTGCCCGCGCGCGTGTTTGGGGTTTTCGAGACCTTCAACCGCAAGCTCATTTTACCCCGGCCCTTTTACCGCCTGGGAGTAACCTATGGCAAAGTCCTGCTACCGCGCGACTACGATCCCGGCCCCGGCGACCCCAAGCGTTACGAGACCATCGCCGCCCGCGTCATGGCCGCCATTGCCGCGCTGCCGCCGCCCTGGGTGGATGATTCCCAACCCTGATTCCGCCATGGCCCAATTCAGCATCACTGATCTGCCGCCCGTTCTCCGCGATATGCTGGAGTCCGGCACCTTCCGCGATGCCCAGGGCGCGGTCCAAAAGCTGCACTCCAACATTTCGAGCGAGGAGGCGTTGGCTCTTTACACCCTCGTGCGCACCTTAAAGCCCCAGGCGACGGGGGAAATTGGTTTTGCCCTCGGCGTTTCCGGCCTCGCGATTCTCGGCGCGTTGGAGGCCAACGGTGCGGGCCGGCATTACGTGAGCGACCCCTTTCAAACCAGTTTTGTCGGGGGCGCCGGGCGGGAAAATGTCCGACGCGCGGGCTTGCAGAAACGGCTGGAGTTTTATGAGAATTATCCGGAGGAGGTTTTTGACCGGTTTCCCCCGCTGCAATTTGCTTTTATAGATGCATCCCACCTGTTTGACCTGAGCCTCCTTGATTTCATCCTGGTGGACAAGCGGTTGGAGGTCGGCGGCGCGGTGGGTTTTCATGATTTGTGGATGCCGTCGTTGCAAAAAGTCGTCCGGTACATTCTGGCCAACCGCCCCTATCGCATCCACCAGGCTAGTCCGCGGGGTGGCCCGCCCACGCGCAAACAGCAAATGCGCTCGATGGCCGCAGCCGTCGCCCGCCAACTCCCGGCCGCCCACCGCTGGCTGGCGCCGGAGGCGGCAAAACCGTGGCACGAATTTCGCGCCGCCAACTTGATTATTCTTGAAAAACTTGGCGACGATAAGCGTGACTGGCGGGAGCACAAAGCGTTTTAATTAATTTATTTAATTCATGAAGAGCACCAAACTTCGCTGGGGCATCCTCGGCACCGCGCAAATCGCCCGCAAAATCTGGCAGGCCATCCAACTCTCGGGCAACAGCACCGTCACCGCCGTGGCCAGCCGGGACGTCGCCCGCAGCCGGAAATTCATTGCCGAATGTCAGGCACCCGCCCCCTTTCCGCAAATACCCCGCGCCCTGGGCAAATATGAAGACTTAATTGCAGCTCCCGACGTGGACGCCATTTACCTCCCCCTGCCGACTGGCATCCGCAAGGAATGGGTGTTGCGTGCCGCCGCCGCCGGCAAACATGTCCTCTGTGAAAAACCTTGTGCGGTGACTTCGGCCGATTTGTTGGAGATGATTGAGGCCTGCCGGCGAAACCACGTCCAGTTCATGGATGGTGTGATGTTCATGCACACCAAACGCCTCGGGCGCATGCGCGCGGTGCTCGATGACCGAAAGACCATCGGGCGGGCCCGGCGCATCAGTTCGGCATTTCAATTCGATAGCGACAAGAAATTCTATACCACCAACATCCGCGCGAACAGCCAGTTGGAACCGCTCGGCTGCCTTGGCGACCAAGGCTGGTATTGCATCCGGATTGCCCTCTGGGCCATGAATTGGGAGCTGCCTGCGCGGGTCTCGGGGCGCATTCTCTCCCAAGTGAACCCGCCCGCGGGTGGCACCCCGGTGATTACCGAATTTTCCGGTGAGTTGTTTTTTCAGAACGGCGCCTCCAGCGATTTCTACTGCTCGTTTGTCACCGCCCTCGAGCAGCGGGTGAACCTTATTGGCACGAAAGGCTGGCTGTCCATGAACGACTTTGTTCTACCCTTTCAAGGCAATCACCTCGCCTTTGAGACAGGTCGAATGGAATTCCACTTCAAAGGCACCGAGGCGTATATGCAGCCCCATTTAAAGCGCTGGCTCGTCCGCGAACCCGGCAACAGCCGCCGCGGCGCCCAAGAGGTGAACATGGTCAAAAATTTCGCCAACCAGGTGCAGTCGGGGCGGCTAATCAAATTTTGGCCGGAGGTGGCATTGAAGACCCAACAGGTGCTGGAAGCGTGCCTGGAGTCCGCGCGGCGGGAGGAGAAAATGGTGATCCTTGGCAAGGAGTAAAGCTTTGGGTAATTCAGAAGAGTAAAAAGTAATACCAATTCCAGGCCGCTTTTGGACTTCAGTCGAAAACGGTCCATACGGTCCATCCAGTCCATTTAGTCCATAAGCGCCTGAGAAATGGTATAAGATGCAACTTACACCCCCGCCAACTCCTCGAAAAGCTGATCCGCCAGCTTCAACGCATCTTTCGGATTCTCATCCATCACCGTAAAATGCCCCATCTTTCGACCCAACCGCGGCTCCCCTTTGTCGTAAAGGTGCAACTTAACCCGCGGATCCTGCAATAACTTCGCCCAATTCGGCGCGCGCCCTCCCTGCCAGACGTCCCCCAACAAATTAATCATCACCGCCGGACGCAGCAGGTCAGTCGCGCCCAACGGCAAACCCGCCACCGCGCGAATGTGCTGCTCGAACTGGCTCGTGACGCAGGCATCCAGCGTATAATGCCCGCTGTTGTGTGGCCGCGGGGCAAGTTCATTGACCAGCAGTTTCCCATCCACGCAAAACAGCTCGACTGCCAGCAGGCCCACTACGCCGAGCGTTTCAGCAATTTCTTTCGCCAGTTCCGACCCCGCCCGATGCAACTTATCCGGCAGTCGCCCGGGCACGATGCTCCGGTGCAGGATGTGCCGGCGGTGATCGTTCTCCGCCATCGGAAACGTCGCCATCTCGCCATTCAGCCCGCGGGCGACAATCACCGAGCATTCCGCTGAAAAGGGAATCCACTTCTCCACTACTGCAATGTCCGCGTCAAAGCTGCGCCAGACGGCATCCCAATCGGGCGAAATTCCAGCGGGGAGCGCGGGCAATTTCAACTGGCCCTTGCCGTCGTAACCGCACACGGCGGTTTTTAAGACACAGGGTAAACCGAGCTTTGTGGCGGCGCGCTCCAGTTGGACGGCCGAAGTCACCACCGCGAAATCGGCGCAGGGAAATCCATGGCGGCGCAAGAATTCCTTTTCCCGGCGCCGATTCTGGCAAACTTCCAACACCCGCACGCCCGGTCGGGCGGGAACAAGTTTCTCCAAAAGCTTCAAAGTTGCCGCCGGCACGTTTTCGAATTCGAGGGTCACCGCGTCAAGGGCGGCGGCAAAATCAGCCAGGGCGGCGGGGTCATCCCAAGGACTGGAAAAAGTTTTCTCGGCCACCGGGGCCGCGCAACAGCCAGAGGCCGGGTCGTAAACGTGAAAGCGGTAGCCCAGCCGCCGGCCGGCGAGCAACGACATGCGGCCCAACTGTCCGCCGCCCAGCACGCCGATCATCGAACCGGGCGCCAAAATACGGGAATGGAAACTCATGAAGGGCAAAGTTAGAAACTGGCGGCGGTGGAGGCCAGCGCCATTTTGGGAAAAATTGGCATCGGCGGCCCGAGCTTCGCGGGCTGGGTGCCGAGCCAGTTGATGTCCGCCACCGCCTTGACCCGCGCCAGCCATTCGCGCAGATGCGAATCGTAGAAATCGTCCCCGGGGTCTGCCGCGACAAATCCAACCGCATGCAGGCCCCAGGCGCGCGCCAGGTACAGGGCCCGGGCCAGGTGAAACTCCTGCGTCACGATGATGACCGTCGAAAGTCCAAAGATATTCCTGGCCCGGGCCATGGAATCCAGCGTCCGCAGGCCGGCGTCGTCACGTGTGATGGCCGATGCAGGAATACCGCGACTAATCAGACCTTGCCGCATGAGGGCGGTCTCGCTGCCCTGCGGGTCCACGGCCACGCCGTCGCCGGAGACCAGAAAATGCTTCACCTTGCCCGCGCGAAACAGCGCCACGGCGGCATCGAGCCGAGCGGCAAAATATTGGGAAGCCGGCCCCGCGCCGAGCACGAGCGCCACGGGCTCCGCTGGAATGCTTTCAACCTTGGTATAAATCTGCCCGGAGGCAGATTGGATGACCCACCAATTCAGCAAAAACACCGCCAGCAAACCGAGCAGGGTGAGAACGCCCAGCGCAAACAGCGCGCGCCGGACAGGGCGCTTCCACGGATTCGGCCGGTCGGCGCGCTTCAAAGTCATCGGGGGCGTCGTTTGGAGTGATTGCTGTTCTTACACCTTGGGCTTTTTGGCGACCGCCGCAGTTTGCCGGTTGCGATAAGCAATCAACCCCGCGCGCAGAACGGGATCATTCAGCGACAGGATGGCCGCGGCCGCGAGCCCCGCGTTCGCCGCCCCGGCCGGCCCGATCGCCAGCGTCGCCACCGGGATCCCCTTCGGCATTTGCGCAATCGAAAGCAGGGAGTCCAAGCCTTTGAGTGCTTTGGACTCGACCGGCACACCGAGGACAGGCAGATGGGTCAACGCCGCCGCCATGCCCGGCAAATGGGCCGCGCCACCCGCGCCGGCAACGATAATCTTCAACCCGCGCCCGGCTGCCGTCTGCGCGTATTCGTAAAGGCGCTTCGGCGTGCGGTGGGCGCTCACGATCCGCGTCTCATGCGGGATGCCCAGTTCACCCAGTATGTCGGCAGCGTGCCTCATGGTCTCCCAGTCCGACTGGCTGCCCATGATAATGCCGACGAGCGGCTTGGCGGCTTTGCTCATATCCCGCAAGTCTCACGGAACGAAGGCCTGAGGCCAAGGGAATTTTTTGGGCAAGGCGACTGAGGCGATTGACGCGACGGAGGGTAATAGACACCTAGGCACCGTGGGAAGCTGGAAGCTAGAAGTTGGAAGCTGGAATAAGAACAAAGAACCAAGCACCCAGAACCAAAACACCTTGATATCTGCCTCTCCCATCGCTCCGACCTTCAACAATACAACAATAGAGCAATACAACAATATTGACGTCAGCGGCCTCCCCGCTCCCCGCTCCCAACTTTCTCCAGAACCCCCCTTGACAATCGTTCCATCTGTGCTAGTAGTAGTAGTACAGCCCCATGTTACCCTTCACCATCGAGCTTCGCGCCGGTTTGCCCCTCACCGAGCAAATCGTCTATGCCGCAAAAAAAGCCGTGGTCATGGGCCAATTGCGAACCGGCGACGCTTTTCCCTCTGTCCGGCAATTGAGCCAGGAACTTCGCATCAACCCCAACACGGCACACAAAGTCATCGCGGCGCTCGTGCAGGAAGGCGTGCTCGTAACCACCCCGGCCATCGGCAGCATCGTCGCCGCGCCAACGGAAGGCAACCGCCGCGAACGCGCGGAGGTGCTCGGCGCGGAACTCGAACGCACC
>Ga0265320_10000866_pt1 | contig 22888 bp, 18 predicted proteins | sample 4827metaG_FD_202087 | JGI IMG/M metagenome (GOLD analysis project Ga0265320, IMG submission 202087) | Rhizosphere microbial communities from Carex aquatilis grown in University of Washington, Seatle, WA, United States - 4-8-27 metaG | ecosystem: Host-associated > Plants > Roots > Rhizosphere >...
ATCGACACTCTGGCTTTTCGGCGCCGCCATCGCCGGGTTGTGCCTAAAATCAACCTCGGTGCGGTTTGCGGTAACAGCGCAAGGAGTCCAAACCATGTTGGACGTCACGGGCATTCCTGTCGATTTTGAGGGTGACGTCGCCGCTGGTGCGATCGACAACGCCAAGGCTGACGTTCCTGAAATTGCGAACGCGAAAACCGTCATCTACGATCGAAAACTGACCGGTGACTACGCCCGGACTGCAAGAGACGGAACGGTGTACGTAGGGCCGAATGCCTTTCGAAGTACCGAATGGCTTGACTCCACTCTGCTTCACGAGAGCATCCATGTCAGTCAGATACCAACTCGGTGGTATGCTAATGATCCACTGGGTTCGTCAATCAATGATGTCGAAGCTTATCGAGCCGAGCAGCAAAACTTTGTTCGCTTTGGGCTTTCACCTGCGGACCAAGCCGAAGTCAATCAATCCCTTTTGAGTGACATGTTCGTAATTCGTCGACTCGGAGGACCGGCCGCGGTTCAGCAAGTGTATTCGGGCAACTACACCATGCCATAGGGTGGGAAATAGTCATGAGCGCATGCGCAGCCATCTTACTGAGTTTGATCGCGGCGACCAGTGGTCACGGGGACGCCCGTTTGGAGATTGAACTTGCTCACGCTTCGATGGTTGTGGGTGAGGCACCCCTTCTGACTATTCGCCTACGCAATACCAGCGCCGGTCGGTTGTGGGTCAATACGAGGTTCGGCGTGAATTCTGAGTCCGCGGTACCGGACTTTCGGGACGTGTGGTTCGACATTGTCGGCCCCGATGGGAGGCGACTTAACTTCGACTGCCAGGTTAAGGGACGACTCGCTACTGCGAGCGACTACAGAATTGTCCAACCAGGGGACTGGGTGGGGACGGTTGACAGCCTGTCCTGCTTCAAAATCGGTCTGCCGGGAACCTACCGAATTGCAGTGAAGTATCGCGATGGTAACTCAACTCCACCGCCGGCGCCGCTCCGATCGGTCCACCTCACAGAGCAAATTGAATCCAACCAAGTTCAACTGAGAGTGCTCCCCTCAACGCCGTAACCCCTGACGTCCAACATTGGACGTTGACTTGCCGTCAGATCCGCAGCCGGTACCCGGCGTCGTTCCAGCGCAGCTCATTCTCGAGCGCTCCGATCTCCGTGCCGTTTCCGATGCGGATGAACTCGACGCCCGCCATCGCGGCGAAGTCCTTCATGTGCTCGGAGGTCAGCGCCTGACTGAAGCTGGTGTGGTGCGCGCCGCCCGCGAGGATCCACGCCTCGGCCGATGTTTGAAGACTGGGCCGCGGGATCCAGACCGCGCGCGCGGTGGGGAGCTTGGTCAGCGGATGGTCGGGTTTGACCACGTCGTGCTCGCTGACGATCATTCGCATCCGCCCGCCCATGTCGACCATGGTCGCGCCGATCGCGGGGCCGGTCGCCGCGTCGAAGACCAGCCGGCAGGGATCGGTCTTGCCGCCGATGCCGAGCGGGTGGACCTCCAGCGAGGGTTTTCCAGCGGCGATCGACGGGCACACCTCCAGCATGTGCGCGCCGAGGACGCGCTCGTGGCCCTTCACCAGGTGATACGTGTAGTCCTCCATGAACGACACGCCGCCGGGTCGTCCGGCTGACATCACCTTCATGGCGCGCACGAGGCCCGCGGTCTTCCAGTCGCCTTCGGCGCCGAAGCCGTAGCCGTCGGCCATCAGACGCTGGCAAGCCAGCCCGGGCAGCTGCTTGAGGCCGTACAGATCTTCGAACGTCGTGGTGAACGCGGTGAAGCCGCCCTCGTCGAGGAAGCCGCGCATGCCGATCTCCTGGCGAAGCGCATCGCGCAGGATCGCATGCCGCTGTCCGCCGGGACGCAACGCCGCCTCGATCGCAAACGCGCGCTCGCACTCGGCGACCTTGGCGTCGATCTGGGCCTCGCCCACGTCGGCGATGCGCCCGACGAGATCGCCGACGCCGTAGCCGTTCACGGACCAGCCGAGCTTGATCTGCGCCTCGACGCGATCGCCGCCGGTCACGGCGACCTCGCGCATGTTCATGCCGCCGAAGCGCACGATCTTCATGCGCTGCGAGTCGGCGAACGCGCACGCCGCGCGCGCCCAGCCGTCGAGCTTCGCCAGCACGTCCTCGTCCTGCCAGTGGCCGACGACAATCTTGCGCGGCAGGCGGAGGCGCGCGCCGATGAATCCGAACTCGCGGTCGCCGTGTGCCGACTGGTTCAGGTTCATGAAGTCCATGTCGATCTCGCCCCAGGGCAGCTCGCGATTGAACTGTGTGTGCAGGTGGGCGAGCGGCTTGCCGAGCCGGGTCAACCCGGCGATCCACATCTTCGACGGCGAGAACGTGTGCATCCAGGTGATGACGCCCGCGCAGGCCGGCGACGAGTTGGCCTCGAGGCACACCTTCAGGATCGCATCGGGATCGGTCAGCGTCGGCTTCACGACCACGCGCGCGGCAATCTTGCCCGACCGGTCCAGCGACTCGGCGATGGTTCGAGAGTGCTCGGCGACCTGCTTCAGCGTCTCGTCGCCGTAAAGGTGCTGGCTACCGGTCAGAAACCACAGCTCGTTCTTTCTCAGATCGATCATGACAGCCTCACTCTCGATACGTTCAATGCGTCAGCTCGCGCGCGACGAACGCACCCAACGCGAGGTATTCATTGTAGAGCGCATCGTACCGAGTTGCCATCTCCGGATCGGGCCGGTAGGACCGCTCGGTTCCCGCCGACATCGCGCGTTGCGCGTGCGAAACGCTGGGATGCAGGCCGGCCGCGGCCGCGGCGAACATGGCCGCGCCGAGCGCCACCGCCTGGTCGGCGCCGGAGACGGCGATATCCATGTTCATCACATCTGCCACCGTCTGCATGACGAAGGGACTCTTCTTCGCGACGCCGCCGATGGCGATCGCGCCCGTGATCTCGATCCCCGACGACCGAAAGCGCTCGACGATCGCGCGCGAGCCGAAGGCGGTCGCTTCGACCAGCGCGCGGTAGAGCCTCGGCGCGTCCGTCCCGAGCTGGATGCCGGTGATCGCGCCTTTGAGCCGCTGGTTGGCGTCCGGCGTCCGCCGCCCGTTCATCCAGTCGAGGGCCAGGACCGCGCTCTCACCCGGCGGAATGGCCAGCGCGGCGCGCTCCAGCTCCGGGATGATCCGATCGGTCCACTCCACAATCAGCCGCTCGCGCGCGGCGGGATCCGCGGGGCCGAGCTCAGCGGGCATGATCGCGAGCGGCCAGCACAGCAGCTGCTTGAACCACGCATAAACGTCACCGAACGCGGATTGACCCGCTTCGTAGCCGATCGCGCCCGGAAGCACCGAGCCGTCGACCTGGCCGCAGATGCCGGGCACCAGCGTCTCCGGTTGCTCCGTGCGCGGCGCGATCAAGATGTCACAGGTGCTGGTCCCCATCACCTTGAGCAACTGGTACGGCTGGATGCCGCCGCCGACGGCGCCCATGTGCGCATCGAACGCACCGACGGCAACCACCGCCGTGCGCGGAATGCCGAGCTTGTGCGCCCATTCGTCGCACACGGTTCCGAACGGCGTATCAGAAGTCCACGTTTCGGTGCCCAGCGACGCTTTCAGCTTGGGCAAGCGCGGATGGAGCTTGGCGAGAAACTCGTCGGACGGGTAGCCGCCAAACTGCGCGTGCCACATCGCCTTGTGTCCGGCCGCGCAGCGGCTGCGCCGGATCTGCGCAGGGTCTCGGGTTCCCGTGAGCACCGCGGGGATCCAGTCGCAGTGCTCGAGCACGGTGACCGCCGCTTCCGCCACCGCCGGGTTCGTCTCCATCACGCGCAGGACCTTGGCCCAGAACCACTCGGACGAGTAGATGCCGCCGACGTACTTGGTGAAGTCGACCTTCCAGCCGTGCGCGAGCGCATTGATTCGCTCGGCCTGGACGACCGAGGTGTGGTCCTTCCAGAGGATGAACATCGCGTCCGGATCGTCTTTGAACGCGGGCAACAGCGAAAGCGCCGTACCCTCCCGGTCCGCCAGCACCGGCGTGGATCCCGTCGTATCGACGGCGATGCCGGCGACCCGCGAAGCGACGCCGTCACCGGCCTCTCGCAGCGCGCCGGCGATCGCCGCCTGCATCGATTCCAGGTAGTCGAGCGGATGCTGGCGAAACCGGTTGGCCTGCGGGTCGCAATACAGACCCTCGGCCCAGCGGCGATAGTTGACGACACAGGTGCCCGCCACGTCGCCGTCCGAGGCGCCGACCACCAGCGCTCGGACGGAGTCCGTCCCGAAATCGACGCCGACGACGAAAGAATGGGTCTTCATGAACCGGACCCCTTGCGATGAAACCAGGGCGATGTCAGAAAGCGACTTCGGCTTGGAGCTTGACGACGTTCTCGTCGGCCTTCGTGCCCTGGTACGGCCCCGATTGCAGGACGTTGCTCCCCGCGACGAGAGGCTGTTGCCAGGGCCACGCCCCACCGAGCACCATCTTGTCGCCGTACCAGTATCGCGAGTACTGGAGATAGATGCGTTCGGTCGAGAGGAAGTGCGACGAGACGATGATCCGCGGCGTGACGGCGAGGAACTGTAGCGCGGGGTGGTCGATGTCGTAGTTGACGAAGTCACCGCGGAGCATGAGACCGAGCCAGGTCGCAACCTGCACGGTTCCGTCCGCGCCCGCCTTGAACTGCTTGATGCTGCTTTGCGGGATGCTAGCCGTCGCGCTCCCCATGGGGGGCGTCGGCAAATTGAGACTGGCGTCCGCGAGGAGTCCGAACACGCTGAACATGAAATCGGGCAGAGCCCCCGGCGCCTTGCCCTGGATGTTCGAGAGCGAGTTCTCGTACATAAAGCCGAGATTGAACATCGATCCGCTGCCGGTGTCGACGTCAGTGTTGCCGACGAACCCCAGGTAGTTCGTGGCAAGGCCCGCGCCGCCCAGTGAATGCATGACCTCGGTGCCCCCGTTGTCGAGCGCCCAGCCGTTTCGGACGCTGATGAACGACGGGGATAACCAGAAGTGACCCACACGGGGAAGACGGACGTGTGCTTCGGCGCCGATGACGGTCACATGAGCCTTCTCGGCCTCACTGAAGGACTTGCCCGTCACCATCGACTGATTCCATTTGTTGGGGTCCGCGGTCCACATGGTGTTGAAGTGAACTGAGGCGTCGAGGACGTTGTTGAAGAGGAATTGGGCGTTCCAGTACGTCAGCAAGTCGACCGCCACGATGGATCCGTAGAATGGAGGGGCACCGGTGTTGAAAGAGCCGTCCCGGTTGGTGCCGAAACCCTCGGTAAGGACCAAAGTGAGATCCGGGTTGAGCGGGACCGTCAGCTTCAGTTGCTCGCCCATCTGGCGGAATCGCCCGAGCGTATAGGTGTCGTACTTCTCAAAGTATCCGAACCGCGGCCACCATGCCCCCGCCGTCAGCGCGATGTTCGGGTTGACGCCAGCGGCCTGGAAGTCAGTGTCGAGGGCGACATAGGCCAGACCCGGCGCCCAGGCCGCGTCGTAGTTTCGAAAACCGACCGCGTCGAACCAATAGCCCATCCACCCGACCGCCGCGTCGACGTGTTTCTTCTTCGCGTGAATGAAGAACTCTGCCCAGTCCTGCTCCTGCAGTCGCGTGTAGGCAAAGCTGTAATAGTTGAAATCGATCACCCGATTCGGCCCGTACGACACTTGTGTCTGGTTCGGACCGATCAACTTGCCGTACGTCGGACTGCCGACCGTCTGATCGAGGCTGTCGGGGCTCGGACGCGAGCTGATGCCCAGGGCCATCGGCGCCCGGAAATAGCCGCCGATTTCCGTGTGCCAACCGCCGGGTTGATCCGCTTCGGATTTCACCTGAGACGGGGCAACCGCCGGCGGCAGAGCGGTCGGTTGCGCGGTTGGCGGGGGTGCCTCGGACGTGCTTTCAGCCGCGGGCTCCTGCGCCGCGACCGGAATGGAGACGAGGCTTCCCCCCAATATCAACGAGACAAGCGATTTGCGCAGCATCCCGGCAGCTCGGTTTACTGGCCGTACTTCGCAGCGGCGATGCTGCTCTGGATGGAGTTGATGGTCGCCGCCGACGCAGCCCCGCTCGCCATCACGCCTTCGTACCAATATCCTTCGGACTGGTTGCTGTTGTCCCCGCCGGTACCGAGGATGATGGACCCCTGCTTCTTCATGGGGACATAGCCATTGAGCGTCGGACGAATTCCGTCGTACATGGTCTTCAGCGTACTGGTGGACGTTGCATCGCCGCCATAGATTGCGAAGCGGCCGCCCGCCTTCGCGGTCGGCGAAGACCCGCATCCAGCGACTCCGGTGCAAGAGTCGCCCACTACCACCGCCGTGACGTAGTTGAAGTGGAGGGCCGTGTTGCTCAAGATCGTTTGGGTGTTCGAGGGATTGGTGGTCGAGAATCCTGCAAAGAGGCCATTCTCGAGGTCGGCCTCGACCCACGGGTTGGGGGTGGGTACCTGACTGGAGACGCGACCGCCTTCGGCCCCGAGGTCCCAGGCGACGCCTCCGCCGAAGTACACCGCTTCCATCGTACCGTTGCCGTCGTCGTTCGACGTGGTTTCTGCATTGCCGTAGTCGAAGCAGCACCCGTTGATCAGGTTGCTCTGGCTGGTCACCATGTACTCGGTCTCGGGCTGGTCGCCGGTCGCCGTCCCCTTCGGCGTCACGATCGCGCAGCCGGTACATCCGGCGCGATACCCCTGACCCCTTCGGATGTACACGCCGTAGACCGGATGACCGTTGATATTCAGCTTGAGAGCCGTGGCGATGGCCGGGTTGTTGGCGCCACCGTTACCACCGCGGGGCGAGGGCCGGAGAAGGTTTCCGTTACCGGATTGGTCATAAATCGTGTAGATGGAGCACACCGCGCCGGCGCAGAACATGTCCTGCACGGAGGCGTTGGCGTAGCCGTTCAACTGCGGAATGTCCATCATGGACGCGGCGCCGCCGAGGCATGCATTCGGTCCGGCCTGCGTGGCTCCCTTGCAGACTTGGTAGAGAGGCCCGGTGTACTTGCTGTAGAGCTGGCGGGTGGTGCTGTGAGCCGCCACGCAGGTGTTGCCGGCCGCGTTCAAGATGTCGCAGGGCAAGTTGGTGTTGGCCACCGCGCCGCCGGCGCCGGTCGCGCCACCCGTGCCGGCCGTCGCGCCAGCCGCGCCGCCGCTGCCCGTCCGACCGCCGGTCGCGCCGGTCGCGCCGCCGGTACCGGTGGTGGAGCCGCCGCTACCGGTGGTCGAACCACCGGTGCCCGTGTCGGGCGCGCCGCCCGCGCCGGTGGTGTCGGGCACGCCGCCGGTCCCCCCGCTGGTCTCGCCGCCGGTCCCCATGCCGGTCGAGCCCCCGGTCCCGTTATCGGGGCCGGACGAGAACGACGTACATGAAACGATCGCGACGCCGGCCAGCACGGCCGAAGACGCGAGGACCGCGATGGTGTGGATCTTTTTCATTGAGGCATCTCCAGTTGCATAGATCGCTCGGGGTGGAAGAAGGGGCGAAAGACCGATGAATGGTGCGCGAGCGATGCTTCAGAGGGACGTTCGACGTCTGACAGACCGCGGCTCGACCTGCAAGACGTCTTCGAAGCCCGCCCGAGGTTCAATGTGGCGAACCCTCGATGGTTTGGCTCAAAAATCTACACCTGCACCTACCTTGGTGCTCGAAGAAGGCTCCAGGGAGCGACGCGCCCGGCGTATGTGACAGGCGCCACGCGCCGGCGAGCGCCGCGGGGTGGTGCCGGAGTTACCGGAGGTCCTCCCGGCTCGTCGCTCAAAGCCGTGCGAGGCGCGGCGCTGTCATTTGACGCGCACACAGGTTTTGTCGGACGATCGGGCAGGGCGGCCGCCGATCGGGCGCGGGACCTCATGGCGAGCGCAATCATTCAACAAGAGCCTCAGCGGAGCCGCACGCCTCGCGGGCGCGACGTCCTGTGGGACGTCATCGATGAGCACCTTGCGGAGGCGGACTTTCTCGCCGGGCAATGGCTCGCCGTCGCCCGTTCATCGCGCATCAGCGCCCGCGCGCGCCAGATCACGATCGAGCCCCGCTTGATCGCGCACGTCGACGGATTGGTGCTGGGCGGCGCGACTGTCGCGGACCGCGCGCTCTGGCCGTTGCTGGCGGTCGGGGAACCGGACGACGCGGCGCCGTTGCTGGCGGCTGTGCTGGCGCTGCTCGCCGACGCCGACGGCGCGACCGTCGACCGCCTGGTCGAGCGGCTCCGCGACACCCGCGACGCCGGTGTTCGCGCCGCGATCGGCAAGGCATTCGCAATCACCGCGCGCGCTGACGTGAGCGAGCCGGTGCGCCTGGCGCTCTACGCGACGGATGCGCCGCCCGCGCAGGCGGCGCTGCTTGCGATCTTGGCCGGGCGGCGGGTTGCGCCGGGGCCGATCAGCGGCGCGCTGCTGGCCAGCCCCTCGGAGTCGGTTCGCGCCGCCGCACTGTCCGCGGTTGCCGCGATCGGGGGCCTCGATCGCGAGCCCCATCTTACCAACGTCGAGGACGGGCTCGTGCACGCGTCGCCGGTCGTGCGCGGAGCCGCTCGGCGCACCGGCCTCGTCTGGAACCTGCGCTCCGCGTGGCAATCGTGCACGCACCAAGCGCGCGCCGGTGACCTCGACGCGTTGGTCGACTGGGCGTCGCTCGGCGGCGCGAGCGCGGTGTCGGCGCTCGCCGCGCAGCTGACATCGCCGCCGGCATCGCCACTGTCCTGGCGGTCCGCGCTGTTCGCCCTCGGCTTCTCGGGTTCACCCGAGGCCGTCGACGCCTGCATGCCGATGCTCTCCGATTCCGACCCGGCGGTGGCGCGGCTCGCCGCCGACGCGGTCGGCGCAATCACCGGGCTCGACGTCAGCGAGGCGCCGTTCGCCTCGCCACCGCCGGAGGACGATACCGGAGAGCCGTTGCGCGAGGTCGACCCCGCCGAGCTCGACCTTGCCCCCACCGACGAGCTGCCATCTCCGGCGCCCGACGCCATCCGGACCTGGTGGCGTGAACGGCGCGGGGCGTTCGCGACCCAGGTGCGCTACCTGCGCGGGCAGCCCTGGTCACTCGAGGCGGTCCAGCGCGCGCTCGGCGAGGGGCCGTTGCGCCGCACGGGACCGCTGGCGCGCGAGATCGCGATCCGGACGGGCGGACGAGGCGCGCTGGATGCGTTCCGGCTCGGTCAGGCGAGACCGACGCTGCCCGCCGAGATCGAGGCGGCACTCCATCGCGAGCCCGCCTGGCGCTGACGATGTGGGCGCTGAAGAACCGCACGACGTACGGAGCCGCGCGGAGCTGGATCCGCGACAAGAACGGCGTTCACCACTGGCTGGTCGCGGTGAAGGCGACGTTTGACATTGCGGCCGGCGGCCGCGTGCGATTGGCCGATCAGCAATCGTTGCCGCTGCTCGCGCCTGTTCATCGTGGCGATCCGCAGACCAGCAGCCTGCGCATCGACGCGGATCTGCTGGCGCCGAAACCGGGAACCGACGTCTGTCTCGACGCGTGCGCTCACGCTGCCAAGGGCCGGCCCGTGCCGATCGTGCCGGTGTCGCTGCGGATCGCGGCGATCGACAAGACGTTGTTGGTGCACGGCCTTCGCGTCTACTACCGGGGCGCGCGCGGTCCCGCGATGTCGTCACCGCGGCCCTTCGTCACGCAGCCGATTCACTACGAGTGGGCGTTCGGCGGGACCGACACCACGGACCCCGACCCGCGCAAGCACCGCATCGACGCGCGCAATCCGGTCGGCAAGGGGATCGCCGTCGATCCCGCGTCGCTGGAGAACCAGCCGGCGCACGCGATCGAGTATCCGCGGGGCGATCCGCGCACCTCAGGCCCCGGCGGCTTCGGTCCCATCGCCAGCTTCTGGTCGCCGCGGCTCGAGCGCGCCGGAACCTACGACGCGCGCTGGGAGGCCGCGAAGAAGCCGCTCTTGCCCGACGACTACGACGAGCGCTTTGCCTCGTCGGCGCCGGACGACCAACGATCGACCGTGGCCCTGCGCGGGGGAGAGCCGGTCCAGCTGACCAACCTCACGCCGGGCGGCGAGCTGCGTTTCGATCTGCCGCGCCGGTCGCTGGCGTTCGTCACGCGCATCGCCGGCCGGCGCGAGGAGCACGCCGGCACGCTGGCTTCCGTGTTCATCGCGACCGAGGAGATGAAGCTCAGCATGATCTGGCAAACCACGCTCAAGGTGCGGGCGCGCGAGGTCGACGAGCTGGACGACACGACGATCGCCGAGAAGTCGTTCCTGACCTGACGGCTAGATAGCGGTCGGCCGCCCCGTCAGCGCGCGTCGATGACGCCGGCCCGGGAGCGAAAGATCTCGGCCAGGCGCGCGACCTCGCGGGCGTCGTCGCCGGCGAGCTCGAATGAGAACCCGGGCCCGACGGGATGCTGATAGAGCAAGAGGGCCGCGTCGCCGCGCTCGTACAGCGCGCAGCGGGTTGCGGGTGGGATGCGTTTGAACTTCAGCTCCTCCGCGAGCGCGCAAGTAACGTCCGCGCGGCAACTCTGAGCCCGGTCATCGTCCTGGGTCAGCCTGACCTTGTATGCGAGCAGCGGCAAGCGGACCGTGGCATAGGCCTTGTAGTAGAGGAACTCTTCCAGCCCTGCGTAGCAGAGCATGTGCTGGTCGGGGTCGAAGCTGGGATCCTGACGGATGCGCACCACCCTGGCGTCGTCGCGCGCGTGGGGAAAATTGCGGTCCAGGAAATAGTCCCAATCGCTGGTCAGGCTGTCGTCGATGGCGACTAGCAAGTAACGATCGCGCTTGAGCCACTTCATCGCGCGATAGGTGGACAAGACGCCGTCGGCGGTGAACGACGCCTCGTCCACCTGAAAGTCCCCCATGCTGGAGCCCATCGTGCGCAAGAAGCGTTGATATGCTCCCGGCAAAGGCCCGACGCGCTCATCCAGGAGCTCGACCTCCTCCTCTTCGGCAGGGACGACCGTCGCGGCGAACCCGGGGCGGTACTTGTCGATCAGCTCTACGAGCGCTCGCATGGTGTCCTGTCTCAACATTCGTTCTTGCAATAGATCGCCGATAAATGCGCCTGGCATTTGTCGCACGACGGCGTTTCGTCGCCGGTCTTGTATTCTTTCTCGACGGGCTTCACGCTCCCGTCGAGCATTGTCACCTGGATTTCGATCGTGGGACCCTTGCTGGCCGCGAGGCCCGGAACCGCCGGCAGGAACGGGCTCTCGATGAGCTGCACTGGTTTGTGCCCGGCGAGCTTCTCCATGATCTGCTTCGCGGCACACATCCAGCCGCTTGGTTCCGCTTGTGGGTCGGTACGGGGGACGGCTGGCGGGCTCGCCAACTCGTAGCCGATTCTCCCAACCGCAGCCGCGAATCCGGGCGGCGCTCGGCTCGAGCAGGCAGCTAGCTTCTTGCCGTCGCATCGGCAGATCCCCACGCCGACCATGTACCCTTTGGAATAAGTACGTTTCCCTTTGTCCCAGCGCAACACCGCGCCAGCCGCAAAGAAGGCCTCGAGCGTCGCCTCTTCCGCGTTCAGCCCAACGAGCTCGGCCTCGTAGCCCGCGATTTCCGCTTCCAGCGCAGCAATCTGTGGGGCGCTCTCGGCGATGTTGGGCGTGCGGGTCAACTTCTTCATCGCCTTCTTGTGCAGGAGGTCGATTTGGCTCAGCCGCGCGTTGACCTGCGAGAGCCGCTGGATCTCTGCATGCTGCGCTCTACAGAGGGCGTTCAGCGCGTCGAGCAGCTCGTGGATCGCCGCGTGCGTCTCCTTGCCCGGCTGGACGGGGTGGACCTTGCCACACTTCGGCCCATCCGGATCGTCTGTGGTCGGTCGCTCGCACGGCTCGTCGTCGCCGTAGGTCACCGAGATCGCGCCCGACGCCTGCATCACGCCGGTCATGGTGGCGGCGTTGGGCGGGCTGCCGCTCGGGCCGCAGTTGTTCATCATCGGGTCGCCGAGGTACTGCACGTTCTTGCCCTCGATCTTCACGTCGAGCGAGCCCGGGCCGATGAACTTGGTCGGTCCCTCGCAGTTGCTCGACACGATGCCGCCGCCGGTGCCCTTGCTGGCGACGTCGCCCATGCTGCCGAAGCTCGCGCCCTGGATCGCGACCGCTTCGCCCTCGATGGTCACCGTGGTCGAGTAGCCCTGCGGGCTCATGCCGCTCTTGCCGATGTTCGGCAGCGGCGTCGGCACGAACGGCGCCGGCGGGCCCGGCATCTTGCAGACGTTGGGGACGGTCGCCGAGGCGATGCCGCTGCTGCCTTTGGTCACCGGCGTCTTCGGCGGGTTGACCATCACGCTCGCCATGTCAGCCCGCCTCCTGCTCGAGCAGCGCCGCGCCACGCAGGCCGCCCCACGACGCGCCCCACACCAGCGCGCGCGGTCCGTGGGCGTAGCGGCGCTGCCAGGCCTGCACCGCCAGAGCGCAGCCGAGGGCACCGGAGGCGGCGCCCACGTCGCCGCACTCGCCAGCCGCGGTCACGTACGCCGTTCCGTCACGAAATCGAGCGGCGGTGCGCGTCAACGTGAAGCCCCAGTCCTCGGTGCGCGCGCGCTCGCCGTTGATGTCGCAATAGACGTCGCTGATCGTTTCATCGGGCCACCGCAGCTCGCGGGTCGCGCGCGTGATCGCTTCCGTCAGGCCTTCGCCGAGGAGCCCGCAGTCGCTGTCCGGGTCGCGTCGCTCGCGCGCGCAGGCCACCGCGCGCACGCGCGCCAGCGAGGGCAATCCCAGCCGGCGCCGCTCGGCGTCGCTGGCCACGGCGACGAACGCGGCCGCCTCGCCCGGCGGGAAACCGTTGCGGACGCCTTCGCGTTTGATCAACCGCTTGGACTCGAGCCACGCCAGGCTGTCCACGTCCAGGTACGAGTCGACGCCGCCAGCCACACAGACCGGATCGCGTCCCTTCGCCACCCGCTCCACGGCCTGTTCCAGCGCCGACAGCGCGCCGGCGTGGCCGCGACCCACGTCGTCGACGACCACCGCGCCCGCGCCCTCGACGGCGCGCGCGCCGAGCGCGTTCCGGAGCCAATCGGCGCGCTCGGCGCCGAAACCAGGGCGGGCCTCGGGCAAGGCCAGCAGCACGGGCGCCAGCAATCGCGCGTCCGGTCGCGCTGGCCGGAGATCCTCCGCCAGGTCTCGCAGCGCGTCCTCCGCCAGCACCGCGATCCGCTCGGCGCCCGACAGCTCCGCGGCGACGCCGGGGACCCGCGCGCACACCAGAGGTTCGCCGGCCGCCGTCGAGAGGGCGGGGTGCTCCTGCAGTCGCGAGATGCCCGCGCGAATGGCCGCCACGCTCGCGGGCGCGCTCAGGCCGACCGCACACCGCACGCTGACAGCGACGACGTGGACCGAGCTCGCCGCTCCCATCGCTCCAGCATGCGCCCGATGCGAGGTCATTCCAACTGCCAATGTGCGCGGTCAGCGTCGGGCCAACGGCGGTTCAGCGCATGTTTTCGCCGCCGAGCCGCTGCCAGTAGCCGGTGCCGTTCGACGAGATCAGCAGCCACTCGAGGATCGAAGGCTCGAACCCCCTCACCGCGGGGGGGCCGATCCCGTTGGTCGGGTCGGAGATCGCGTCGAGGTTCCAGAGCAGCAGGTCGGCGCCGGGTTTGGCGTCGAAGGCGCCGATCGCGGGCACGGCGCTGAGCGGCACCGTCGTGTGCAGGACGGTGCTCGCGTCGCCGCCGCCCGTGTACGTGATGTAGTAAGACCATTGCGGCGACAACGAGCTGTCGCGAAAGGCCGAGATGATGTCGGCGCGGCCGTCGCCGTTGAAATCGGCGACCTGCAGGTTGGCGATGTCGCGCCCGCTCGCGGCGCCCGGCCACAGCGGCTGCCAGTTGACCGTGCCGGCGTAAGTCACGCTGATGTCCCCGTTCGCCAGACCGAGGATGTCGGTCTTGGCGTCGCCGTCGAAGTCACCGAAGCGCAGGGCGCTCACCCGGAAGCTCGAGGTGTCGCGCAGCTTGAACGGCGCGCGCCCGCTCGATGACACCCACCAGGTCTGCCCGTCGGCGTAGAAGACGTCGGCGCGCTTGTCGTCGACGAAGTCGGCCACTGCAAGGTCGGCGAGCGGCGCGCTCGAGCTGTTGATCACCTCCCAACCCGAGACGCCGCCCCACGACACGACCCAGTCGGTCCCGCGCACCGAGAAGACGTCGGTCCGGCCGTCGCCGTCGAAGTCGCCGAAGCGCAGGTTGGCGATGTCCTCGCTGCGGCTGTTGAGGAAACGCCACTCGGTCGTGCCCGAGGCCGAGTAGTACCAGGCCGCGCCGGTGGCGAGGAACAGATCCTGCCGGCCGTCGCCGTCGAAATCGCCAACGCCGAGACGCCAGGTCGGGTTGGCGTGCTCGAACTGCTGCGTGCCGTAGACGTTGATCACGCCGGCGCCGCAGTCGGTGCACCCGATGGCGTCGTCGAGGCTCTGGAGCGAGACGTTGCCGCGGAAGTCGACGGGCTGGCAAGATTCCCCGCGCAGGTCGAAGTTCTGGCGGTTGGTGGCCAGGAAGGTGTTGCCCGCGATCTCGAAGTACTGGCCGCCGCGCCCGCCGAAGCCATTGTCGCCCATTCCGTGCACGTCGAAGTCCTGCGTGTACCAGGTGCCGAGCACGTATTGGGTCTGTTGTGGCGCGTACGAGAGCACGAGGTTGTACCAGGCGCGGTACTGCGCGTGGGCTTCGCCGCCCGATTTGATGGCGTGCCGGTTGGCGATGAAGGTGTTGCCCAGGACCCATGCGTTGCTGGACGCGTTGGTGGCGACGCCGTAGCCCGCGTTCTGCATTTCGTTGTTGTGGATGTAATTGCGAATGACCCGCAGGTCGAGCGGGCGGTCGACGTCGGTGAGGTTGCAGTCGTTCACCGACGGCGCGCCGTCCTCCTGCCCGCAGACGGCGCACGTGGTCCATTGCGACAGCTCGCTGCGGTCGACGATGAGGTTGCCGGCCGCCATGTGGGCGACGATCCCCTTGGCGTCGACGCCGTCGTCGTCGGTGCTCGCGCTCGGACCGCGAAAGCGCAGGCCCGTGATGCGGATGTCGCGGTCGCGCACGTCGAGTAAGCCATTGGGCGCCCCGCCGCCCGTCCAGAGCTCCGCGCCCAGCGCCAGTCCGCGCCGGCCACCGCGGATGGTGACGCCTGGCGGGACGAAGATGGTGCTGTCGATGCGGATCGAAGCGCTCGGGTCGACTTCGATCACGGTGCCGGGTGGTGCCGTGCTCACCAGGGAAAAGAATGTGGTGGCCGAAGCGGGCACGAATGCCGACGTGGGGTGACGGCCCGTGCCGTCGAGCGCCGTGAACGTCCAGAGCTCATCGTCGGCGACGGCGCGGGGACCGACGACCAGCGGCGTGCCGCTGGTGCCGCGACCGTCAGCGACGCGGACCGCCATGTCCCGGTTGCTGGCGAGCAGCAACGAGTCGCCGTCGAAGCTGAAGACCTGCTGGTCGCCGTTGGCGGCGACGGTCTGGTCTTGCAGCACGAGTGAAGTCTCGCCGGGGGCGAGCGGCGGTGGGGCGGGGTCGACGGTGAATGTGGCCGTGGCGGACACCGTGACCGTACCGGAGAGCGCGGCGGGCGAGACGAACGCCGGCGTCGTCGTGGTCGTGCCGCTGGAAGTGCTGGAGGTGGTGAGCCCGGTCGAGATCGTCGCCGTCGTCGTCGCCGCTGTCACCGTCGAAGGCAGCGCGCTCACTTGAGCGATGTGCACACCCAGCACCTTGCTTCCCGCGTGCAGCACGACATCGTGGCGAGAGTTGATCTCCTGCACGATGATCTGCTGGCTCGCGCCGCGCGTGCAGTCGCGCAACACGACCGACGCACCGCTCGTGGGGGCGGTGCCGAAGTCGACGCAGCGCCCGAGTTGGCTCTTGAGCTCGAACGCCGGGTTGGGCGGCACCTGTACGACCGCGACCGGCGCGGTCGCCGCGAGCGGCGCGGTCGTCGCGAGCGGCGCGGTCGTCGCCCCCTTCGCGATGGTCGCCGTGGCCGCCGTGGTCGGCAACGACGCCAACATCAGGTCGCTCGACTGCTTCGCAACGCCGTCCGTCGCGACCTCGCGCTCGCCTGTGCAAGCGGACAACAGCGCGCACGCGCCCAGCAACATGAACCCGTTTGATCGTGGTCCCGACATTTGGCGTCTCCTTTTCGGGGCGGAAGCGCCGCCCCTCGGGAGAAGCCTCTGAGCAACTTGTTTGCCAGCCGCACCGCGGAGCTCCGCGAACGCTCGAAGAGCGGTTCATGTCTCGAGGTTGCGCGCACTATTCGCGGCGGCGGACACCGATCGAGACAGCGATTCGGTCGCGGTGTCTCATGGTCGTCGTGGACGCTGTCCCATGGGACGCGGGCGAAAGAAATCGGGCCCAGTTCGTTGTTTGGGCACCCATGAGCGAAGACATTCAAGCGACGATTCAGAAGACCGGGACGGTGATCGTAGAGTTCGCGGTGGGTCCCTTGATCATGTTCTGGGCTCTGCAGCGGATCCGCGGCGGAAAGAGGGTCGACGACTGGAGCGGCAACAACGACGACGCCGAGCCCGACGTGGTCAGCGTCGACCCGGTCACTATTCAAGCGGGTGACACGTTCCCCTACAGCATGGCCGTGTTCGCGCCTCCGAGCGACGTCGACTACGACGCCCTCGTGCGGATCATCCAGGCTGGCAAAACCATCCAGGAGCATCACTTCAAAGGCAGTCTCGCGGCCAACAAGGCTGTCAACTGTGCCGGAACCATCTCGTTCACCGTGGCTCAATGAGCGCGCGAAACAGGCGGCCCGCCGTTCTCGGAATGTTGTTGGCGCTTGCGTTGTCCGGCGCGATCACCATCTCCGCGCCTGGACGCGCTGCCGCCCAGGCGCCGGCGCCCGCCGACACCGGAGCCGTGCCCGCGACACCGCCGGCGACCACTGCGGCGGCAACCACGGCGCCGGTGCCAACCGGCGGAGCGACACCCCCGACCACCTCCACGGACGACGCGCTGGACGTCGCGCGGACCTATCAGATTCCGGACCCGCCCGCGATGGTCCTCATTGGATCCACGGCGACGCTGGACCGCCCCGGAACCCCGGCGGAGGTGGGGGCTGCGCTCATAAACCTGGTCACGCCCGACGGCAAGGTGCGGTCGGGCGCGGCCATCGAGATTTCCCTTCGCGCGCTCGGTCTCGAGCAGGCGCACACTCACTATGAGTACGTCTCGCACTGGTGGTCGCGCTTCGCCGAACGGACGGCGCTGTCTGTCGCCACCGTCGTGGACTCCGCCACCGGCGCCGAGGCAGGCGTCACCCGCCTGGCGGTCGGCCTTCGCTTGGTGCTCTTCGACGAGGCCGATCCCTTGCTGCAGACCCGCTACCGGCAGCGGGTCGCCTACGCCAACGCGCAATGCCCGAACAAGAACGGCTCGATTGAGCAGAGACAGTGCATGGTCGACGTGAACAATGGCATGACCCAGGAGCAGCTGGATAAGTTTGCCAAGCCGCGATGGAATGCCAGTGCGCTCGCAGTCGCGACCGCGGTCGACTGGGCCTTCGATCAGGGCGAGCTCAAGTCCCACCAAAAGGACGTGTTCGCAGCATGGCTGGCCGGTGCGTACGGCGTGTCGACCTGGCTGCAGCTGACGGCGGCAGGCCAGTACCGCCGCCTTTGGGCCACTGATTCCAATCTGTACGCATTTGCAGTGCGTCTGCGTACGGGCAATGAGAAGGCGCGGTTCACCGCCGAGGGTGGCTACTCGATTGTGCGCCCTGATGACCCGACGCTGCGGAGAGGGCGAGCTGCCGTGGGCGGCGAGCTCCTCGTCAGCGACGGCACGTGGCTGTCGGTCACCTTTGGCGGTGACTTTGCCGGAACGGACAGTGCCAGCAGCGTTTTCGTGCTCTCGAACCTCAAGTTTGCCTTTGTCAACAAGCCCGACTGGTAAGCGGCAGCGCGCGATGGCCAGGCGCCTGGTCTGGCGGCGTTCGGCCTCCGGCGACGCCGCTTCGGCCTGACCGACGTCCAGGCGACGTCGATCGCTGACGGCGCGCTCTCTCGGCGGCTCTACACCGCCCTGCGGACGAGAGGGCCGACCAGCGTGCTTGGCTTCAGCGTGTCCGCGAGTACCTCGACCGGTCGGGTGGCGGATGACGGCCAATCGCGTCGAGCGATGACAGGAGCAGGCGGCAAGCCCTCACCCGGGCCGGGGGCGTAGCGGCCCGGGCTCAGCGCAGAGGGGACAGCGGTCGATGAGCTCGGACACAGTGCCGCAGTCACGACAATCGACCCGGTAGCCGTGGAATCCGGGATCGTGCGGCTCGGTCGTGGTGTGCGCCTTGTCAGCGCGGCCCGCTTCGTAGATCACGCGCGCCGGCAGGAACGCGCGGTAGCGTACCTCCTCCTCGCTGCACATCGGACAGGCGATGGGCACCGGCCAGCGGTTGGCCGAATCGAGAGCGCGCGCGAGGCCGCCCGGTGCGTGGCAACGCGGGCACACGTCGGCTTCGAAGACCACATGCTGGCAATCGGCGCAGGTGATGCGGTAGACGCCGTCGACGAACTTCTCGCCGTCGTACGCCCAGGTGATGCGGCCGACCGGCTCTCCGCCCATCAGCGGCAGCGAGCCGTCGACCATCGTCAAGAACACCAGCTTCCGGGCGCCGCACGCCGCGCATCCGGCGGTGACCAAACGTTCCAGGCCCGGCTCGTCGAGAAGACCCATCTCGAGGGAGTCGTATCCCGTTCGCTCGTCAGAGGGAAGGACCGCGAGGCGCAGGTGCGTTGACGACCTCGAGGGGCGGGCGCCGCAGGTCCCACACGAGCCCGATGCGCTCGAGCAGCCACAGGACGTAGTAGGTCACGTCGATCTGCCACCAGCGGAACCCCTGCCGAACCGAGCTCGGATAGTGGTGATGGTTGTTGTGCCAGCCCTCGCCCGTCGTGGCGATCGCCAGGAGCCAGCTGTTGCGCGAGTCGTCGGTGGTCGCGTAGCGCCGGCGTCCGAACACGTGCGCGAACGAGTTGATCGAGAACGAACCGTGCCAGAGGAGGACCGACGAGACGAGGAAGCCCCACACGAACCCGTGCAGCCCGCCGATGAGGAGAAACGCGAGGCCGAGCGCGGCGATGGGCACGACCTCGAGGGCGGTCCGATTGAGGAAGCGAAGCTCGGGGTAGCGGGAGAGATCTTTGACGAGCGCCTCGTCCGTTCCGTTCCATTCGCTGCGCAGGACCCAGCCCACGTGCGAGTACCAGAAGCCGCGGAGCCGCGCCGAGTGGACGTCGCGCGGTGTGTCGGAGTGCTTGTGGTGCCAGCGGTGATGGCTCGCCCACCAGATGACGCCTCTCTGCCCGGCGCTCTGCGCGAGGACGGCGAGCACGAGCTGGAACGCGCGAGAGGTCTTGAAGGATCGATGAGCGAAGTACCGGTGATAGGCGGCCGTCACAATCACCATCCGGACGAAGTAGCTCGCGAGCGCGAGCGCGGCGCCGCCCCACGACCAAAAGAAGACCGCGCCTGTGATAGCCGCGACGTGCACGAGGCCGAAGAGGACGGTCGTGACGCGTACGTACGAGCGCCAACCGTCCGCGGCTGGCTGCGCCGCAGGTGAGCTCGGCGAGACCGGTGGCACGACCGGTGGCACGACCGGTGGCACGACCGGTGGCACGACCGGTGGCACGACCGGTGGGACGACGATGGATGCCGCATCGATTGCCGACATGCTCCAATTCTTGGCAGCCGACCGGTCAGTTGAAAAACATCTTTCAGTCACGACGTCGTCAGCTGTCACGTGTCCTGGTCGGAGGTGCTATAAGGTCCACAAGTCTTCCTATCTCCTTCTTGCCTCCACGGGGCAGCTTCGCTGTCGTTCCTCTGGGTCAGGGTTGGTGGTCGGCAAGTTCGAGGCTTCTGGCGACGCAGCTCCGTCGAGATTGGGAAGGATCAAAATGGGTAGACGCCTCTTCGTTGGAAACCTGTCGTACGAGACCACCGAGATGAGCCTTCGGGAGATCTTCGCTCAGGCTGGCACGGTAGCGGAAGTCAAGGTCGTGCTGGATCGTGAGACGGGACGGCCGCGTGGCTTCGGGTTCGTCGAGATGAGCTCGGACAACGAAGCGCGTGACGCCATGGAGAAGCTCAACGGCCGCGACGTCGACGGTCGGGCCATCACGGTCAACGAGGCTCAGGAGCGAAGCGGCGGCGGTGGTGGTGGTGGTGGCGGCGGCCGTGGGGGGAGTGGCGGCGGCGGGCGAGGGCGATGGTAGCGGCCCCAGCTGCGAGCCAGTCGGACGGTCCCAGCGGCGCCCGGTTCTTCGACGAGAAGAATCAGGATCGAGGCTGGGCCAAGAAGGTGACCAAGCGCGTGAAGACCGTCGGGAGGCTGACGGTCCTCGACGTCGTGACCACGGAGGCGTCGCTCGCTCGCTTCCTCACCTCGCTCGATCAGAGCGTCCTCGTGGTGCAGTGCACGGACATGTCCGGCGACTCGTACAGCTTCATGTGGGCATCCGGCTACGACAATGGCGTCGCGATCCGGATCCAGGGATTGCTGGTAGGCAGTTGAACGAGCGCACGCGTGCGCTCGCTTCCATCGTTAGCGACTCAGCGACGGTTCAGTAGCGGCCGGGGCGCTCCTCGGCGCGATTGACCTTGATCGGATGACCGTCCAGCTCGACGCCATCCGCGGCCGCGATCGCCTGGTTGGCCTCGATCGAGCTCCGGAAGCTGACGAATCCGAAGCCGCGCGACTGGCCCGTCGACCGGTTGACGATCACGATGGCATCGGCGAGCTCGCCGAACTTCGAAAAGAATACGCGGAGGTCCGCCGCCGTCGTGGCCGAGCCGATCCCGCCCACGAATAGCTTCGTCGGCCCGACGTCCGAGCTCCGCGGCTGGCGCGCTACGGAGATGACGACGTCTTCGAGCTTGACCTCGGGGAGGGTGTCTCCCGTGACCGGCGCGTCCGGGAGGTCGGGATCGATTCCGCGGGCGCGCAGCTCGCGGTTGCGGCGAAGGCGCTCCTCCTTGCGGGTCTTCTTGAGATCGCGGCTGGCTTCACGGTTGCGCTTGCCACCGGAAAACGCGCGGCTCACGCGCAATCACCGTCGGGCGCATTCGGCCCCGGTCCACTGAGGTGCTGCCTGACGGTCCCAACCATGATTTCCTCCTCGGCGGGGTCACCAGATCGCTACGCTGGCTGATCGTCCGACCGCCACTCCGCGACAGCAGCCGGTCTTTTCTTTTACACGGGCGGGCGAGCCGAGGCAAGCGCTGCCGGGCAAGCGGGCGAGCCACATCCACGGGAACGGCGCGAGCAGCGCGACGACTTCCCCGACGCAGATCCTGACGGCGTTTCAAATATCGTCGCCGCGAACGCGCAAACCGGTCAACGAGGCACCGTATGCGTACCAACTTCAATGAGCAGGGAGCTCGACGGCAATTGACGACGTTGCACGCGCTCCGGAGAGGCCTGCGGGAAACCGTGTACGTCTCGCTTGCGATCCGCTAGGGTTGCGCGTGATTCCAACGGTCGACATACCCGCGGGGTAACCATGGCCGAGAACGAGTGGGTCCCGAGGTCCGGGAGAACGAAGCGCTCGAGGGCCGCCGCGCTGGTGACGGTCCTGCCCGTCATGATCCTGTCCGGCGGAGCACGGCTCCTCAACGCCGCGCCCCGGGATGACCGCCCCGCCGCCGGCTCGAGCTCCCAGCCCGACGCGGATGCGCCGCCGCCGGGGACGGAGTACGGCCCCGTCGCGGCACCACCGGCCGCTGTGACCCCCGCCCCTGAGCTTGCGACGCCGCCTGGGCCGGCGCCCACAGGCTCGGGCGATGCTCCGGCGGCGGCCGGCGCTGCGCCGTCCCCGCCGCTCGGCGCCTCGCCTTCGAGCTCCCCGTCGAATCCGGTACCGCCGGCGGCGCCTGCCGCCGCGAGCCCGCCCGCACCGCCGCCTTTCCCGCCGCCTCCGGCCACTTCCGCCGCAGGCGCTCGCGGTCCGTCGGACCTGGCGCTTCCGGCTGCGCCACCGGCGCCGATGGTCGTGGGCGTTGCGCTTTCGCCAGGCCTCGTGCAATCGCGGGTGTACGGTTTTCTCAATGTCCAGCTCGAGCGTTCGTGGGCCAAAGGTGGCGCCACTCCCTACGACCCGCGCTTTCGGGTCGTCGACGGTGGGTCGCGCATCGGGTACGCGGGCGCCGTCGCGGTCGCGACGGACACCAGCGCGCTCTGGCAGCTCGAGGGCGCGCTCGCTGGCTTCGAGCAAGGCGGCCTGACCGACCAGGGCGCTCACACCAGCATCGTCTCTCGCAACAGCTTCGTCGGCGTCGAGAACCGGCGATTCGGCCGCTTGGTGGCCGGCAACAACGACTCGGCGTATCGGCGGCTCGTGGGCTCGGGCGGCGACATGGGCGGCAACCTCGGCCTGACGGTGCTCGGTCTCGACCTGTGGAACAACACCTCTGCCCAGTTCAGCGGCAACGGCAAGAGCATCTTTGGGCGCGGCGAGGAGCGATATCACAACTCGATTCACTACGTGTCCCCGGCGTTCCCGGTCTCGCACCGGTGCTCTTCGATTCAAGTGGCGGCTTCCTTTGAAACTGACCAGGCGCTGGTTCAGTCGGCCAGACGGGACCGCTTCTCGGTTGCGGGGCTCTACCGGATCGGAGCGTTTTCGCTGGGGGCGGCCTTCGATCGCCAGGCGAACACCGGCGTCGACGTCGATACCCTGGAGCAGGGCTTCGGCCTGCGGACGGACGCGCTCAACGGGGTGGCCACCTATTACTACGAGGTGCTGGCGTCCTATCGTTTCCCGTTCGGAACTTACCTGGGCGCCGGCGTCGAGCGGAGCAACTACGGCTTCTTGCTGCTGGTGCCCCCCACGAGCGGTTTTTACGCCGGCTTCAATCGCGGAGTCATGCGGCAGACCGGCGCCATGGCGTCGATCGCA
>Ga0265320_10000869_pt1 | contig 22831 bp, 12 predicted proteins | sample 4827metaG_FD_202087 | JGI IMG/M metagenome (GOLD analysis project Ga0265320, IMG submission 202087) | Rhizosphere microbial communities from Carex aquatilis grown in University of Washington, Seatle, WA, United States - 4-8-27 metaG | ecosystem: Host-associated > Plants > Roots > Rhizosphere >...
CCACCACCCCCGCCGCGTCCGTTGCCGCCACCACCCCCAAAACCCCGGCCACCGCCGCCACGTCCGCCGCCGCCGCCACCAAAGAGCTGGCGCGGATCCACTGCCGTACCGTTTTGAAGGGCGCTGATGGTTGCGGTGATTATCTGGGACATGGTTTCGTCGTTGGCGTAGGCCGGTTGGGTGAGCAGTTGGTTCAAAATGCCAATCCGGCTGCTGATGACCTGCGGGTCGGTCGGGCTTGGGGAACCGAACGGGCCGAAGCCGCCGCCGGCCAGTTGCGCGACGGTAAAAGCCTTCAACCGGGAATTCAGGTCCGGATTGTTTAACGTTTCCGCGAACAGCGCATTGGCCTGAGGATTCTGGCCGACATAGTTCAGCACCTCCCGGCCCACCGACATTTTGTCGAACTGGTTCGTCAGGTTCGGATTTTCATAAGCCGAATAGAGCGCGGAAGTGGACTGGTCCTTCATCACTTCAATCAGGTAATTCATCGCGTCCGCGTCCAGCCGGCCGTCCTTGCCCACCAGCATCTGTTGCGCATTTATCGCGAAGGACGTGTCGTGGAAAAATTCGAGTACGTCAAAAAGATAGGCACGGGACAGGTCATCGAACCGGTCGGGGTTGTCGATGACCGGCGGGTTCAAAAGCAATTCCCGGGCGGCGGCAATGGCGGCATCGCGATATTTGCCGGGGGCGATTTCCTCCAGCACGCGCGCCAAATAGGCAATCTCAACGCCGCGCGCCGTGGTGCTCAACATTTCCGCCAGCGCCAGCTCCCCTTCCGGAGGACCGATTTCCTTCAGCGTGCCAACCAAGCCCAGGCGCAATGACGGCGGCACCACCCAATCGGTCGGCAGATTTTGGATCCGGCGAAAACGGCCGCCGCGGCCACCCCGCCCGCCGCCACCGCCACCGCCAAATAATCCTCCGAACCCGCCGAATCCCCCGTTGTTGAGCTGATTGGTTTGGTTGGTCGAACCACCGGCATCCGCCTGGTTGTTCGGGTTGCCCTGATTATTCTGGTTGCCCTGGTTGCCCTGGTTGTTTTGGTTGTTTTGGTTGTTGTTGCCGGTGCTTTGCTCGGCGTATTCCACATCCACGTTGCGCCCAATGAACGCCCGGATGGCCGGCACCGATGACTTGCCGCGGCGCGTCAGGCTCTCCAGCTTGAATACCACCATCCGCAAGGCCGTATTGCGTTCGCTGCTTGAGGAGCCGAGCTTGATGCCGAGCAGGTCATTGAGAATGTCCTGGGGCGTTTCTTCCGCCGGGGCGGACGGCGCGGCGGCCACGACCACCGTCTGGGCCGGCGCGGCGGGATGGCTTTTGGCGGCTTCCACCGCGGCTTCGAGCTGCGCCTTTTCGGTGTCCCACTGAACCTGGGCCGCCTTCAATTGTGCGCCCTTCTGATTCGAGACCACCAGATAGGTGGAAGCCAGGCAAACTCCCGCCACCAACAGGATGACAATCAACGTTTTCATGATCAAACCGGCTTGAATTCAACGAAATTCAAAACACCACACTTGCGACAAGTAACAGACGCTCCGCGCCAACGGCCAGTTACAAGAACTTGTGCCATCCAGAAGCTATACTTGAATAAGGCCTCAGTTCCAGTTATTGTGTCGGTTCGGTTATGAATACTACTGAAGCGCCTGTCAAATTGACACATAACGAGGACATCAAGGCCGCCATCCCGACGCTGGCCGGCACGATTGCTGCGACCTTGAACGACCCGGGCGCCGATCATTTTTCCGACGACGACAATCAGTTTCTCAAGTTTCACGGCTCCTACCAGCAGGATGACCGCGACCTGCGCAAGACCGGCAAGAAATACATCATGATGGTGCGCGGCCGCATCCCCGGCGGCGTGATGACCGCCAATCAATGGCGGGTGTTCGACCTGCTCGCCACGACCTACGGCAACAACACGCTCCGCATCACCACACGCCAGAGCATCCAGTTTCATGGCATCCTGAAGTCCGGCCTGCGCGCCGTGATTAAAGGCATCAACGAATCGCTGCTGTCCACGCTGTCCGCGTGCGGCGACGTGAACCGCAACGTCCTCGCCCCGCCCACGCCGGCCTACACCCGGGCCCGTGACCAGGTTTACCAGGACTGCATCCGCGTGGCCGATGCCCTGCGCCCGCAAACCCGGGCTTATCATTCCATCTGGATCGACGGCAACCAGCTCAAGCTCGACGACCCGGCGAACAAGGATTTCGTGGACCCGCTATACGGCAAAACGTATCTGCCGCGAAAGTTCAAGGTCGCGTTCGTCATTCCGCCGGTCAACGACCTCGACGTGTTCACCAATTGCCTCGGCTTCATCGCCATCGTCGAGAACGACAAGCTCATCGGCTATAACCTCGCCGTCGGCGGCGGCATGGGCCGGAGCCATGGCAATGAGCAGACCTATCCGCGCGTTGCGGATGTCGTCGGCTTTTTCACCCCGGACAAGGTCGTGGACGTGGCCAAGGCGGTGTTGACGATTCACCGCGATTTTGGCGACCGCACCGACCGCAAGCACGCGCGCCTCAAGTATGTCGTGGCCGAACGCGGTGTGGACTGGACCCGGGCGGAGATTGAAAAACGCGCGGGCATCAAGCTCGGGCCGGCCAAGCCTTACCGGTTCACCACCACCAGCGACCTTTACGGCTGGCACAAACAGACCGACGGAAAGTGGTTTCTGACGCTCTTCGTCGAGACCGGCCGGGTCAAGGACGTCGAGGGTCACACGTTGAAAACCGCCTTGCGCGAAGTGGCGGAAAAATATCCCGCCCTCGGGTTTCATCTGACCACGAACCAGAACATCATTCTGACCAACGTCGCTGAAGCCGACAAAGCCGGCATTAATGCGCTGCTGGCCACGCACGGCGTGAAGACGGAAAACCAGGCCAGCGTGCTGCAGGCCGCCGCCCTGGCCTGCCCCGCCCTGCCCACCTGCGGCCTGGCACTGGCCGAATCCGAACGCATGCTGCCCGGCTTGATCGCCCGGCTTGAAAAACTGTGCGCGGAAACCGGGCTCGCCGGTGAGGAAATCATCATTCGTTCGACCGGCTGCCCGAACGGCTGCGCGCGGCCCTACATGGCCGAAATTGCATTCGTGGGCAAGGCGCCGGGTCGTTATCAGGTCTGGCTTGGCGGCGACGCCGCCGGCATGCGCCTCAACCGCATCTGGAAAGACGTGGTCAAGGACGAGGACATTGAAAAAGAACTGCGCCCCGTCTTCACCCGCTTCGCGAAGGAACGCAACGCCGGCGAACGCTTTGGCGACTGGTGCGACCGCGTGTTTTTAACGGAACGGACGAATTAAAACAGCCAAGACACGAGGCCGCAAAGAACTTTGCGTCTTGCAACTCTGCGGTTCAAAATAAAATGACCCCTGACCATATTTCCAAGGCCAATACGGAGTTGCAAGGCAAGTCACCGCTTGAAATCGTTCGCTGGGCCATCACCCAGGCCAACGGACGCGCCATCGTCTCCACAAATTTCCGTCCTTACGAGGCGGTGATTCTGCATCTCTGCGTCGAGGCGCAACCGGACATCCCGGTGCTGTGGGTGGACCACGGTTACAACCGTCCGGCGACGTATAAACACGCCGAGGCGCTGCAAAAGCTGCTGAAGTTGAATCTCAAGCCGTTCGTCCCCAAAATGACCGCGGCGCATTACGAAGCCACCCGCGGCGGCGCGCCCGAACCGACGCCCGAAAACGAGGCGCGCATCAAGGCGTTCAGCACCGTGATGAAACTTGAACCATTCCAGCGCGGCATGAAGGAACTGGCGCCGGCCGTCTGGCTCACCGCCTTGCGCAGGGTGCAAAACCCCAACCGCGCCGGGCTTGACGTTGTTTCCGAGGATAAAAATTTCGGCGCCCTCAAAGTCAGCCCGGTTTTTCCCTTGACCGATGCGGACATGGAATCTTATCTCAAACAGCATCAGCTTCCGAATGAATGGGATTACTTCGATCCAGCAAAAGCGGATGACAAGCGCGAATGCGGCCTGCATGCGACGTGGGGCGGCAGCGCCGTGGTTTCGGCAGGCGGCGGAATTTGACGGTGGGCGACAAAACAGACACGGATCGCACGGATTATCACGAATTTTTCTATGGGTGAGTTACTCTACCGCGAAGAGACACACCGATTGATTGGCTTTTGCATGGAGATTCACCGTGAACTGGGCAAGGGACACGATGAGATTATCTACCAGGATGCGCTGGTCGTGGAGCTGGGCCGGGCAAACATTCCGTTCGCCCGCGAAAACAAATACGAGGTGCATTACAAAGGCGTAATATTTCCGCACTCCTATCGTGCTGACTTTGTTGTCTGGAACATAATCTTGTTTGAGGCAAACGCCGTGGAGCAACTCACCGTCGCGTATATCAAGCAGGTTTTAAATTATCTGGCCGCTGCAAAACTCCGGCTGGGATTGCTTGTTAATTTCGGTGCGGATTCACTAGAATGGAAGCGCGTCATTTTATGAATCTGTGTCAATCCGTGAAATCCGTGTCAAAATGAATTCGTATCACCTGGATCATTTGCAGTATCTGGAAACCGAGGCGATTCACATCATGCGTGAAGTGGCGGCGGAATTCGAGCGTCCGGCCGTGCTGTTCTCCGGCGGCAAGGATTCCATCTGCCTCCTGCGCCTGGCGGAAAAAGCCTTCCGCCCGTCCGACATCCCGATGCCGTTTCTCAACATCGAAACCGGCCATGAGTTTCCGGAGTTGATCGAATTCCGCGACCGCCGCGCCCGGCAGCTCGGCGCAAAACTTATTGTCCGCACCGTCGAAGACGCCATCGCCAAAGGCCTGGCTCATCCCGCACCCGGCGAAATCAGCCGCAACAAACTTCAGACCCCCGCGCTGCTGGGGGCGATCGATGAATTCCAGTTTGATTGCGCCATTGGCGGCGCGCGGCGCGACGAGGAAAAAGCCCGGGCCAAGGAACGGTTCTTCAGTTTTCGCGACGATTTCGGCCAGTGGGATCCGAAAAACCAGCGGCCAGAAATCTGGAACCTTTACAATTCGCGCGTCAATCCCGGCGAACACATGCGCGTATTCCCGCTGAGCAACTGGACGGAAATGGACGTGTGGCAATACATCAAGAAGGAAACGCTCGAAGTGCCGCGCATTTACTTCAGCCACGAACGCGAATGCTTCCGGCGCGGAGGCCAATGGTTACCCGTTCCTCCGCCACACACGGATCCAGGCAAGCCTGACCCCTACGCCGGCGCACGCCCCAAACCGAACGAGCCGATCAAAAAAATGATCGTCCGCGTCCGCACCATTGCCGACATGATCAGCACGGGCATGATTGAATCGCCCGCTGACAGTGTGGACGACATCATCGCCGAGGTGGCCGCCGCGCGCGTGACCGAACGGGGCACCCGCGCCGACGACAAGGCCAGCGAAGCAGCCATGGAAGACCGCAAAAAGGCGGGCTATTTTTGACCACAGATGAACACGGATAAACACGGATCAGTCAAACCATTCGAAGGCAGGGCGCGTCACTCCGTGCGCGCCGAAGCTCACATTTTGAAGAACGGCCGGCAGAGGACTGCCCGCCCTGCCAGTCAATCCACATTTCATCCGTGTCCATCCGTGTCTATCCGTGGTTGAATTTTTTCCCATGCCCCATACCCAACATCCCATTGAAATCCTCCGCTTCAACACGTGCGGCTCGGTGGACGACGGCAAGTCCACGCTCATCGGCCGGTTGCTTTACGATTCCAAGTCTCTGATGGAGGACCAGGTCGAAGCGCTGGAAAAATCCGCCGACCTCACCGGCGGCGGCCAAATCAACCTGGCCAACCTGACCGACGGCCTCCGCGCCGAACGCGAGCAGGGCATCACCATTGACGTGGCGTATCGCTACTTTGCCACGCCCAAGCGGAAGTTCATCGTCGCCGACACCCCGGGCCACGTGCAATACACCCGCAACATGGTCACCGGCGCCTCAACCGCCAATCTTTCCATCGTGCTCGTGGACGCGCGCCAGGGCGTGATCGAACAAAGCCGCCGCCATACTTACATCGCCGCGCTGCTCGGCATCCCCCATCTCATCATCGCCATCAATAAAATGGACCTCGTGGACTGGAGCGAGGACCGCTATTGGGAAATCCGCGATGAATTTGAAGCGTTCATCCCCAAGCTCGACGTCTTCCGCGACGTGAAATTCATCCCCATCAGCGCACTCGAAGGCGACAACGTCGTCGAACGATCCAAGCGCACGCCGTGGTTTGAAGGCCCCACCCTGCTCGCGCATCTGGAGACCGTCCACATTGCCAGTGACTGGAACCTTAACGCCTTACGTTTTCCGGTCCAATGGGTGAACCGCCCGAACAGCCCGACCGACCCGCGCCTGCACGATTTCCGGGGCCTGAGCGGACAGATCGCCAGCGGCATCGTGCGCAAAGGCCAGACCGTGGCCGTGCTGCCCGCCGGAATCAAATCCACCGTGAAGGACATCTGGACCTACAACGGCTCGCTGGAAGAGGCCTTTTGTCCGCAATCGGTCACCCTCTGCCTGGAACATGACATTGACATCAGCCGGGGCGACATGATTGTGGGCCTGGAAAATCTGCCGGGCCAGGGCTCCGATTTGCATGCGCACATCTGCTGGATGCACCAGCGAAAGTTGCAAGCAGGCAAAAAATATTATCTCAAGCACGCCACCCAAGTCATCCAGGCCGTCATCACCCAGGTGGAAAGCCGCATCAACATGGACACCTTTGAACCGGAAGACGCGCAGGCCGCCCTGGCCGTCAACGACGTCGGTATCGTCCGCCTGAAAACGGCCAAACCAATTGTCTATGACGGTTACAAAACGAACCGGTTGACCGGGTCCTTTATTTTGATTGAACAAGGCACCAACGCCACCGTCGGCGCCGGGATGCTGTTCCCGCCCACCGAAGCGGTGAAGCCCGAATACACCGACTTCGCCATTTGACCACCGCACGAAGGAGTTGACGGCACAAGGGCATCAGGCGCAAAATCCTGTTTGCTTGGGCAACAAAATCAAGATTAAGGCTTGGGATTCCCTTCCGCTGCGGCGGCGCAAGCAGGCGCTTTGGATTTTCTGGCTGTTGTTCGCTTACGCCGTCATCGGTTTCTTCATCCTGCCGCCCATCATCCGCTCCGTGGCAGTCAAACAACTGTCCCAACAGCTCGACCGCGAGGTTTCCATCCGGAAGGTGAAAATCAACCCGTTCGCATTCTCGGTCACCATTCGCGGCCTGCTCGTCAAAGACAAGGACGGCGAGCCATTCCTTTCGTGGGACGAGGTTTATGTCAATTTCCAGCTTTCGTCGTTCCTGGGCCATCCCTGGGTTTTTAAACAAATCAGCGTGACCGGCCCTTTCGCCCGCGCCCAAAGGAACACGGATGGCACGTTTAATTTTTCCGACCTCCTCACGAAATTTTCATCAACCAACACACTTTCCACCAATGCGCCCGCCGCCCCGCCCAAAGCGCTGGCCATACCCATCGCCCTGCGGATTGGCCGGCTGCAAATCACCAACGCCACCGCCTCGGTGACGGACCTGACGCATCGCACGCCGTTCAAGCGGACGGTCGGCCCGTTGAATTTCACGCTGGAACATTTCCGCACCGATCCCAGCAACAAAAACCCCCACACGTTTACCGGCACGACGGACGCGGGTGAAACCATTTCCTGGAGCGGCTTTTTCTTCCTCGATCCCCTGCATTCCCAGGGCGAGCTGACCATGGATAACTTCGCTTTGAACAAATATTCCCCGCTCTATCAGGACCAGGTGCCCTTTGAAATCCGCGACGGGGTCGTGGGCGTCCACGTGAATTACCACCTGAACCTCAGTGCCACCAACCGGGTCATGACCGTGACTGACACCTCTTTCACCCTCCGGAATTTCAAGCTCGCCCAGCCCGGCAGTGAGGCCAATCTGCTGGAACTGGCCGCGTTGACCGTGACCGGGGTGAACGCGGACGCCGTGGCCCGGCAGGCGGAAATCGGCCTGGTATCGGCCGACGGCGGCAAAATCTTTTTCCAGCGCCAGCGGAATGATTCAACGAACGCGGCCGCGGCCGCGGTGGTCCCGCCGGCGGAAACTGGCACCAACGCGCCGGACCCCATTCAGGTACTGCTGGGTTCCCTGACCAATGCCGTCGCCCTGCTCCGCAACAGCACCAATCTTTGCACCGGCACCATTCGCGATGCGGAGTTCACCAATTGCGCCTTTCGCCTCGAAGACCGGGCCAATTCCCGCCCGGCCCGGCTGAACCTCGACGATGTCACATTGAGTGTCAAAAACATTTCCAACGACCCAAAAACAAACCTCACCACCGAACTTTCCCTGCGCTGGAACACCAACAGCACCATCAAAACCGAGACGGTGTTGTCTTTCACCCCGCTGACCGCCGACATCCGGCTCGACCTGGACCGGCTCGACTTTGGCACGCTCGACCCGTATCTCGAACCGAAGCTCGATCTGCTCATCCTGGGAAGCCAGTTCGGCGTGCACGGCCAGGTCCGGATCCGGACGCCTCAGGATGCGTTGCCCAAAATCACCTTCCATGGCGATGTCCGGCTTGACGATTTTCACACCGTTGACGGGGTCATGGGTGAAGACCTCTTGAAATGGAGTTCGGTCCGGGTCTCCGGCATTGATGCCAGCGTGAACCCGCTGGGCGCGGCCATCAAGGAAATCGCCCTCGACGACGTGGCGGTGAGCCTGGTCATCGGAACCAACCGCACTATCAATCTGCTGGCCGCGTTGCATCCGGCCGACACGAATGTTCTGGCGGACACCATTGCACCGGCAACCACCAACACCAACGTTGCCAAAACATCCGTCGCCGACACCTACACAAGCCTGGCGGCGATGATGCCGCCCATTGCCATCGGCAGCATCGTTATTTCCAACGCCAGCGCCAGCCTCATCGACCGCTCGCTCACGCCGAGCCTGCACATGGCCGTCCAGAAGTTCGGCGGCGCTATCACCGGACTTTCGTCCACGGAAACCCAAAACGCTGAGGTGAACCTGCACGCCGCCGTGGACGGAGTGGGCCCGGTGGAGATCGCCGGGCATATCAATCCCTTCAACCTGACCGGGACCAAGGACCTGAAAATCACGCTCAAGGACATGGATTTGACGCCCGCCAGCCCGTATTCCGGCAAGTTCGCCGGTTATCGCATCGCCGAGGGAAAGTTGAACCTGAACCTGGCCTATGATCTCGATGGGCGGAAACTGAAATCGAAGAACGTCATTACGCTCGACCGGTTCACTTTTGGCGACAAGGTGGAAAGCACCAACGCGACGCACCTGCCGGTGCGCCTGGCCATTGCCATCCTTAAGGACCGTAACGGGCAGATACTGCTCGACGTGCCCGTGGAAGGCAGCCTGGACGACCCGCAATTCCGCGTCAGCCGGGTCGTCATTCACACACTCATGAACATTCTGGTCAAGGCCGCGACGTCGCCGTTCTCGCTGCTGGGCGCGTTGGTCGGCGGCGGCGGCGAGGAACTCAGCTATCAGGACTTCGCGCCGGGCAACGCGGTCCTGTCGCTCGGCAACGAAAAGAAGCTGGATTCCCTGGTAAAAGCACTTTACGAACGGCCGGCCCTGCAGTTGGAGATTACCGGCAGCGTCGATCCCCAGGCCGACCAGGACAGCTTGCGCTCCGCCAGCCTGGACAAACAAATCCGCACCCGGCAATGGCAGTCGCTCCGCAAGTCCGAACGCTCGGCCACCACACCCGCCCAGATCACGGTGACCCCGGAGCAACACAGCGCCTGGGTGAAGAAGCTATACAGCGAAGCGGTGGGCAAAGGTGTCATCAACGCCGACTTCATCGCTGCCCACACCAACCTGGCCGGCATCGCCGCACAGATCAAAGCGCCTTCCACTGAAACCGACAAGGGGGCGACCATTTTGATGAAAGGTGTGCCGGCTGCCGCGCCCAAATCAGCCCGGCCGGCCACGACCTCCGCTCAGTTCAAGTCCGTAGCGCCGGCCGACCCGATGGAAGTATTGCTGCTGGCCAGCTTGCCGGTCACGGACGACGATTTCACCCTGCTCGCATCCGATCGCGCCAAAGCCGTCCGCGACTATCTTCTTTCCACCGGCAAAGTGGAAGCGGGGCGCCTTTTCCTCACGGAAAGCCAGCCCGGCGGGGCCAAAGCCGACGGCAGCCGCACCTATTTGCAGTTCCGATAGACCGTCCGGGCAGGTTGTGTCCCCAAACCAACGATGCACTGAGGAAGGAACACACTATAACCAACCGGTCCAACACCGCCATTCATTGCCGGAAGACCATTGCCGTCAGGGACAACATGAGGTTTTGATACCAGGCAACCGCGGCGGGGCCGGCAAAAATCCAGATGGTCGCCGCCAGGGCGATGAACGGACCAAAATAAAGCCGCCCCGACCAGTCCCGCTTCCGCAACACCACCATGGCCGTCCCGTAGATCGCCCCGATCATGGAGCTGACCGTCAGGGTAAAAAGCACGCCCTGCCAGCCGACGAACGCGCCGATGGCACCCATGAATTTCACGTCGCCAAAACCCATCGCCTCGCGCGGCAGCACCACCTCCGCGCTGACAATTTCCATTTGGCGGACCGCCTCCGGGTCAAACTCCTCGGGCTCAAAGTGGTCCTGATGAATTTGCAGCAAAGATGGCGACAACCGGACGACGGCATCGAAATAGCTCCGGTCAATCAGTTCAACCCGTTTTGCCTTCACCACAACCACGTCCGACTGCCGGTAAAACAGGTCCTCGTAGGGAATATCCTTGTCAGGCAGATGCACCGCGGTGTCGCTGAAAACAATCCGGGTGTCAGCCGGCAATTTCACCCGCTGCCGGCCGAACAGCCATTTGCCCACACGCAATATTGCATAAATCGTCCCTGCCCCGGTGATGGCGCCGATGAAACCCCGCAGTATCCCCACGGGCAAGGCATCCGTCCCATGCAATGACGGGAGCAAGCATGACGCAATCAAACCCACGACCATGCCGCCGAGGGTGATTTCATCCGGGATGATAAGGTGTTCGATGTCGATGAACGTGGCCACAATCAAACCGGCGAGGAAAAGCGAATACACCAGGGCCAGCGGCAGGGTCGGCAACGGATGGCCAGGGTTGCCGAAGGTCAGCCAGCAGCCCAGGAACGCCACGCCCGTGAGCAGTTCGACGATGAAATAACGCGGTGAGATGGGCGCACCGCAATTTTTGCAGCGGCCGCGCAACGCCAGCCACGTCACCAGCGGCAGGTTCAGATACCAGGGGATGGCATACTTGCAGTGCGGGCAATACGACCGGGGCGTGATGACGCTCAGCTCCAGCGGCAGCCGGTGGATGCACACGTTCAAAAAGCTGCCGGAGATGCAACCGAGCACGAAGAAGCACAGCGACCAGAAATGGAACGGCACCAGCGCCCAGTTATGGGCATTAAACATCGCGTCAATGCCCATAAACACTTTCTTCCAGAGCGCGGCGCATCACGTCGAGCGGCGCGGGCCGGCCCGTCCAGATCTCAAACGCCCGGGCGCCCTGGTGCAGCAACATGCCGAGCCCGTTCGCGGTTTTGCATCCGGCGGCTTTGGCCGCCTGGAGCAGCGGCGTTTCCGCCGGGCGGTAAATCAGGTCGTAAACGGCGCGCGCCTGGCGCGCGGGAAACTGCTGCTCGTCCAGGGGCGACGGGTCGTCGGGCTTCAAACCGAGCGAAGTCGCGTTGACAATCAAATCCACCGCCATTTTGGGGTAACCGACGGTGACCGGCACGGCCGGAAATTGTTTTTTGATTTCCGCCGCGGCCGCCTGCGCCCGGGCCTGCGTGCGGTTGACGAGATACAGTGAACCAACGCCTTCCGCGGCGAACTTGAACGCCGCCGTCCGGCCCGCCCCACCCGCACCGAGCAGCAAAACCCTGGCCCCGCGCAGTTCCACCTTCAAATCCTCCCGCAGCGCGGTGACGACGGCCTCGGCGTCCGTGTTGAAGCCGTGGGTGCGCACCTCCGCTGGCGGTTCCGGTTCAAATTCCCGCAAAGGCAGCCAGTCACCGCCGTCGCGCCGTCCCTCAAACAGGACGGTGTTGACGGCGCCCCACGTTCGAGCGGAAACGTCGAGCGCGTCCACCATGTCCAGCGCGAGCAGCTTGTGCGGCACGGTGAGGTTCAGGCCGGCGAATTGCATGGCCCGGGCGCCGGCCATGGCGGCGCGGAGGTTGTCCGGATGCACTTCAAACGCGAGATAACGCCAGTTCAGGCCCAGGGCGGCGAACGCGGCGTTGTGCATGGCCGGTGATGCCGAATGGCGGATGGGAAAGCCATAGACCGCGCAGCAGCGCGTGGCGGCATTGATGGCGGGTTGACCGGGTTGAGGCACGGGCAATTTATAAGCAGCCCGCGTACCGGTTAAAAGCGCAAAGTCTGCGCCGGCTAAGTCTCAAGGGCCGGCCTGGATGCGATAGAACCGCGTCGCGACGTTGTTCGAACTGGTGAAGTGATACGAAACGCCCGCGACGTTGGTGGTAAACACCGCGGTCCGATTGGTGATCCAACCCGCTCCCAACTGGTCAGCTTGCAGCAGGTTGAGGGGAACATTGGTCAGACTGCTGATGATCGTAAAATCAAGGTGCGCCTGATTGTTGGTTAAAACCGGCGGGGACATCACGATGCCCGGCGACGAACTGAGCTGGTACACCTGGCTGCCCGCCAGCAGAAAAAGTCCTAATCCGTAGTCATCGAAATTGGGCACACTCGTGTAAGTGACCGGCTGGCCGTCAGCCGGCTGGGAACCGCTGCTTTGTTCATAACCCAGGAAACCATTGTCCAGACCGGTGCTGTGATGCAGAGCGCCGATGGCCAGGGCGTTCCATCCGTTGACAACTGCGGGCAAATACGTGTTGGCGTCGAGGTAGCCGTGTCTGATTCCCCAGGCCAGTCCGTAAGTGAAGCAGGCCGTGCCGCTGGACTCCGGCCCCGGAAAGTCGTTGGTGTAGCCAAGGTTCACGTTCCAGAAACCGTCCGTTCGCTGCACCGCCTTGAGGGCCGCTGCCATTTCCTGGAAGGTCTGCAGATACTCGGCATAATGCAAATCGTTGGTCGGCAGCACATCCATGGTGCGGGCGAGCGCGGCGAAGGCCCAGCCGTTGCCGCGCGACCAGTAACATTTTTGTTTCGTGCCATCCGACGCCGTATAGTTGGCCATGAAATTCGTGTCGCGCCACCAGAGATGGTCGGTGGCATTATAAAGACCGTTGGAACGGCCGAACACGCTTTTGATGCTATGGAACCAGGCATACATCGCCGGTGAATACAGGGCATTGGAATTCAGTGTGCTGATGACATTGGAATTCAACACGCTGAGCTTGGCAAACACCGGCATGGACATGTGGATGGAATCCACATACCACCAGGCGCTGAGCCCAATATTGTTGCTCACCCAGTAGTTCGCGTTGTTGACGATGTGGGCCAACCGGTTGGTCTGGGTGGTGTCCAATTGGTAAAGCTCGATGTATTCCATGCCCGCACCCTGGTCATCGGGTGTGATGTTGGCGTCACCGGACCGCAGGCTCCAGTTGTGGAACGTGCCCCATTGCACGGCGTAGTTGTAAATGTTGGTGTCCAGGTTGATCCGATACAGCGCCAGATCACCCTCAAAATAGGTTGCCCGGGTCCAGATATCGCTCGAATGACCTCCGTCCAGGCAACTGCTGCAACCGGGCATCGGCCATTTGTTGGTGAAATAGTTGTTGGCCAGCACCATGTCGCTCAGGATTTGCGACTGCGGCGGCAGGAAAGCCGCTATCGGGACATAGGTTGCGAGGGTGGTAAATGATTGCGACGGCGCCGCCCACGTCGTACCCGCCGAGTTCGAAGCGGAAGCCGCGTAGTAATAAAGAGCATTCGTGGCCAGTCCGGCGGCAGCCAAGCTGAAACTTCCATTTTTCAATCCCAGGACGACATTCTGGCTCCAGGCGGCGGCATTGGCACCGCCATCTGTCGGACCGTAATGCAAAGTGATCGTCGGAACCTCGTTGCCGGTCGAGGTAACCTGGCCGTTCAGGATCGCGGACGTGTCTTTCACGCCGCTCACCGGCAGGTTCGCCACCCCCGGCGGAAAGACGGTCAAGGTGGTGAAAGAGCGCGAAGGTATGGCCCACACGGTTCCGGCAGCATTCGTGGCGGCAGCAGCAAAGTAATAGGTCGTGCTGGCGGACAATCCGGTGACCGGGCAGCTGAAATTCCCATCGACCAATCCTAAAACGATGCTCTGGCTCCAGGCAGCGGGATTGGCACCCCCATCGGCCGGCCCGTAATACACAGTCACCGTCGGAACCTGATTGCCGGTCGAAACCACCCGGCCATTCAGGATGGCCGTGGCGGCCTGCACACCCGTTGCCGGCAGGTTGCTGATCACCGCCGTGGTAACCGTGCCAGTTACGACCGTCAGTCGCCCGTCGCTCGACAGGCTGTTGCTCCAAATCAAGCCCGCTCCCAGGGCCGGAAGGGTGATGCTCATGAGGTTGCCGGTGTAATTGCCGGCCTTGAACAGTGTGAATTTGTCATTTAAGGCCAATGCGCCGCCCGAGTTCAAAACCGTAAGCGCTCCGCCATAGGAGATCGTGACACCAGTGGCCACCTGATCATTGAGATTGCCGGTCTGCACTTTCATGGTAGTGAAGCTGCCGGGAGCCAGTGTCAGACCGTTGTAAAAGCTCAGCACCACGCCTGCCGCGCCGATGCCCGATCCCGGTACCAGATTGCCGCCCGATTGGACGGTCACCGGGCCAGCCAGGATTCCTGCACCGCCCAGGGTCGCACCATTGCCCACGGTGACGACATTGGTGCCGAGCGAGCCGTTCACCAGCAGCGTGCCGTTGCTGATCGTGGTGGTGCCGCCGTAAGTGTTTGCGCCGCCCAGCGTAAAAATGCCGCTGCCGGTTTTGACCAGCGCCAGCGCCCCGACGGTGTCCTGGATGACGCCGCTGAACGTGCTGCTGGCGTTGTTGCCGCCCACGCTCAGCACGGGAGTCCCGCCTGCCAGCGTGTCCACAATACCGGCGCCGGACAGGCCGTTGAGGCTGTCGCTGAACGTGTTCAAATCCAGCGTCCCGTTGACGCTCACGTTGCCGGCCGTGGCGCCGCCGGGAATCGCATTGGCAACGCCCAATTTGAGCGTGCCGGCGGTGATGGTGGTATTGCCGGGATAAGTGTTGTTAGTGCCCAACAAGATGAGCGTGCTGCCGGCATTTTGAAAGACATTGACTACACCTGGCCCCAAAGAGCTGGCCAACAATACGTTACCGCTGCCCAGAGTATTGGAGATGACAATGCCCGCCCCCGTCGTGCCAATGCGGCTGTTGATGACCACGGTGTTGATGGTGGATTTGGCGCCGGCCCCCTTGATGAAGATGTTATGCGCCGCCGCCGCGTTGCCGGAATTGCCGGCGTTATTCAAAGTGGTGACGCCCAAAACACCGACGACGTTTGAGGCCCCGGCCCCGGTGGTCCCGAAGGTAGTACCGATGTCCAGGTCCGTGTTGGACATGACAATGCTGGGCTGGACAATCAGGGCGTTGATGCTCGAACTGTGAAAAAGCGCCGCCACTTCCGTATCCCCAAATTTGTTCGTGCCAAGGCCGGTCCCATCCAAAGTGAGGGTGAATCCCGTCCCGTTCACGGTAAAATGATTACCTCCGCTGCCACCCCCGTTGTTGAGTTGCCCCACCGTCGCGTTCATATCCAGCGTCACTGTGCCATTGTTCCCGCTGGCTGTGGCGCTTTGAGCCATCCAACCCGGAGCATTGGGAATCGTGGTGCTGCGCCAGTCCGTCGTAGTGCTGGTGCTGCTCCAGACCCCCGTGACATCGCCGTTGGCCCAGGTATTTGTGCCGGTCGCTCCCCGGAGGTTCATCGTGCCAAAAACCATCAAGCCGCCGAGGACCATAAAAATTGCACGCACCGCGGAATTAAGGATGGATCCGCACGGCAGATTAACAACCCCTGGTTGATGCTTCATGGCTGGCGATTTGATCGTCCAGGATAAATACCACCGAAGCCGGTCAAGCTCAATTTTAAAGCGCGGCCCGGCGTATCCACCATTCTGGCGATGGCGCTTTAAAACTTTCATCCTCTTTCATTGCCCAAACGCGCCGCCCGAATAAACTGGGTTCGTGAAATCCAAAGGCACAGTGTACCTCGTCGGCGCCGGGCCGGGCGACGCCGGCCTGCTCACGTTGCGCGGCGCGGAACTGCTCCGGCGCGCCGACGTGGTGCTCTACGACGCACTGGTGAACCCCGACCTGCTCCGGCTGGCGCCGCCAGCCGCCGAACTCATCGCCCGCGGCAAAAACATGATCATGCCGCAGGAGGAAATCACCGCGTTGCTCATCGCCCGGGCCCGCGCCGGCAAATGCGTCGTCCGGCTCAAGGGCGGCGACCCCTACATTTTCGGGCGGGGCGGCGAGGAGGCCACGGCCCTCGCGGACGCGAAAATTCCCTTTGAAGTCGTCCCCGGCGTCTCGTCCGTCGTGGCCGCGCCGAATTACGCCGGCATTCCTCTCACCCACCGCGACCATTGCTCCAGTTTCACGGTCTTCACCGGCCACAGCGATTCGGCGGACGCCGCCACGGCCTTGCGCTACGAACAAATCGCCCGCATCCCCGGCACCAAAGTCGTGCTGATGGGCACGGACAATCTGGGGGACTGGACGAAGTCGCTCATCGCGCACGGACTGTCATCGGCAACGCCGGTGGCCCTCATCCAATGGGGCACGCTCGGCCAACAGCAATCCGTTTCCGGCACGCTTGCCACGATCGCCAAACTGGCGGCGAAAAAAAAGATTTCTCCGCCGGCGCTCACCGTTATCGGCGACGTGGTGAAATTGCGCGAAAAATTGAACTGGTTCGAGCAGCGTCCGCTCTTTGGCCGGCGGGTGGTGGTCACGCGCCGCCCCGAACAGGCCGGCTGTTTTGCGCAGCGGCTGACGGAACTGGGCGCGGACGTGCTGGAGGTGCCAACCATCAAAATCGCGCCGCCAAAGGAGGCCGACGCCATCGTGGATGCGTTGCTGGGATTGAATGCCTACGACTGGCTGGTGTTCACGAGCGTGAACGGGGTGACGGCGTTTTTCGACATCTTTTTCCGGCGGTTCCAGGATTTGCGCGACATCGGCGGCGTCCGCATCGCGGCGGTCGGCCCGGCCACGGCGGCGAAACTGCGCGAGCTGCATCTCCAGGTGGATTTGACCCCGGACGAATTTGCCGGGAAGAAAATCGCCGCCGCCTTCGCGAAATTTGAAAGCGTCGAGAACCTGAAAATGTGCCTGCTGCGCGCCGAGGTGGCGAACCCGGACTTGCCGAAGGCGCTGGAGGAACTCGGCGCCATCGTGGACGACATCGCCATCTACTCGACCGTGGCCGAAACCGCGGACCCGACGGGCGCGGGCCGGACGCTGCTCGAAAGCGGCGCGGACTGGATCACGTTCACGAGCGGTTCGACGTTGGAACATTTCCACGCGCGCTTCGACCTGCCAAAACTGTTGAAAAAATTCCCGCAGACGAAACTGGCATCCATCGGCCCCGAAACCAGCAAAGCCATCCGCGCCCTGGGGCTGGAGCCGACGCTCGAAGCGAAGGAACACACCACGGACGGCTTGATTTCCGCGCTGTTGCAGGCGGTTTGAAGCATGAACATTTTGCCCCCGGAAATGTCTATTTTTCTGAATTTCTTGAGCGTTTTTAAAAAATGGAACGTCGGTTGAAGAGTCATTTATGGTCCGGGATGGTCCTGGTCCTGGCCGGGTTGTGCCTGGCGGCGATACCGCTGCCGGCAGCCACGTTTACCGCGTCGCTGGACCGCGATGCCATTGCGCTGGGCGAAACCGCAACGCTGTCGCTGACGTTTGAGGGCGGGCAGCCGCAAACCGCACCGTCACCGGATGTCCCCGGCCTGCAAATTGTCAGCGCGGGCAATTCCCAGAATTTCAGCATCGTCAACGGCCAGATGAGTTCGACCGTCACCGTCACTTTTTCCATCAGCCCGAGGAAGACGGGCGAATTTGTCATCCCGGCCATGACGGTTGACGTAAACGGACAGGCGTTGACCAGCCAGCCATTGAAACTGGCGGTGACCCAGCCAAACGCGCCGACGGCTGCCGAGGTGAGTTCCGGCTCCCAGATTGCCTTCATGAAACTGGCCCTGCCCCGGCAGGCGGTTTATGACGGCGAGGTCCTGCCGGCCCGGCTGGATGTGTATTTGCGCGATGACGTCCAGAATTTCGGCAATTTCCAGTTTACCGCCACCCCGGCTGATGGCTTCGCCGTCGGCAAAATGGCCCAGGGCAACCGGCAGCAGGTGCAAATTGGCAATCGCGTTTACACGGACATCCCGCTTTCGCTCGCTTTAACCGCCACGCGGCACGGGCCAATCAGCGTCGGGCCCTTTACCGCCAGCGCGGTGATTGTGGTCCCCTCACCCAACCAACGCCGCGATTTCTTTGGGATGTTTAACAACGGCGAACAACGACAAATCACCCTGGCCTCGGATACGGTCACCGCGCAGTCATTGCCGTTGCCGGCGGAAAACAAACCGGCGAATTTCAACGGCGCCATCGGCAATTACACCCTGACCGTCAGCGCCGGACCGACCAACCTGGCCGTCGGCGACCCCATCACCGTGCATGTCCAGATCGCGGGCCGGGGCGCGCTGGATGCGCTGACGCTGCCCGACCAGCCCGCCTGGCGCGATTTCAAGGCCTATCCGCCCACGTCCAAGGTCGAACCCAGCGACAACCTCGGCTTGCAAGGCACGAAAACCTTCGAGCAAATTGTCACCCCGCAAAACACGGATGTTCATGAGTTGCCGGCATTTTCATTCAGTTTTTTTGACCCGGCCGCCGGCAGCTATCGGACGTTGTCGGAGCCGCCGGTAACGCTCGTGGTCCATTCGGCCGGCGCGGCTTCCGCCCCGATGATGGCCGCGGTGAAAACCGCCAATCCCCAGGCGCCGCCACCGGACCTGCTGCCCATCAAGGAACAACTGGGCAAACTCACGCAAACCGGTCCGCCCCTGTTGACGCAACCGGTGTTCCTCGCCGCCCAAAGTGTACCGGTGCTCGCCTGGCTCGCCGCCCTGATCTGGCGCAAACGCACCGATAACCTGGCCAACAATCCCCGGTTGCGGCGGCAACGCCACGTCGCCCGGCTCGTCCGCGACGGACTCAACGATTTGCGCCGGCTCGCGACAGAGAACAAGTCGGACGACTTTTTTGCCACGCTGTTCCGCCTGTTGCAGGAACAACTGGGTGAACGGCTGGACTGTCCCGCATCGTCCATCACCGAGGCCGTGATCGACGAACGCCTGGCCCGCTCGGGTACGCCGGAGGCGACGCTGGCCGGCCTGCGCGAATTATTCCAGCTCTGCAACCAGGCGCGCTACGCGCCGCTGCGCACCAGCGGAGAACTGGCCGCGGTCATTCCCCAATTCGAAAACGCCGTGCGCGAACTGCAATCGCTGAAAACATGAGGACGCACCTGAACATTTTACTCGCCGTCCTGGCAGCCGGGATGTTCACCGGCCGGGCGGCAACCACTGACCCGACGGCTGAATTCAGCGCCGCAAACCGATTGTATGCCGAGGGCAAATTCGGTGATGCGGCCGGTGCCTACCAAAAAATCCTCCAATCCGGCGCCACCTCCCCGGCGCTCTATTTCAATTACGCCAATGCGGAATTCAAATCCGGCAATTTCGGCCGGGCGATTGCCGCCTATCGCCGGGCGACGCAACTGGCGCCGCGCGACGCCGAGGTGCGGGCCAATCTGGATTTCGCGCGCAACCAGGTGCAGGGCCCGACGATCCGCGAAAGCCGCTGGTCCCGCAGTGCGGGATGGCTCGGCACGCTCACTTTGAATGAATGGACGGAACTGGCCGCCGCTGCGTTCTGGCTGCTGTTTGCCCTGCTGGTGGCGATGCAAATTCGCCCGGCACTCAAGTCAACGCTGCGCCCGCTCACCCTGGCCACGCTGGCCGCCACCCTTTTGTCGGGCGCCGGCCTGGCGATTGACGCCGCCATCCATTTTTCGCGGCCGGCCGCCGTCGTCGTCGCTCCGGATGCCACCGCGCGCAGCGGGCCGTTTGACGAGGCGCAAAACGCGTTCACCGTTCACGATGGCGCGGAACTGGCGGTGCTCGACCAGCGCGACAACTGGCTGCAGGTCACCGATGGTTCCGGGCGAATTGGCTGGCTTCCGCGCATACAGGTGGAAATTTTGCCCGGCAGTTGAAACTGAAATCGCGGCGGAAACCATTCAATCATTTAAATGGCTCTCCGCCTTGAATGGGTTTTGAACCGTTGGATTTGAAATTCCGAGCAGAACCAATACCGTACTGCTCCGGTTTCAACCTTGTTTGTCGATTTACTGTCCCAGTAATCGGTAATATTGCTGCTGGTTTGTAGCGGTCACAGTCACTGTGACATCCACCCCGTTGGTAATGATGGTCAGGTCTGCAATGCTCCACGGACCATACACGCTGTTCGCTGATTGAACTTGGAACGATCCCGATGCCACCGGCCAGGTGAGTTGCAGATTTTCTCCCACCTTCGTAGCCAGCAATGTCGGTTGAGGTGGCAGCGTCACCGCACCGTTCACATAATTTGCCGCCAGCGCATTCGCCGTCTTGTCCGCCACCTGCAACTTCACCACATTGTCGTCCAAGGTCAGCGCCGCCGAGCCGCTGGCACCCGTGCTGGCCGCAAATTGCAGCATCGCCACTTGATTCGTTCCTGCCACCAAGGCTGTCCCCGGCGACAACGCCAAAGCCACGCCCACTTCACCTGTCACCTGGCTGGAATTGACGATCAACCTGCCACCGGTCATTGCCGAACCCAGCGCAACCCTGACCAATGTCAATTGGCTCGGGTTATAGCCCACTGTCATTCCCACCGCATTCTCATTGGTTACGCAGACCAGTTGTACCGGGACGCTCACGGTCTGTCCACGTTGGGCGGACACGTTGCCAATTTGCAATATTCGGAGCGGACCCAGGCTGTCCAGTGGTTTTGCCTGGAATGCCAGGTTTGTCGTTGCCGGCAACGCCACGAACGTGAGCGGGTCCAGACCTAAAGCATATCGTCCGGCCTGCACCCAATCTGCCACCGTCAGGATACCGTCCGGCGCATTGCGCGGTGCGCAGTCCGCGCGCAATCGTTCGTCACTGTTGGTGGGCGTGTCCAAACTCGCGATCATCCGACCTGCTTCCAGCCAGTCCAGCACGGTCACTTGACTGTCGCCATTAGTGCGGGGGAACACGTCCGCCGCATATTCCGTCGGGGTCATGGTGACGGATCCACCCTCATAAACCGCAGGCAACATACCGAAATCATTGTCCAGCATCAGCCGAATGGTTGGCGTGTCGCTGAATGTCAGATTGACCGTCGCGTTATTGGTAATCGGCAGGGTCAGGAACACCAAATCGGCCACTTCCTGAATTCCCGCTGGCACAGTTACATCCTGATTCAGAAGAATGGCGAAGCCCACATGGCCATTGTTCGTCTGCGAATCCACCTCCTGCAAATAGGCATCTGCCACAACCGGCCCCTTCTGCACTCTTTGCAAAACCAGTCTTGCGGGGTCATATTCGACACTGGCGAGGAAGGTGTTTTCCAAGCCCAAAGCGTTCATTAAAACCGGCACGATGATTGTGTTACCTGACATGACATTGGTCGAACCCAGCATCACTATCGTTTGTGGCACGGTCAATACTGCCACCGCGCTTTGCGTCGTCAGGTAGGGATTGCTCACCAATACATCGTAATTACCGGCATCACTCAAACTCACGTTTGAGAGATTCAAGTTGGTCGTCGCCGAACCGCTGATGTTGTCCGCATCAACCAGATTGACGCCGTTCTTCCGCCAGCGATAGCTCAAGGGAGCCGTCCCTGACGCGGCTACGCTGAATGAGGCGCTGTTGTGGCTGAGGACGGTCAAATTGGTCGGCTGGCTTGTGATCACCGGTGGCAGCACCACCGTCAGCGTGGCGTTGGCACTGTTGGTCGACCCGGCGCGATTGGTCACCAACACCGCATAATTGCCTGAGTCGGCAAGCTGAACGTTGACCAGTATCAGCGTGGCATTGGTCGCGCCCAGCACGTTTGTTCCATTAAAGCTCCATTGATAAATCATTGGTGATGTGCCAGACATTATGACGCTGAATGTCGCTGTGCCGCCTGTCAGCACCGTCTGGTCGGTCGGTTGAGAAGCGAATGCGGGCGCAATCGGTTGGGCGTTTTTGCCAGCGACACCCGCGTTGTAGATGGTCGCAATTTCATTGGACGAAAGCGCGCGATTGTAAACACTCAACTCATCGATCTGGCCTGGGAAAAAGTTCTTACTCGCCGTCCCGTTGACCGGCGCATATGCCCCGATGCGCAACGCATCGTCCGTCGCCCGCACCGGTCCCGAAATGTTCATTACCCCATCCAGCACGCCATTGACATAACCTCGCAAACTCGTTCCATCATAAACCATCGCCACGTGATTCCAGACCCCGACCGCCAGGGTGGTGGCAAAGTCGCCGCCCTGCCACTCGCCAGAGGCATTGACATCCGCATTCAATCGCTCGCCATTGACCGTCAACAGCCAGTCCATCGGACTCTCAGCATCCAGCCCCTTCGTTACAATGGTTTTGGTGCCGGAAGTCGTGTTGATATTTACCCAGGCTTCGGCGGTAAAGGCATTGGTAAACTTAAGGTTCGGATTGCTGGGCACCTCCACATAACCGCTGCTGCCATCAAAGCTGAATGCCTGGCCAACCTCCCCGGGCCCGTAAACCGTACCCCCGTGCGCAACGCC
>Ga0265320_10000870_pt1 | contig 22823 bp, 24 predicted proteins | sample 4827metaG_FD_202087 | JGI IMG/M metagenome (GOLD analysis project Ga0265320, IMG submission 202087) | Rhizosphere microbial communities from Carex aquatilis grown in University of Washington, Seatle, WA, United States - 4-8-27 metaG | ecosystem: Host-associated > Plants > Roots > Rhizosphere >...
CGCGAGGCCCTGCCGATCCTGCCGCAGCCGCGTGAACTGATGAATGAAATCGTCTTCGGTGACGCCTCTAAACGCAGCCAGCCGGGCGATCTCCGCATCCGTCAACTGCACCTGCCCCGGCCAGCGGCAACAGGCCGTGCAACGCTGGCATTCAAGGAAAATGGGCACTGGTTTAGCCCTTCTTTTTCAATCCCCGCCGCCACAAATCGAAGTGATACAACGCGACGACGACGAGGGAGTGGCCGATTTTTTCATCGGCGACGAGCTTCGGCACCTCTGCCACTGGCACCAGCCGCAGGGCCAGGTCCTCACCATCATCAAATTCCACCTTGTGTTTCAACCGGCAGTTTTCGATCAAAACGGTGAAGGTCTTGTTGCTCAGGATGGCGGGGTTGGACCAAATCGTTCCGAGCAGGCGCGCGTTTTCGCCCTGGTACCCGGTCTCCTCCCGCAACTCGCGCACGGCGGTCGCCACCGGATTGGTTTCACCCGGGTCCATCATGCCGCCGGGGATTTCCAGTTCCACCGTATTCGAACCGGCCCGGTATTGCTCCACCATCACCAGCTGCTGGTCGGGCGTGATAGCGATGACGTTGACCCAGTTGACGCTGTCGAGGACGTAAAAGTCATGTTCCTTGCCCGTGCGTGGCGAAATCTTCACATCCGACCGCAGTTTGAAGATGCGGAAATTGCCCAGGGACGTCGAACGGACTTTTTTCCAGGGCTTTGGCATTTGGGATTTACGATTTTGGATTTACGAGCCGGCTTTGACCATCGGCGGTTGGTTCATGGCGTCAATCGTAAATTGTAAATCGCAAATTCAAAGCCCTTTCCCCGATGCCGACCAGCCCTGTTTCATGAGGGCCAGCAAATGCGACAAGGCTTCCTCGTAAGAACGGCCTTTTTGTCCGGCGAGCTGGCGGGCGCGTTTATCCAGCTGCGCAGCCATCTCGGCGGATTTTTCGGCCGGGCAACCGAGGGCGACCAGGGTTTGGGCCAGTTCGGAGGTTTCCATGAAATCCCGGCGCGGCGCGCAGAGGACGGCGCGCCCTACCGCAAGTTCAATCACTTCCCGCCAGCAGCCGGAACGATTTTGATGCTGATGATGCCCATGCGTTTGTCGGGGCGGTCCTGCGGATGCGTGGGCGTGGTCCCGATTTTTTCCAGCACGTCGTCGCCCTCGATCAGCTTGCCGAACGTGGTGTATTGCCGGTCGAGAAACGTCGGGTCGCCGTGGCAGATGAAAAATTGGCTGCCGGCGGAATTGGGATCGTTGGAACGGGCCATGGAAATGACGCCGCGCACGTGGGAACGGTCGTTGAACTCGGCTTTGATGGTGTAACCGGGGCCACCCATGCCCCATTGCGATTCCTTGGCCGGGTCCTTCGTGTTCGGATCGCCGCCCTGGATCATGAAACCCTTGATGACCCGGTGAAAACAGGTGCCGTCATAAAATCCCTGGCCGGCGAGTTTCTTGAAATTTTCGACCGTCTTGGGCGCGACATCGGGCCAGAGCTCGACAACGATCGTGCCTTCGGTGGTGGTGATTTGGGCGGTTTCGTTCATAAAGTAAAGTTTTGCGGGTTGGCTATTTCACACTGGCGACGGGGACGATGGTCGCGGATTTGATGTAATCGAGGTTCGGAAACTCTTTTTTCAAGTAAGCGTTGCCTTCCATCTGGACGCGGCCTTGATTCGGCCCGTTACCATTGGGAGCGCCTTCGCCATACTCGCCGTTGATCTTGTCCACCACGTCCATTCCCCCGGTCACCTTGCCGAAAGGCGAGAATCCCATGCCATCGAGATTGACGTTGTTGCCGAAGTTGATGAACAACTGCGTGGTGCGCGTGTTGGGACCGGCGGTGGCGAAGGTGATCATGCCGCGCGTATTGCTGCCTTTGACGGGATCGTCAGCGATGTTCGCCTCGCGCCACTTCGCCGAGACGTTCGGGTCGCCATGGATGCCGAACTGGCACATGAAGCCGGGAATCACGCGGAAGAAGGCGATGTCCTTGAAGTAGCCAGAACGAACGAGGTTATAAAAGCGGTCCGCACCGTTGGGCGAGAGCGAGCGGGTGACCTCGATGGTGAACTTCCCCTTGGTCGTGTCAAACTGCGCCTTGAAGGTCTCGGGCGCCTTCTCGGTAAGTTTGGCGGGATCAGCGAAACCCGGCGCAGCGGCCGCCGGTTTCTGCTCCAGCTTGGCATCTTCGGCCTGAACCAGCGTCCCGGCGGCAAACAGGCCGAGCGCACACAGTAAATGAATTGTTTTCATGGCGGCGAAATCTTCCAGACCCGCGGCCAAAAGTCACGCGTAGAATTGGACTTTTCAGGTCATCGGCGGCGGGAATTTCTTCTCTTCCTTCTTTTCCACAGGCTGTTCTACAGGCTTTTCCGCCGGCTTGTCCTCGTCCTTATCCTCGTCCTTCTCGTTGTCCTTACTAACGGCCATCGCGCTGGTGATCAAACTTCCATGCGGGGCCACCCGGTAACGGCGCAACATGAAAGCCGCCACCACGCCCGCCACCACCAGAATCGCCACGCCAATCATCAGGGCTCCTTTGTTGCCAAGCCCGGTACCTTCGGACGGCGCGGTCGCATTCGCCGGCGCCGGAGTCGTCTCGGGTTCACCCGGAACGGCATTGGTCGGCACCGATGCTTCGCCGGTCGGCGGCTCCTCATTGCCGACCGCCGCCGTCGGCGTTGAGGTTACCGTCACCGCCGGCGGACTGGCCGGGACGGTTTTATGGACGTTCGCGGAATTTTTTGGCGATGTCGTGATGGTGGGCTGAGTGGGGGCGGGGCTGGCCGGTGTTGCCGGCGCGGTCGCCACCGGTTTTGCCTCCCGGGGAACCGTCGAGGTGGTGATCCCCGCCGCCGGGACGGCAGCTTCGCCCGTGGTTGCGCCGGCAGGCGCATTGGTTTTGGTTTCCTGGGCCAAAACCGTCACCATGGCAACGGCAAAAACCATGGCGTAAATGCTAATCCGAGCTTTCATGCGTCGAAATCTTCCAGACCTGCAGCCAAAAGTCACGGGCGGAATCAATCGTTTTTCATCCCCCGGACGATCCACCGTCACCGCCGGTTTTCCGGCCCCGGCGCAAGAGCAAAGCCGACAGACCACCCGCCGCCGCCAGAAAGACCACGCCCATGATGAAGGCCTCGGTGCGGCTGATCCCGGTATTCTCCGGCGATGCGGCGGGAGCATTCGTACCCGGGAGCAGCGCCGGGGCTATTTTGAGCGCCGCGGGAGCGGCACCGCTGGAGATGGGAGGCACAACCACCGGTGGGTTTGCTGCAACAGTCACCGCTGGCGCAGGCGCTGAGGTTGCCGTCACCGGCGGCGGGTTGGTCGGGAGTGGTTTCGGCGCCGGTGGCGGCACACGATTGGTGGGCGGCGTGCCGATGATGATGAGCGGTGGAAGCGGCTTCGGCGGCACGGGTGCCGACACAACTTTGGGTGGCGCCGCCGGCTCGGGCAAAGGTGGAAACTCGGGGAAAGTGACCGGCTGAGGCGGAAAACTCACTACGCAATCAACGAATTCGCCAAGTTGCGAGTGCAACACCAGAACAATAGGCAATCGCGCCTTCTGCCGTTCGTCCTGACGTTGCCGGAAAACCTGGTTGAGCCCGAAGTCGTAAGGGGTTCCGTGGATTTCCCCATTGCCGTCGCAAAAAATCACCACCGTCAATCGCTGGGAACTGCGCACGACCTGGTTGAGCAGCGGCACCACCGTATCAAAGCCGGTTTTCTTTGAGTACCGTCGGCTGCCAACAAAAGCGTTGATATTGGACGCCATCATAGCCCCGCTGTCCGGCCTCCAGCGCTGCAGCGGAAACTGCCCGGCCTGCAATTCCTGGTCGAACGTCCACACGCCGACGGTGTCATTTGTGCGCAACTGGCCGGTCGCGCCGGTCGCCAGGATGTCGCCGAGCGTCTTCTGCACCGACGGCAGGCGCCGTTTCATTTCCGCCGACGTGTCGAAGATGAGCAGAAAACGGTTGTCCACTTTCCGCGCCGCCGGCTGTGCGCGCAGCGCCGGAGCCGCGGCCATTGGGCCGAACAGCGCCAGGAACATCCAGGCGCCGGGAAGAATCCGATTCCATTGGGTTTGGTTTTTCATTTCAAATCTCGTTTGTGGCTCCGGTTGAAACGGTTCCGTTCCGCCCGGTTATGGTTCCGCAATTCATCCTGCGATTCCGTCAGCGCCTGCTCAATCATGCGGATGAAATTGGCGCAGCTCGACACCAGGCCGCCCAGGCCCGACACCGTCTCGCGCTCGGCGACATCGTCAGTCACCGCCAGCACTTCGCCATAGGCGCCGAACCGGTGCGCCGCGCGCTCGATCATCTGGTCGGCGGTCTGGCCGGCGCGCGAAAATAAAACCTCGACCGCCGGATGCGATTCGGGCGGCGGTGTTCCCGACGGCGCACCGGCACCATCGAAGAAAATCGTGACCGGCGTGCCGGCGGCATCATTAAAGCGCGTGAGCACATAGATCAATTCCTCTCGCGCCCGGGCCGAGTGACGCGGCCGGCCGGGGGCCAGTTCCGGCCAGTTGTGCAACAGACTGTAGCCGTCCACCAGGATACGAACGAGCGCCATGCGGCAACAGAGTAGCCGTTTGCGCCTAAAGTAAAATCCTAATCTTGATCATCACCGCCCGCCGGGTCCGCCGCCGGATCACCATTCACATCAGGATCAGGACCAGACCGGGCCGAATCGCATTGTCTTTCCGGTTGAAACCGGATTAAATCAATGCTCGCGCATTTGCCATGGCCGCTGCGAACAACATCTTTTGGAAATCGAACCGCGGCATCATCGCGCTCGCGCTGGTAGTGCTGGCACTTGACCAGTTCACCAAATGGTTGGTGGTGCGCACCCTGAATCTGAGCGACGAAACGGTGGTCATTCCCGGTTTCTTCAAACTGGTCCACTGGGGCAATACCGGCGCGGCGTGGAGCCAGTTCAGCGGCAATAACGCCGCACTCGCCCTGGTCGCCGTGTTCGCGCTCGTCGCGCTGTTTCTTACGCGCCACCACTTCAATTCGCACACCCTCTCCGGCCAGATTGCCTTCGGCTTAATCTTCGGCGGCATCGCCGGCAACCTGACCGACCGCCTGCTGCCCAGCCGCCAGGCCGTGGTGGATTTTCTTTATTTTTACCTGCAACAACGCAACGGCGGCATCATCGATTTTCCCGCCTTCAACGTCGCCGACACCGCCATTTGCACCGGGGTGGGACTGATTTTTATCATCACCTGGAAAACCGAGCACACGCCGAAACCAGTGACAGGCGGCACGTGACCAGTAACATGAAAAAATTTCCGTCGCCGGCCGTTCTGTGTTTCTTGCCGCCGGTCACTTGTCATCTGCCACCTTGAAATGCCCGCGCGCACGGAAACTTTCAACGTCGAGACCTCGCTCCCGGCCGGACGCCTGGACGTCTTGCTACGCGAAAAGTTTCCTGCCGCCTCGCGCGGCGCCTGGCAACGGCTGATCGAACAGGGCCACGTCCGCGTCAACGGCCGGACCGTCAAACCCACGCACCATCCGCGCGCCGGCGAGCGGATTGAAATCCACTGGCCTGAAGCCCGGCCCGCCGAAGCCCGGCCGGAGGAAATTCCGCTCGATATTTTGTTCGAGGACCAATCGCTGCTGGTGCTGGACAAACCCGCCGGGCTCGTTGTGCACCCCGCCGCCGGCCACGAGGAACATACGCTCGTCAATGCCCTGCTCCACCACTGCCGGGGATCGCTCAGCGGCATCGGCGGCGTCGCCCGGCCCGGCATCGTCCACCGGCTCGACAAGGAAACCAGCGGCTGCCTCGTCGTCGCCAAAAACGACGGGACGCATCTCGCGCTCTCGGCCCAGTTCGCCGGGCGGCAGGTGGAAAAAATCTACCAGGCGATCGTGTGCGGCGAACTCGCGCGGGCATCCGGCGAAATCCGCGCCGCCATCGCCCGGCACCCGTCGCACCGCAAACGCATGGCGGTCCGCGATGACGATTCCGGCCGGGCGGCGCATACGAGTTATCGCGTGCTGGAAAAATTAAACTCAGCCACGCTCGTTGAGGCGCAAATCCACACCGGGCGGACGCACCAGGTGCGGGTCCACTTCCAATTTCTCGGCCACCCCCTGGTGGGTGACGCAACCTACGGCGCGCGACCGAACAAAAAACTCACCGAATTGACCGGCTACGAAGCGCCGCGGGTGATGCTGCACGCGCGGGAACTGTCATTCGTCCATCCGCGCACGCAGAAGCAGTTGAGCTTTGAAGCGCCGCTGCCGAAGGATTTCCGGGAGGCGCTGAAGTTTTTGCGGGCCTGAAAGCGCCGCCGGCGCTGATGATGCGCTCCCGCAAAATTTGTTCGCCTGTCGTGCGTAATTTTCACATATTGGACGGGAATGAAATCCATGACGGGCTACGGTCGCGGCGAGTGTGCGCGGGACGGCTTCAAAATCACCGTGGAACTCAGCGCGGTGAACCGCCGGCAGACGGAAATTTCCGTGAACCTGCCGCGCGAACTGGAAATGCTCGAAGCCCCGGTGCGCGACGCCATCAATGCCCGGATCGCGCGCGGGCGGGTCACCGCGCGCATCACCATTCACGCCGCCAACGGCAAGCTGTCGGCGCGCGCCCATATCAACCTGCCGCTGGCCAAAGCCTATGCCGCCGAACTCAACCGCCTCGCCAAACAGCTCAAGCTGGCCGACCGGGTGACGCTTGACCAGGTGGTCCGCGCGCCGGGAGTATTCCAGACGGACGAAGAACTGATCGATGCCGAAAACATCTGGCCCGTCGTTGAGAAAGCCTTGAAGCAGGCGCTGGACGCGCTGGTGAAAATGCGGGAACGCGAAGGCGCGCATCTGGCGCAGGATCTGGCCAAACGCATCGGGGTCATGCGCCAAAGCGCCGGGCAAATCCAAAAACAGGCGCCCCAGACGGCCGAACGCTATCGCCAGCAGCTCATCGAGCGCATCAAGAGCGCCGGCCTGGCCTCCCCCGCGCCGGATGACGAGCGGTTGTTGAAGGAAATCGTCCTGTTCGCCGATCGCTCGGACATTTCGGAGGAATTGACCCGGCTGCAAAGCCATTTCCAGCAGTTTGAGGACTGCCGCAAATCGAAGGAGCCGGTGGGGCGCACGCTGGATTTTCTCGCGCAGGAAATGAACCGCGAAATCAACACCGTCGGTTCCAAGGCAAACGACGCGCTGATTGCGCGCGACGTCGTGACACTGAAGGCGGAACTGGAAAAGTTCCGCGAGCAGGCACAGAATGTGGAATGAGTACCAGTGACAGGCGCGAGTGACATGAAAGTCGAGAGTCGAGTATCGAGAGTCGAGGCCCGGTCCCCCAAGGCGGCGGGCGGCGGCCCTTTGTTGATCCTCATCTCCGCCCCGTCAGGCGGCGGCAAGACCACGCTCTGCAACCAGTTGCTTGCCGCGCGGCCGGACATGACCCGCGCCATCACCTGCACCACTCGCGCGCCGCGGCCCGGTGAAAAGGACGGCGTGGACTATTATTTTTTGGACCCGGTGGAATTCCAGCGGCGCGTGGCGGCGGGCGAATTCATCGAGCACGCGACGGTTTTCGGCCGCGGCTACGGCGTTTTGCGCTCTGAATTGCTGGACCGATTGCGGCAGGGACGGGATGTGCTGCTGAACGTGGACGTGCAGGGTGCGGCGACGATCCGGAAACAAGTCCGGCAGGAACCGGAACTGGAACGGGCGCTGGTGACGATTTTTTTGACCCCGCCATCCCTGGCCATCCTGGCAGAACGGTTGAAAAAGCGCGCCTCGGACACACCGGAGGAAATCCAGAAACGGCTGGGCGACGCGCGGAAGGAAATCGCCCAATGGAACCAGTTTGATTACCTTTTGATCAGCTCGACCATCCCGGAGGATTTGCGCCGGATGCTGGCCATTGTTGAGGCGGAGAAAATGCGCACGGCCGGGGCACAACCGCCGGAGTTTTAACCGCCCATCGGCGCTGAGAACTGATGATTATGCCAGTCAAGATTGGCGGAAACCGGCGGTTCCCGTTACAGTCAAAACATGAGTGCTTCAAAGAACATCATTTTGGGCGTGACCGGCTCCATTGCCGCTTACAAGGCGGCGGACCTGGCCAGCCTCCTGACCAAACAGAAATGCCGCGTGCGGGTGGTCATGACCGCTGACGCGCAACAGTTTATCACGCCGCTGCCGTTCAAGGTGCTCTCGCGCCAACCGGTCGTGACCGATCTCTACAACGAAGAGGAAGGCTGGAAGCCGGCGCACATCGAAATGGCGGATACAGCCGGGCTCCTGCTCATCGCCCCGGCGACGGCAAACATCCTCGCGAAACTGGCGCATGGCCTGGCGGACGATGCGTTGACCTGCATCGCGCTGGCGTTGAATCCCAACGCGAAAATCTTGATCGCCCCGGCAATGAACGGCAAGATGTGGCTCCACCCGGCCACGCAACAGAATGTGAAAACACTGATCGCGCGCGGCGTGGAATTCATCGGACCGGATGCGGGGATGCTTTCGTGCGGTTACGAGGGCATCGGCCGGATGTGGCCGGTGGAGGTGATTGCGGAACGCGCGCGGAAATTGCTGCGCTGAACCTTCCCGGCCGGCCGCAAGTTTATGAAATCCAGCTTTTGGCACCGGTGGAAGCGGTCGCTCACGCTGCTGGAAATCCCGGCCCCCGACCCGCTGCGACTGCTCCGGCGCATCGAAGTCATGGAACGGGACATCATCCTCCCGGTCCGGGCCGTCGCCGTGGGGTTCATTTTTTATTCTTTTGTTTCGACACCGTGGTTCGGGTTGACGTTGAGCACCCTGGATGTGACGGTGGAAACGGTCCAATACATTTTCTGGTTTTACGTGCTGGCCAGCGGAGCCCTGGCCGCGCTGCTGCTGAACCTGAGACGACTGCCCCTGGCAGTGGTGCAATGGACGGTGGTCACCAGCAGCCTGGTGGATGGACTGTTTCTTGCCGGCTTGACGCTCATCACCGGCGGCCTGGATAGTGTCCTGTTCTGGCTGTTTGTGCCCCTGATTATCCGCAACGCCGTCAGCGTTCCCGTGGGTTTTTCGCAACTGTTTTTGAATGTGGCGATCAGCCTTTGTTATGCGCTGGTGGTGGCGCTGGACGTTTCCATATCCTTCAACCTGGACGATTATACGCGATTGGCGCTGGACCTGACGTCGCACGAGGATTGGGGGGAGCCGTTTGTGTTGCGGTTGGCGGTGCTGCTGCTCGCAACGGTTTGTTGCTATGGCACCCAGGCGTTGTTGGAGCGCCAACGGCTGGCCGCCGAGGAAGCGGAAGAATTTGCCGCGCGCGAAGGCCAGCTGCGTTCCGCCGGGCGGCTGGCCGCCGAATTCGCGCATCAAATCAAAAATCCGCTGGCCGTCATCAACAGCGCCGCCTTTTCCCTGCAACGCTCCCTGCGCAACACCGGGACGGACGTATCCCAGCAAATCGGCATCATCCAGGAGGAAGTTGCGCGGGCTGACCAGGTCATCACGCAAATCATGGGCTACGCACAATTGAGCGAGGGCCATGTTGAAAAACTTGATGCCATCGAGGAGCTCGATCGCGCGATTGCGCAGGTGTTTCCACCGGCCGTGCCAACGAACATTCAAGTTCATCGCGCCTATGGCCGCGATTTTCCACCATTGCTGATGCAGCGCGGCCATTTGTCCGAAACGTTCATAAACCTTTTGAAAAATGCGCAGGAAGCGCTGGGTGATAAAGGCCGGGTGTTTGTCACAGCTGACAGCCACCGCGATCATTCGATTGAAATTTCCGTGCGCGACGAAGGCCCGGGGATTGCGCCGGACAAAGTCGGGCGGATTTTTGAGGCTTACTACACCACGAAGGAGCGGGGCACCGGGCTCGGACTGGCGATTGTAAAACACAACGTGGAGCTGTACGGCGGCCGGGTGCAGGTCGAATCCGAGCTTGGAAACGGTGCGAAATTCAGCTTAATCTTTCCGGCGAAAGCGCTGATGAAACCGCCCTTATGAGTGTGTTGTTGCCACCCGTGCTCGTCGTGGATGACGAGAAGAACATGCGCCTGTCCCTTCAGACGGTGTTGAAAGGTGAAAGGTATCCCACCCGCGCGGTGGAATCCGCCGAGGAGGCGTTGCAACTGCTGGCCCACGAGGAATTTTTCATGGTCATCACCGATGCCCGGCTGGGCGGCATGAGTGGCTATGAATTTCTCGGCAAAATCCACCATCAATGGCCCGATCTCCCGGTGCTCATGCTCACCGCCTACGCCACCCCCAAGCTGGCCGTCGAAGCCATCAAGGCCGGCGCCATTGATTATGTGTCCAAGCCGTTCGCTCCGGAGGAATTGCTGCACGCCGTCGCCCGCTGCGCCGAACGTTACCGGCTGCTGCGGGATAACGCCGCGCTGCGCTCGCGCGCCAATGAAGTTTTCGGCCTGGAACAGATCGTGGGTGAATCGCAAAAAATCCACGAGTTGCGAAAATTGATCCAGACCGTCGCTCCCACCGACGCCCGGGTGCTCGTCCTGGGCGAAAGCGGCACGGGCAAAGAGCTGGTCGCCGGCGCGCTGCATGGGTTGAGCCATCGGCGCGAGGCCAATTACGTCCGCATCAATTGCGCCGCCATCCCCGAAACCCTGCTCGAAAGTGAATTGTTCGGCCACGAAAAAGGCGCGTTCACCGGGGCGCTGAGGCAAAAACCCGGCCGGGTGGAGGAAGCCGACGGCGGCACGATTTTTCTCGACGAGATTGCGGACATGAGCAAGCCGCTGCAAGCCAAGCTGCTCCGGTTCCTGGAAGACGGCTCGTTCACGCGCGTCGGCGGCACACAGGAACTCCGCGTCAACGTCCGGCTCATCGCCGCCACCAACCGTGATATTGTGCAGACCATTGCCGAAGGCCAGTTTCGCGAGGATTTGTTCCACCGCCTGAACGTGGTGCAATTCCGCCTGCCCCGGCTGCGCGACCGGGAGGGGGACGTTTTGCTGCTGGCCGGGCATTTTTTAAAAATGTTCCGCACCACAATGAATAAAACCGTGGCCGGCATCGCGCCCGCGGCGCGCCAGAAATTGCTCTCGCACCCCTGGCCCGGCAACGTCCGCGAATTGCGCAATGTCATCGAACGCGCGCTGATTCTGGAAACGACGTCCGAAATCCAGCCGGCCAGCCTGCCGGATTTCACGGTCGAAATGCGTTTGCAGAAGCCCGCCTCCCCGCAGGCCGCGCCCGATGAATCGCTCGATGATGCGCTCGCGCGGCTGGAGCGCGAATTGATCAACCGGGCGATGGAACATAACGGTTTCAACCTGACGCGCACCGCGGAACAGCTTAAACTCAGCCGGCATTCGCTCCGTTACCGGATGCAGCGGTTGAACCTGGATTTCGGCGACAAAATACCGGATGAAAATGCCTGACGCCGGGCCGGACCGGAAACCCGATTTTATTTTGACACCATGAATAACGCCCTCAACCGGATGCCGCCGGCCTGGACGGACTTTTTTATCATGGCCGGCGCCTTCCTGTTGATATTGACCAGCGCGTTGATCTGGCTGGTGTTTTTTCGCAAGACCCGGAAGCGACGGCGCAAATATCGCCACCGCCATCAGCATCGTTTGCCTGGCACCACCACCCTCGCCCAAACCGGCGGTTTGCCGCCAGTCCGCCGGGAGGAAAAACCTCCGGGTCCGCCGCCGTCCCTTCCCGAGCCGTAATGCACCACAGCCGCACCATTACCCGCAAAAGCGCTTCCAACCTGGCACTCGCCTTTGTCATGTTGCCACGTGCCCGGCGTGACGCCATGTCCGCGCTTTACGCCTTTTGCCGGAACGTGGACGACGTGGCGGATGAGGCATCCGTTCCGGTTGAAAGACGCCGGGCAGAACTGGCCGAGTGGCGCGCGGACATCCGCCGCGCCTGCGAAAACCAATCGCCGCAAATTGCCCTGAACCGGGAGTTCCAGCCCGTCATCCGCCAATATCATCTGCCCTTCCAGCTCTTCGACGAATTGATCCAGGGCTGCGAGATGGATTTGGACATCCCGCGCTACGAAACTTTCGAGCAACTCGAACTTTACTGCCACCGCGTTGCGTCGGTGGTCGGCCTGTTGAGCATCGAAATTTTCGGCTACCGGAATCCCGCCTGCCGTGACTATGCGGTTCACCTGGGCAAGGCCCTGCAATTGACCAACATTTTGCGCGACGTGCGCACCGACGCCGAACGCGGTCGGATCTATCTGCCGCTGGCCGCGCTGAAACAATTCAATGTGTCCCCGGACGAAATTTTGCGGCACGAATACTCCGAGCGTTTCGTCCAACTGGCTGCCAGCATCGCCGGCTACGCCAGAAATTTTTATCGCCTTGCCCGCGCGACCCTGCCCGCGGAAGACCGGCGGTCCATGGTGGCCGCCGAATTGATGGGCTCGGTTTACTGGCGGCTGCTGCTCAAACTGGAATCACACCGGTTCAATGTCTTCGGCCTGCAGCCAATGCGGCTCGGCAGTGGCTATAAAACCCTTCTGATTCTCCAAAGCTGGTCGCGCTTTGCGGTCGGCGCAACCGCATCCAACTATGGGCCGCCCTGAAGCTGCACCGGCGGATTTGAGACGCCGCCTCATCGTCAATGCGGATGATTTTGGCCGCTCGCCATCCATCAATGAAGCCGTGGTTCGCGCCCACCAGGAAGGGATTTTGACCAGCACCAGCCTGATGGTGAATGAATCCGGCTGCGACGAGGCGGTCAGACTGGCGAAGGAAAACCCCAAACTGGGTGTCGGGCTGCATCTGACCTTGCTGCTGGGGCATTCCGCGCTGCCGCCGGATAAAATCCCCGGACTGGTCAACCCGCGTGGCGAATTCGGCAATGCTCCGGTTGGCGTCGGCATGAAATACTTTTTCCAACGCGATCTGCGCGAACAATTGCGGGCGGAAATCCATGCGCAATTCAACCGGTTCCGCGCCACCGGCCTGCCGCTCGACCACGTTAACGGCCATCTGCATCTGCACCTGCATCCCGCCGTGTTCCGCCTGCTGATGGAAGACGCGGACCAGCTCGGCATCCGGCGCCTGCGGTTGACGCGCGAACCGTTCTGGATGGATTTACCCCTGGCTTCGGGCCGCCGATGGTATCGTGCCACGCATGCGGCGGTCTACTTCTGCCTTGCCTGGCTGGCGCAATCACGCCTCCGGCGCAAAGGCATCCGGTCCCCGCAACGGGTCTTCGGCCTGCTGCAAAACGCGCAGGTGAATGAAGCCTATCTGCTGAAGTTGCTGGCCGCCCTGCCCCCGGGTGATTCCGAGCTTTACTCCCATCCATCGCTCGACGAATTTAAAACCGAGTTCGACGCCCTGGTCAGCCCGCGCGTAAAGGAACTGGCCAAAAAGCTCAACGTCGAACTGATCCGCTACCAGGATTTGTAATATGACAAAGATTCTAATCATTCTCCTCATCGCGTTTGCCTTCGAGGCCTTCGGCATCATCGCCTTGAAAAAGGGCCTCAACGAAATCGGGTTGAAATACACCGAGCGCAAGGCCTCCCTGCCGGTCTGGAAAAATGTCGTCACCATGGTCGGCAACTGGTTCACGAACAAGGATGTGTTGTTCGGCCTGCTGCTGGAAACGATCTTCTTCGTCCTGCTGCAATACCTGCTCGGCCGGTGCGACGTGAGCTTTGTCTGGCCGTTGACGGCGATCAGCTTCATATTGACCACGCTGGCGGCTCAATTCCTCCTGCACGAACGCGTGGACGTCGTGCGTTGGAGCGGCGTAGCGCTCATCATGCTCGGCGCGGCCTTCATCAGCTACAGCGAACACGTGAAGGAAAAAAACCAGCCCACCAATGCCGCAGCTTCAGCCGCGGCGATCGCCACCGCACCGGAAATCCCGAAGTAGTCCGGTCAAGACCTCCGCCAGACGGCGCGCCGCAAATCGCGTGTTCCGCTGCAGATCCAGCAAGCGAGGCACTTTGGCCGGCGATTTCAAAAGTGCGCCGGCAAGTTTGACGATGGAAATCCTCTGTTCGGACGTCATCAGCACATTGAAATCGAGCGGCAGATCTTCATTTGCCGAGTCCGAAATCACCCGTACCGTGGCACCGGGAATTTTATGCTCGTGGCAAATCGTGCGGATCACCGCTGATTCCATCTCGACCGCGTCGGCCCCGGTTGTCTGCCGCAATTCGGCTTTTTCCGCAACCGTCGTTGCCACCCGGGTGGAACAGTGAAATTTCGCGGGTGAGGCCCCCAGCGAACAAAGCTTCTCGCCAAATCCTGCGTCAAAATCTTCATCAAACAGAACATCTCCGATTTTAAAGTCCGGATTGAGCGCACCGGCAAAACCGCACGTCAGCACCCGCTCCGGGTTGAGGCGGGCCAGTGCCGCGTTAAAGCGCGTGCTGGTATTGCGTCGTCCCATGCCCGTAACCAGAGTCTCCCGGCCGCCTTTTACGATTGGCAGCGGCAGGGCAAAAGCCGCCTCTTCCTTGACGGCAAAGCAGATCAGAAGAGCCACCGGCAATCGCTCACGGTACGAAGCATCCTTCATTTGATTCCCGCCAGTCTTTCCTTCCAGATGCGGTAAAGCTCCACCGTGGCGCGGACATCACGCAGGCAGTATTCGGCGATTTCGCGGAATTTGCTCTCGGCCATCAGTGTGTTTACGTCCAGGCCGGTGACGCCGTGGCTCTTGGGCGATTCGATGCCGAAGGCCTTGCAGTAAAAATCCAGGTTGAACCGCCGCGCCGCGCCTTCGCGCCCACTCACACCGTAAAACGTGAATTGCTCCGCCAGGTCGCAATGCGGCTCGACGGCGTAACGGTAGCCCAGCCAGTTCTTCTTTGAGATGGGCACGTTGAGCAGCGCCGAACGAAGATAGATGAACGGCACGTCAAAGCCGCGCCCGTTGAATGTCACCACATGATCGTAATGTTTGGCCACATCCCAGAACGCCGTGAGCAGTTCGGCCTCGTCCGCACAGGGGACAAATTCCACCGGCCCGCCTTCGCCCGCTTCCTCCTCGAAATCCTCAGCCAGGAACAGCGACTGGCCGCGGAGCGACTCAGCATTGAGCATGGCAATGCAAACGACCTGGGCGGTGAACGGCCAGAGATTGAACTGCTGCCGGATTTCGGCGCGTTTGGTTTCGCGGGCCGGTTCCTCGGCGATTTTTTCAGCCTCGCGAAACAGGTATTCCTGCTGCGTCTCGTCAAACAGATTGAGCGGCAGCGCGGACGTCTCGATATCGAAAACAATGGTGGCCATGTTGACGGCCTCGTTTTAGAAGAGTCAGACCTTTTCGGCAATCAAATCGTAGTCCGTATGGCCAACGACTTTGACCCGGGCGAACTCGCTCACTGGCACTTTCCCCCGCACGTAAACGCGGCCGTCAATGTCCGGCGCGTCGGCCTCGCCGCGGGCAATCAAATAGTTGAGAGTTGAGAGTTGAGAGTTGAGAATGGGTTTGTCGCGCAAAAGGCCGTGTTCCCATGAACTGACGTTGGCCTGGCGGAGTTGTTCTTCGTTCGCATGACCGTCAACGAGGACTTTGAGTGTGCGGCCGACGAAGGATTCGGAAACCCACCGGGCGATTTTATGTTGTTCAGCCATGGCCAGCTGGCGGCGCTGCTGTTTCACCTTGTCAGGAATCTGCCCGGTCATTGCCCCGGCACGCGTGCCGTCCTCTTTGGAATAAGCGAACACACCCAGCCGCTCGAATCTGGTTTCCCGAATAAACTCGAGCAACGTTTCAAAACTGGCCTCGGTCTCGCCAGGAAAACCGACAATGAACGTCGTCCGCAACATGATACCCGGCACGCCGGCGCGGATTTTCGCCAGCAAATCCACTATGTATTGCTTCGATGTTTCGCGCCGCATTCGCTCGAGCATGTTCTCGTGGATGTGCTGGAGCGGGATGTCCACGTAACGCGCCATCTTCGGGCACTCAGCGATGGTCCGGATCAGCTCGTCCGTCCAATGCGCCGGGTGGGTGTACAGCAGGCGGATCCAGAAATCACCCTTGAGCGAATTCAATTCGCGCAACAATGTGCAAATGGTGGTAGCGTCGGCAGAAAGTGACCGGGCCGCGGCGGAAAATTTCTCCGGTGACGAAATCGCGCGGCTGTGATTCGGGCGCAAGTCCAGGCCGTAATAGGTTGAATCCTGTGAAATCAGGTTCAATTCCTTCACCCCGTCGGCGATCAGCGCTTTCGCCTCGGCGACGATGTCCGCCTGCTGGCGGCTGCGATGCGAGCCGCGCATGCGGGGAATGATGCAGAAGCTGCAAGGATGGTTGCAGCCCTCGGCAATTTTTAAATAAGCAAAGTGTTTGGGCGTAAGGCGGAAACGCGGCGTGCCGAAATCGGGGATGAAGGTCGGACGCTGCGTCACGTCCAGAATCGGGGAGGATGGCCTTCCTGGTTCGACGACGGTTTTGGTTTTGCCGAACTTTCCCGTGCCACGAAGCGATTCTTCTTTTTCGTGTTGGGGCGTCGCCCGATTCCTGTCCAATTCAGCCAAATGCGAAACGATCTTGGTCTTTGGGGCTTTGGGCTTTGGATTCTGGACTTTTTCGGCACGCTGTGCCACCGCCTGTCGGACGATGTTCGAGACCTGCGCGACCTGGTCGATGCCCATGAACGCGTCCACCTCAGGCAGGAGCTTCGGCAGCTCGTCGCGGAAACGTTGCGGCAGACAACCGGAAACAATGACGGCCTGACCGCGATGATTGGCCTCCCGCAACTCGGCGGATTCGAGGATGGTGTCCACGCTCTCCTCCTGCGCGGCGTCAATGAACGAGCAGGTATTGACAATGACGGCATCAGCCTGGGAGGCGTCGTTGGTGATCTCCACGCCGTCCTGGAGCAGCGCGCCGAGCATGATTTCGGCGTCCACCAGGTTTTTGGCGCAACCGAGCGAAATCAGGCCCACCCGCAGCCGCCGGTCAGAGGAATTCTTTTTCGTCACAGGTCAATCAGGCTACGCAAGGCGGCGGGCGGAGTCGAAAATTATTTGCCGGCCGGGTTGGCGGCGGGCGCATTGGTGGCCGCCGGCGCGTTGGTGACCTCGGTTTCGGGCGGTGCGTTGGTTTCCGCCGGCATTCTCAGTTGCGAGCGGATGATGGCGCGCGCGGCGAAAGGTGCGCCCTGTTGCGGGTCAAGCAACCGGTCAAGCACGCTGCGGTTAATGTCGGCAAAGGGCGGCAGAGGGATGCGTTGCTGGGTGCTTTTCAAGTCGGAGATTTCCGACTGGTAACGCCCATATATTTTTCGCGCGAGCGCCTGGTAGCCGTTGAACCGGTCGTCCTGCCCAAGGACCAGTTCATAATAAGAACGCGTCAGCAAGCCCTGGACAGCCGAAGTCACCCGGTCCGGGGAAGTTTCGTTGATATCACCCTGCACGACGGCCATGGCGTATTGGTCGAGGGTGACATTGCGCGGGAAAGATGTGGGATCGCTATCAATGATCGGTTTGCCGGGATATTTCTCACCCAGATATTGAAACCATTTCGCGGCCTCGGCCACGCGATTATTTTCGTAGAGGAAATAAACCGCCTGGCGCAGAAAATTCCGGTGTGCCGTGGCTATATTATTGGTGAATTTGGGGTCTCCCACCAGCATCGTCTCATAGGTGGCATTGACCCGGGAGACCAGCTCGAGGTTCGGGCCCAGTTCATAGGACCCGTTGAAGGGGTTGGCGATATAGCGCCCGTGGGAAAACGCCTGAAGCATGGACTGGTAGATGTTACGGCGTACCGTGATCAAATCCTCCGTCTTCGTTTTGTCGGGATATTGCTCCGCTTTTTCCAGGCCCAGGGCGCCCCAATAGATTGCGTGCGCCTCGGGCAGCCGCCAATCCAGCGGCCCGTATTGCGCGTTCACTTTTTCCGCAAACACCGGGTCGAGCTTGTATTTGTTGGTGAACAATTGCATTCGCGCCACCGCCTCAGCTGTTTGCGGCTGGATTAATTCGGAGAAATTCGTCCCGTTCGGACCAAAGAACGGCATCATTTCCTGCGCCCATTGCTGCTTGTAATACAGGTTCGCATCATCAAGGTTTTGCCCTATCTTGTGCTGGAAGAACCAGGCCAGTGCGTTGTAGAGCAGGATATCATTGGGATTGTAGCGCAGACCCCGGTCACGCAACAGTTCGATGCCCCGCTCCACCCATTGCCAGCGATCGGGGAAATCCTTGAACTTCACCGAAATATTGTAGGCCATGTTCCACGCCTGGAACGACCAGACCTGGGTGAAATGCGGCTCCAGGTCGGTGATCCAATCCGCCAGCTGGGCCGCCTCGAAATACTTGTCGTCAATCTGCAAATCATTGGCGCGAATCCAGAGATAATTGGAAATCAACCCGCGGAACCCGCCCAGGGCGACGGTGGTGAACGCCAGCAGCGGCGGTGCGTCCGTCAACGCCGACGCGCGCGTCAGCCCCAACTGGTCGCGGTCGCGGTTCAACGACTGTTGCAGCCGGCCGGAAACGGCCAGCAATGCCGCCGCCAGCAGCAGCAGCACGATTTTTTTTGCGCGCACGTTCATTGGTTTCCGTGCAACGTCGCCAGTTCACGCCGGTTGAACAGGCTGATGCCGATGACGCTGAGGATACCGCCCAGCAGCAGGACGATTTGGGCGAAGGCCAGGCCCAGTTCCGTCCACGTAATGCTGCGCCCACTGCTCAATGAATCAATCGGCGAAAATTTTTCCACCAGGTTGATGATGATCAACATGCCCTTGAACAGCGGCATCAACACCAGGTCCACCGGTGAATGGCCCATGACGCCGGTCTCCGAATTGCCCGCCGTGACCGTGCCCGCTTCCACCGTCTCGGCCAGCGTGCCGCTGGAAAGCGCCATCGTCAGGACCGCCAGGGAAAAAAACGCCGCGACGGGAAACGTTAAAAAGCTTGCCGCCATCAATCCCAACGCCGCCAACAACGCCATCCAGCAGAAAATGATTCCCAGACCGCGAACAAAATTGAGCGCGAACCCGCTCTCGGGATACAGCACTTCTATCCCGTCCGCGAGGGGGAACAACAGCGCCGTTCTATTCGGATTTACGAACAGCACCGTCAACACGCCCTGCGGGTTGAAAAGGTCCGGCGGAATTTCAAACTCGTGGAACGTGTCCGGCGCCAGGCTCATGGGCTCCTCCGTGCGCCAAAAGGCGGTTTTTCCCGGCTCCCCCACCTGCCAGAGCGCGAGAAAGGTGCCGGACGCGCTCTTTTGCGCCGCGTTGAATTTCACGCGTAATTGCAATGGTTTGCCCCGCAAAAAATTCCGGGCAAAACCCAGGTCAATCTGCCATTGGCGGGAGTATCCCGGCGGCACGAGCTGGAAATCCGAACTGACCAGTTCGCGGATTTGCTTGCGCACTTCGGCCAGATCCGCCGGGGTCACCGGGTGGTCCTTCAAACGATCCTGCAAAATCCGTCCGGTTTCCGCTTCAATGGCCTGGTCGTTGCTGGCTTCCCTCGCCGAACCGCGCGCCACCAATACCTGCTCGCGCAAGACGGTTTGCTCCGCCGCCGGCAATCGCGCCGCGCGCCATTGCAGCAGGCCGTAAACGCAGGCGCCGGACAACGCCAGCAGCGCGGCGTTCAACGACACGATCCCCAGCCATTTGCCCAGCCAGATCTGCCAGCGGGCGATCGGTTTGGTCGCCACGATCTGGATCTGGCATTCCTCGATGTCGCGCGCCAGCGTGCCGCAGGCAAGCCAGAGAGTGGAAAGACCCAGCAGGGAGGTAATGACGCTGAGCGTGTACGTCAGCAAAATCTGGGTGAACCCGCGGGCCGTGCCGTCGTCCTTGATCAAAACCGGCAGGCCCACCACGGCCAACAGCAGCAACCCGGCAATCACCAGGAACAGCCGGAACCGAAAAGCGGCTTTCCAGGTCAACCAGGCGATGGCCAGTAGTCTTTGCATCAATCGATCGTCCCGGTTCTCGTTCTCGTCCTCGAACTAGGGCTTTTTTCCAAGCAGTGAAGACAATTTCTCGTCCGCCTTCGATAAATCCACCGACTTTTCTTCGGTTGCCGGTTTCGGCGGCGGGGCAACGGGTTGGGCGGCTTTCATCAAGGCCGCCAGTTTCCGGTCGTCCACGGGCGACACCGCGTCCGCGGACGGCACCGATGGGGATGGGGCAGCCGGCCGGGCGGATTGCGGCACGGCCAGCCGTTCCAGAATTTTCTCCGCGGGCGGTTTTTCCTCCATCCCCCCGCGCAGGTAAGCCGCCACGCGCGCGCCCGAGGTTGCGCCGGAAGTCTCCGCCGCAGCACGGCGCGCTTTCTGCACTACGTCGAGAAAATAGCTTTCCAGGTTCTGCGTCGGCGTATCAATCCGGACCTTATCGGCCGCCACATCCCGGCGGATGATTTCCAGCACCCGCTCCATGGTTTCCCGCGACAAGGCGGGCGTGGTGATACGGATGGCGTCCGGCGTGGCGAGCAATTCCTTGAGCGTGCCCATCGCCTGGATCCGACCGCCATAATAAATCACCACCCGGTCGCAGACGTCCTCTACGTCCGACAACAAATGGCTGCTCAAAATCACCGTCTTACCCCGCCGCGCCAGCGCCAGGATCAAATCCTTCACCTCGCGGCAGCCTATCGGGTCCAACCCGGACGTCGGTTCATCGAGAATCACCAGGTCCGGGTCGTTGATGAGCGCCTGGGCCAGGCCGATGCGGCGCTGCATGCCCTTGGAAAATTCGCCGACGGAGCGCATGTGGACCTGGCCCAGGCCGACCATTTCCAGCAATTGTTCGGTCCGGCTGTTGCGCTCAGCCTTGCCGAGGAGAAACAGGTTCCCGAAAAAATCCAGGGTTTCGCGCGAATTGAGATAGCGATAAAGATAGGATTCTTCGGGCAGATAACCGATGCGTGACTTGGTCTGCACATGCCGCGGCGAATGGCCGAACACCTCGATGCGCCCCTTCGTGGGGTTGAGCAAACCCAGCAGCAGTTTGACCGTGGTGGATTTGCCGGAGCCGTTCGGCCCGAGCAGGCCGAACACCTCGCCGCGCCGCACGTCGAAATCCACGTTGTCCACCGCGCGCGCCTTGGGCCGGTTCCAGAAATCCTTGAACACCTTCGTCAGGCCGCGCACGGAAACGACGACCTCGCCGTTCGATGGCGGATTGCGTATGGCGGACTGCGGATTAGGTTCGGCAACGGGCATAAAACAAACGGGAAACGCTCAGGCCAGCTTTGGTGTCAGCTGGCCGGATGGTTCGGGATGGGAACCGGGGCCGGGCCGCGGCGCCACCGGTTCGGGATGGAAATGTTCCAGTTCCTCGCCCTTGCGCACCAGCCGTGCGCTGTTGAAAATCACGATCAGCGAACCGACGACATGCAGGATGGCGCCGGCAATCGGACCGATGACGGCGGTCACAGCCACCGTCCAGCCCACCAGGATGAAGCAGACGCCAAACGCAAAATTCTGGTTGATAACGGCGCGGGTGCTGCGCGAAAGTTTCACGAGAAACGGCAGGCGGCGCAGGTCGTTGTTCATCAGGGCAATCGTGGCGCTGTGGATGGCCACTTCGCTGCCGGCCGCGCCCATGGCGATGCCGATGTCGCCCGCCGCCAGCGCCGGCGCGTCGTTGACGCCGTCACCGATGACGGCCACGCGATAGCCCTTGGCCTTGATGGCCCGGACAAACTCCACTTTATTCTGCGGCAGGCAATCGCCCTTCGCCTCTTCACAGCCGATTTCAATCGCCACCCGGGTGGCCACCGCCTGGCGGTCGCCGGAAACCATCGCGATGCGGCGAACCCCCGCTTCCTTGAGTTCGGCCAGGGACTCTCTGGCCTCGGCGCGAGTCTGGTCCTGTAAACCGACCCAACCGATGCATTTGCCATCGCGCGCGACGAAAATCAAACTCCAGCCCTCGGTTTCGTTCAGGTCAACGGACTTCACAAAATCCTCAGTCACGCCATTGTCCTTGAGCCATTGTGCCCGGCCCACCAAAACCCTGGCGCCCGCCACCTCGGCTTTTATGCCCCGGCCGGCAGCCTCGGAAAAGTTCTGCGGCTCGGCCAGCGGCACGCCGGCTTCGCCGGCAATTTGCGCGAGCGCCCGGGCCGTGGGATGGTTGCTGTATTTTTCCGCCGAAGCCGCGACCCGCAGCAGTTCCGCCGGCTTGGTTTCCCCGATCGGCATCAGCCGGCTGACCGCCAGCTGGCCGGTGGTGAGCGTGCCGGTCTTGTCGAAGACGAAGGCATTGATTCGCGCCGCCGCCTCGATGTCGGCGACGTTCTTGATCAGAATGCCGAGCCGGGCCGCGGCGGACAGCGCAGCGACCATCGCCGTGGGTGTGGCCAGAATGAACGCGCACGGGCAGGAAACGACGAACACGGTGATGACGCGGCTCAAATCGTGCGTGAACGCCCAGACGAGCGCGCCAATGACCAGCACGAGCGGCGTGTAAAAACCCATGTATTGGTCCACGATCTTCATGATCGGGAGCTTGGTCTTTTCCGCGGCCAGGATGAGTTCGCGCACGCGGCCCAGCGTGGTGTCCTCACCGGCGCGGCTGACCTTGATTTCCAGGACCCCGGTCAGGTTCTGCGTGCCGGCAAAAACCTCGTCTCCGGACTTTTTGTCCACCGGCAGGGATTCCCCGGTGATGGTGGCCTGGTTGAACGAGCCATGGCCGCTGACAATGAGGCCGTCCGCCGCGACGTTGTCGCCGGGGCGGACGCGAATCACATCACCGACGGCGAGTTCGCTGGCAGCGACTTCCTCCTCGTTTTTGTCGGCCTTGATCCGCCGGGCCTTGGTGGGGGTAAGCTGGATCAGGGACTCGATGGAAGCGCGCGCGC
>Ga0265320_10000871_pt1 | contig 22793 bp, 31 predicted proteins | sample 4827metaG_FD_202087 | JGI IMG/M metagenome (GOLD analysis project Ga0265320, IMG submission 202087) | Rhizosphere microbial communities from Carex aquatilis grown in University of Washington, Seatle, WA, United States - 4-8-27 metaG | ecosystem: Host-associated > Plants > Roots > Rhizosphere >...
AAAAATATTTATGAAAAATGTCCGAGCCGATTTGTCCGCCCGCTACTTGGCGGAGCTGCGCGATCACCTCGGCGGCAAACGCCCGGGCATCGGTGACCGGGCGCAAGCGTTGGGCCGCGCCGCCGTGGCCGCCGGGCTGGTGTCGTCGGACCTGGCCATCATCCACGAACAAGCCGTCGTCTCCCTGGCCTCGACGAACAATTTTGATCACATGCGCGAAGACTGGTTCAGACGGAAGGGCATTTTTTTCACCCAGGCGCTCGTCCCCATTGAAGCCGCCCAACGCGCCGCGCGGGAAAGCAACCACGAGTTGCAACAGCGCAACGAGGTGCTGCGCAAACACACGGCAGAGCTGGCCGTGAACAACCGCCGGCTCGTGCGCGAAATCATCCGGCGAAAAAAGGGCGAGCTGACCATCCGCAAAGGCAAGGAGGAATATCATACCCTCCATCTGCAATCGCTGACCATGCAGAAAAAGCTTCGCCAACTGACCCACCAGATCATCATGGCCCAGGAGGAGGAACGCAAGGAGATCAGCCGCGAGTTGCATGACGAAGTCGTCCAAACCCTCGTCGGCATCAACGTCGAGCTGGCGGCCCTGGGCAAGGGTGCCGCCCTCGGCCTGCATAACCTCAAGGAGAAAATCGCCCGCACCCAAAAGCTGGTCGAGAATTCCGTCAACGAGGTGCATCGGTTTGCCCGCGAGCTGCGCCCCGCGGTGCTGGACGACCTGGGCCTCATCCCGGCGCTGCACGCTTACAGTAAAAATCTGGCGGAGCGGAAAAAACTCAAAATTCAAATGACCGCCTTTGGGGGCGTCGAGGCCATGGGGGCGACCAAGCGGACCGTGTTATTCCGCGTGGCCCAGGAAGCGCTCACCAACGTCGCCCGCCATGCGCGCGCCACCCAGGTCAAGATGAGCATCACGGAAATTTCCAACGCCATCCGCATGGTAATCAGCGACAACGGCAAATCCTTTCAAGTCGAGAAAACCCTGGGCGCCAAAAGCCACAGTCGGCTCGGTTTGGTGGGCATGAAAGAACGCGTTGAAATGGTCGGTGGCACCTTCACGATCACCTCGTCGCGCGGCACCGGCACTTCCGTGCGCGCCGAAATTCCCTTCAACCCGGAAAAAGCCACCCCATGATTCCCACCAAAACCATCACAGTTCTGTTGGCCGAAGACCATGCCATTGTGCGGCAGGGTTTATGCGCACTGTTAAAAACGGATGGTCATTTTACCATCGTCGGGGAGGCACGCACCGGTCGCGAGGCCGTGGAAATGGCCGCGGCGCGCAAACCGGACGTCATCCTCATGGACATCGCGATGCCCGTGCTTAACGGACTCGAAGCCACGCGGCAAATCCTCGCCGCCCAGCCCGCCGCCAAGGTGATTATTCTCTCCGCCCACAGCGATGACATTTATGTTGAGCGCATGATCGAGGCGAAGGTGTGCGGCTTCCTCGAAAAACAGTCGTCCGCCGAGATTCTCACCAAGGCCATCCGGGAAGTCGCGGCTGGCAAAACCTATTTCAGCCCCGCCATCGCCAAGCGCATGCTTGATCATCATAACCAGCCGCGCGACCGGGACGGCCAGCACAAAGTCAACGGCCACCATCTGACCTCCCGCGAATCCGAAGTTTTACAACTCGTCGCCGAGGGCGCGGCCAATAAACAGGTGGCGGCCGGCCTCGGTATCAGCATCAAGACGGTGGAAAAGCATCGGCAGCACCTGATGGACAAGCTGAACATCCATGACACCGCCGGGCTGACCCGCTATGCGATCGCCGCGGGTGTCATCGAAACTGCGGTCCTGCTGACGATTGTGTAGAGACTCTTTCCGGCAAGGGCTGCGCGAAGAAATTATGGCGGTCGTTGGTCGTGTTCCCCTTCGCGGACGGGTAACGACTTGAGAATTATGGTTTTGTGGACGTCGTCTTGAACAATCATTTGTGAATAACCGCAGCATATCCGTGGTTATTGTTATGCGGTTCATTTCATCATCCAGCGCCGTTAGTGGCTCCGTCATCTTCGCGTAATGTCAATTAATTTTCGGGAGTGGTAGGGTTACACCCCATGGTGACAATGCCCCGGTGAGACTACTATAGTGGCCAGTGGAGGATGTGCCGGTATCCACCCAAATTATACATATGAAAACTAAATTATATTATTTCCCGGCCATTACGCTCCTGCTGCTGGCTTGTTCCGCGACCGCTTCCGCCCAGACCATTTTGTTGTCGGCGGACAATTTTGCGATCCTCGGCCAAACCACCATCACCAATAATGGCCCCACGACGCTGATCAACGGGAACGTCGGCCTGTCCCCGGGAACGAGCATCACCGGCTTTCAGGCGGTCGACGGGGGAACTGCGGTCGTGGTCAATGGTTCGGTTATCATCGGCGGCACTGCCACCCAGGCCGTCGCGGACATGAACACGGCCTATGTCGGCTTGGCGGGCATGCCGTCGAACACTGACTTGAGCAATCAGGATTTGGGCGGGATGACCCTGTTTCCCGGAGTTTATACCTTTGGCGTCGCCGCGACGCAGGCGCTGAGCACCACCCTCACCCTCGACGCCCAAGGCAAAAACGGCGTGTTTTGGGTTTTTCAAATGGCCGACACGCTTGTTACTGGCGCGAACACCAATATTTTGCTGATTAACACCGGCACCCACAACGGCAGCGATGACGGTATCTTTTGGGAAGCCCACACCGCCATCACTTTTGGCGCCAACAGCGTGGAGATGGGCAATTACCTGGCTGGCACCAGCATCACCTACGGCGGCACCACCAGTGGCCAAGGCGTGCGGGCCTTCTCCCAAGCTGCCATCACGCTCGACAGCAACTCCATCAACACGCAATCCGCGGCCAACGGCAACGGCGACTTCACTGGCGGCCTGCGCTACAGCAACACCGGCAGCATCATCCCGATCCCGGAACCGGCCGCCTTTCTCTGGCTGGCACCCCTTGGTGCCATGGGCTTTGTCCTTGGGCGTCGCCGGTTGGCGGCCCGAAAGAATCTCACGTAAGGCCAACCCCGGGGAGGAGGGGACAATAATGCGGGCCACCGTTGAAAGCTCGATAGATATAATCCATCACGTAATCCTCGTTTTATGAAATTCCCCCGCATACTTTTTCCGCCGATTATTATTTTCACCGCGCTGTGCTGGATGCCGACGGCGGCTTCGGCCCAATCCATTTTGAACTCGGACAGCGGGTTCGCCATCCTCGGTGGCACCGGCATCACGAACACCGGCCCCACCGACATCATGAGCGGCAATGTTGGCTCGACGGCGATCACTGGGTTTAACCCCGCGGGTGTGGTCACCAATGGCGGAGTCATCATCTCCGACCCGGCCGTCATCACGCCCGCGCAGACGGACCTCACCCATGTCTCGGCCAAGCTGGCCCTCATGCCGTCCACCGCGGACTTGAGCGATCAAGACTTGGGCGGGATGAAGCTTTTGCCCGGCGTGTATACTTTCACAGGCTCGGCGACGCTGGCCCTCAGCACCAACCTCACGCTTGACGCCAACAACCAGATAAATCCCGTCTGGGTTTTCCAAATCAGCTTCACACTCACCACCGGAGCCAACGCCAACATTATCATGACGAATACCAGCGTCGCCCCCGGCAGCGATGAGGGCATTTACTGGGACATAGGCACGGGCGCCACTTTCGGGGCGAACGATCAAATCATTGGCAATTTTCTGGCGGGCACCGCCATCACTTTCGGTGCGGGCACCAATGGCAGCGGTCGCGCCCTGGCGCAGACCATCAACACCCTGGCCGACAACAATTTTGATTCCGCCCCCGGGGCCAGTGCCAGCGGTTGGGACAGCGGCCTGCGCTACAGCAACACGGGCAGCTTGATTCCCGTGCCCGAACCGGCGGCCTTTCTCTGGCTGGCGCCGCTCAGCGCGATGAGTTTCGTCATATGGCGTCGGCGATTTAAGCCAAGGCAGAATTGCGAGCAAACGTAATGACTCGCCGCATCCAAATTTTATTGGGAATTGCGGCCTTGTCCTGCTTTGGCGTCGCTTTCGGCCAGGAACAGAAGGCTTCAAGTTACATGCCCGTGGTGTCGACGGAGGAATTTTCCGTCACCCTGGCGCGGATGGAGGCGGCGAAAGCCTCGGTGATGAAGCAGCAGGCGGATCTGCTGCAAGCCCGTTACGATTTGCGCAACGACCCCGCGCCCGATGCCACAATGACCCGCGGCAAGCCCGTGCAACAAGGCGTGCGCGTGAAACTCCCGCCCGGCCTGAGTTGGGAAAAGTTGGCGGCCCTCAGTCCGGAGGAAATTCGCACCGGCGGGCTTTTCCCCGCGGGATTTCTGCCCCTCCCGCATCCCCATCATGCGGAGGGCGGCATGCTTTTTCCGCATTTGGAAATCGACGAAATCAAAAAACAGGAAGGCCGGGACTTGGCCCGATTCGATCTCGATTTCGACTTGCCGGACCTGTTTCTCCCGGAATTTCCCGCGCCGATGTTTTTGACCACGCGCCCGGACTTGGGCGATGTCTCGCAGGGCAAACTGGTGACCCTCGACAACTTTTTCGAATTGTTTGATGGAATTTTGAATCCCAAGCAGATTGAGGGTTTGCGGCTGCTTGTGACGCCTTTTCCACAGCAACAATTCAACGCCACCAGCGACCGCCGTTCCGCGCGGCCGTCCCGCGGGGTGTCCTGCTTCGATTGCCACGCCAACGGCCACACCAACGGCGCGACGCATCTCTCCGGCGACACGCGCCCGCAGGAATTCCGGCACCGCATCGACACCACGACGTTGCGCGGCCTGTATATCCAGCGCTTGTTTGGCTCCCAGCGGGCCTTGAAAACGGTGGAGGATTTCACCGAATTTGAGCAGCGTGGGGCTTACTTTGACGGCGATCCGGTGCTCGCGACGGAAAAGGGCGCCAATATTCTGGAGCGCGGCAGCCAGGTGCAGTTCATGGCGGAATTCGAGGAACTGCTGGATTTTCCCCCGGTGCCCAAACTTGACATGTTGGGCAAACTGATTCCGGCGAAGGCCTCCCCGGCGGAACTTCGGGGCCAGGAGCTTTTCTTCGGCAAGGGCCAGTGCGCGGTTTGCCATTTGCCGCCCTATTACACCGACAACTCGATGCACAACTTGCAGGCGGAGCGATTCTACAAACCGCAATTGATTAACGGCCTCGTCACCGGCGCGGACGGCCCGATCAAAACCTTTCCGCTCCGGGGCATCAAGGACTCACCGCCCTACCTCCATGATGGCCGCCTGCTGACCCTTGATGACACGGTGGAATATTTCAATCTCATCCTCGGCACCAAACTGGCGGCGGATGAGCAGGCCGACCTCGTGGCCTTCCTGCGCACACTCTGAATTTTATTGCCTTCGCTTGTCACCCTTTCCGATGCACTTCCATTTTGACTTGATCGGCTACTGCGCGCTGGCCACCGGCTTGGCCGCCCTCGCGCTGGTGTGGACTCAACGGCGCGTCTTCCGAAAGCGCGAATAAATCTATCCCAGCCATGAAAACCATCTTAAAAAATCCCCTGGTGCGCGCCGGATTTGTGCTTGGCGCCGGGTTTGCGGGTTTAGCGGACGGGATTGTTCTGCATCAGATTCTCGGCTGGCATCATTTGATTTGTTATAGCGTGGACTGCCAGCCGACCACGGTCGCGCAACTGGTGATTGAAAACACGCAAGACGGCTATTTTCACCTCGGACTATGGATTACGCTGCTGGCGGGGACGGCGATGCTGTTGCAAGCCGCCCGCGCCCTGGGCACAGCCGCGCGCGGCCGGGTCTTGCTGGGCGCGATGCTGGCCGGAAGCGGCTTTTTCAATTTTTTTGAAGGGCTGATTAACCATCAGATTCTCGGGATTCATCACGTACTGCCGGGCAATCCCCATCAGTTGCTTTATGATATGTTGTATTTGGCCAACGGCGTGGTGTTCTTTCTGGCCGGCGCATGGCTGGTAGGGTCTCGCCCGCCCGACGGGCAAAATGAAGCGCCCCGGTTTAATCTCTAGTAGGGTAACGCCCCATAGCCGGTCGGGCGCAGTTGGCGTATTCTGCGCTACCATGAAGAGAGCGTATGATTTTTTCCGCCCGCTGGCCACCATCCTGCTGGCCGCCACCCTTCTGCTTGGTTCGGGCTGCTGGCTTTTTGTCGTTGGCGCAGTCGCCGCCACGGCGGCCGGCTCCGTCGCGTATGTGGATGGCAAACTCGAGGCTTCGCTGGGCAATGGTTACGAGTCCGTCGTCACGGCCACCGACCGGGCCATATCCCAACTGGAGTTTACCAAGCCGGAAGAACGTAAAGACCAGCTATCCGACACTTTTGTCACGCATACCGCCAAAGATGAGCGCATTGAAATCCTGGTGACCAAGGCCGGCGACAACCTCACCCAGGTGAGCATTCGTGTCGGCACCTTCGGGGATCAGGCTTTGTCCCAGACTGTCCTGGATAAAATCAAAGCCAATCTTTGAAGCCGGTGGATGACGCCTGTTTTTCGGGCAGGGTAATGCCCCATGGTAAGTTTTACGCCAATGCTATATGCTTGGCCCATACACAATTTTATGAAAATTAAAAGCGTATTTGCCGCTCTCGCCATTGGGCTTCTGGCCCTGGTGGCATCGTCCAGTTACGGCGCTTCCAACGCCGCGTCCCCCGCCAATGATCGCAAGATCGAAGAGGCGGCGAAGGCTTCCTACAATTACCGCACCGTGCTCGAAGAGCGCGTGACCGTCAAAGCCACCAATGGCGCGGTTACATTAACCGGCACCGTGCCAGACCAAAGCGCCAAAGACCTCGCCGCCGACACGGTGGAAAACTTGCCGACGGTCGTCAGCGTCGACAATCAGATCAAAATCGAGCCGACTTACCCGGAACATTCCGACGCCTGGATGGCCTTTAAAATTCGCGGCCTGCTCCTCGTGAAGGCGAACGTAAGCGCCATCAACACCAAGGTTGTCGTCACCAATGGCAATGTGGTTTTAAGCGGCACCGCCGACAATATCGGTCAAAAAGAACTTACCGCAGCCTATGCCAAGGATGTGGACGGCGTAAAAACAGTGAGAAACGACCTGGTGATCAAGGCCCCGCCCGCTGGCGCAGTCAGTAATGACCCCGTGGACGACGCCTCCATCACCAGCCAGGTGCGCTATGCCCTGCTGACCCACCAATCCACCAGCGCGATCAAGACCAAGGTGTCCACTGTCAATGGCGTGGTGCGCGTTACGGGTGACGCAGCTTCTGCCGCGGAAAAATCCCTCGTCAGCAAGCTCGCCATGGACGTGCGCGGGGTCAAATCGGTGACCAACGACATGACGGTGAAAATTTAACCCCCCAACCCCTGCCCCCTATGAACAAAGCCCTTGCCTCGAATCGCTCCACGACAACTGCGTCGTCCTCCAACGCCAACTTCTATTCAGATTTCATGCTCTTCGAATTGCTGGCCATGCACGAGGAACTGATCGGGCAGCTTCGCCTCGAAAGCCACGCAGAAGTAAGCGCGAACGGCACCGAGTTGCTTTCCGACCTGCTCCACCAGCATGTGAACGCCGCTGGCGAACTTCGCGAATTGTTGCTCGAACAGCGCAACGAGTGCGCGTGAAACGACCCCTTTTTTTCCACCATTAACCGAATCCAATCCTATGAATCGCATCGTCTCCCTCATCATCCTCGCCGCCGGCGTGGTTCTCATCATCTACGGAATCCATGCGACCAATTCGCTCGGCTCCGACTTTTCCCGTTTCTTCACGGGCTCACCGACGGAAAAATCCATCTGGCTGCTCCTCGGCGGCGTCATTCTGGCCGCGGTCGGCGGGGGTGGCCTGCTGACCGGATCAAAAACCGCCTAATCCATTTCATCGACGCCAGATCAACCATCAAATATTCAATCCCATGTTAAACTACGCCATTCTCTTCCTCGTTATCGCCATCATTGCCGGCATCCTCGGCTTTGGCGTCATCGCCGGCACCGCCGCCCTGTTCGCCCGGGTCCTGTTCCTGGTCTTCCTTATTCTGTTTGCCGTTTCCCTGCTGCGGGGCAACAAGCCGACCGCCTAAGCCAGGACTCTGGTTTCACGCCAGCCGTCAATTGCCACCACCATTAATCCCACACGCTTGCATATGAAAAACAATCTCGATACCACCCACACGCCCCAGGAACTCCTGCAGGAGCTTCAACACCTCGTCGCCGAGGCTGAATCCATGATCGGCAACTCGCTCTCCGAGCATTCCACCGAAGCCATCGGCAATTTGCGCGATCGTTTTTGCGCCGCGCAGGAACGTTTTGGCGAGCTTTACGAGGGCGCGCGCAAGAAAGTGGTCGCCGGTGCCAAATACACCGACGCCACCATCCGCGAGAATCCCTACCAGGCGCTGGCCGTGGCGCTCGGCGTGGGCGTGCTCCTGGGCGTGCTCGTCGGACGCCGGACCAAGTAGTCGACCTTTCCCCATGAAGCCGTCCACTTCCACTAGCACGGGCTGCCTCGCTTCCCTTCGGACGCTCGGAGATGGCTTGCTGGCCACCGTGCAGGACCGGCTGGAACTGTTCACGGTTGAACTCAAAGAGGAAAAGTTTCGTCTAATCCAGGTATTCATCTGGATCACCGCCACCGTTTTCACCGCCATGATGGCCATCACGTTCGCCAGTCTCACCCTGGTCTACTTGTTGTGGGATAGCGCCCGCCTCTCCGTATTGTGCGGCTTGACACTTATCTATTCGGGCGCGCTCGGGGTGATCGTCATCGCCTTTCGCGGCTACCTGGCCCGCCAACCCAGCCCGTTGACGGCCACCCTGCACGAAATCGAACAAGACCGCGCATGTATCCGGATCGAGAGTTAGCCCGGCTCGCCGTCTGCAAGGACGAGTTGCGCGGGCGCATCGCCCTTCACCGCACTCAATGCGCGCAGGCCGCCGCCCGAGTAATGAAGCCCCTGGTCTGGCTGGATCAGGTGGTCGCCCTGTGGCGGAAATATTCGCCCATCGCCAAAATGGCTACGGTGCCGCTGGGGGTTCTGCTGCCCGCCATTATTTTTTCCATCCTGAAGCGCCAACGCGCCGGGAACAAAGCCGCGCGCGCGGGTGTTTAAGGCGTGTGGCAAAAATTTTTCCAGGCGGGGGAGTGGCTCTGTTTTTATTGGCTCTCGCAGGTTCCGCTCGCGCTGGCGACCTAATCCTCCAAAGCCCGCCGCAGCGCGTGAGTCTGCTCGAGCTTTACACCTCCGAGGGCTGCAGCAGTTGCCCGCCGGCCGAGGCGTGGCTCTCCCTGCTCAAGGATGACCCCGGCCTGTGGAAGAATTACGTGCCGGTCGCCTTCCACGTCACCTATTGGGACAATCTCGGCTGGCCCGACCATTTCGCGGCGAATGAATACACCGAGCGGCAGTTTGCCTACTCGAACGCGGCGCACAGCTCGACTGTCTATACGCCGGAGTTCTTCCTCAACGGCCAGGAATGGCAGCGTAGCGCGCCACCCACCGCGTCGAAGACCGCCGCCGGCGTTCTCCACGCCACGCTCGATGCCAAGCGCAACCTCACCGTCACCTACGCACCGGCCCTTACCGGGAAAAAATGGGAGGCCCACGTCGCGCTGCTGGGCTTCGATATCGACACCCCGGTGCGCGCGGGTGAAAACAACGGCCACACGCTCCATCACGATTTCATCGTCCTCTCACTCCAAACCGTAAAACTCGGCGACCAGGAAACCCCGCTCGCCCTCGCCGCCACCCGCCCCGGTGAAAAAGGCCTCGCCATCTGGGTCACGGAAGAAAACCACCTCGAACCCGCGCAAACGGTCGGCGGCTGGTTGAAGTAGCCATTGCGCGGCCCTTAATAAATCTGTGCCATCAGAACAATCCGTGGTAAACTGTCCCCTCCCATGATCCACCCGAAAGTGACGAAAATCTGTCCCGCCCTCGCCACCGCATTGAAGGCCAACCCGTCCATCAAGGAACTTTTTCAGAAAATGGCGCCCTCCCACCAGCAGGAATACAACAGCTGGATTGCCTCCGCCAAGAAGCTCGAAACCCAGCAAGCCCGCATCGCCAAAGCCTTGGAGATGATTGGGGCGAAAACAGGTAAGTAAGAAGGAACGACTTTTCTGATTGACTCAGACTAGTCTATAGACCAGTCTAAACTTACCATGAATGCCATCAAAACGGTCGGGGCCTACGAGGCCAAAACCCACCTCCCCGCGCTCCTCAAATATGTCGCCCAAGGCCGGGAGGTAATTATCACGAAGCACGGCAAGCCCGTGGCCAAACTGGTGCATGAAGAACCTTCGATTGACCGCAAGGAAGTGTTCGACCGCATACGCGCATTGCGCGGGTGCTTGGTGCTTGGCGAAGGTGAAACCATCAAAGATTTGGTCAATGCCGGACGGAAATATTAAATGAATTCCCTGGTCATTGACTGTTCGACGACCGTTGGGTTTGTGCTCCCTGACGAGCAAGATGTCATCTCACTAAAAGCCCTTGATGCCATTGAAAAGAAAACACCCACTTATGTGCCAGCGCATTGGTGCTTTGAAGTTACCAATGCCCTGCTGACAGCCGAACGGCGCTCGCGGGCTTCACAATCGAATATCGCCGATTTCCTCAATCAAATTCAAGCATTGCCTGTAATTGTCGACGAGGAAACAGCCAGGCAAGCAACCAAAACCACCTACACCCTCGCCCGCCAATTCGGCCTGACCATTTACGACGCCGCCTACCTCGAACTCGCCCTGCGCCGCCGGGCCACCCTCGCCACCAATGACCGCGATTTGCTCAAGGCCGCCAAGGCGGCGGGGGTTATGGTGTTGTGAGCACATTTTTTAAAAAAAGTTTGGCGTTACTGGTTGGGCGACCTAGTTTGGCTTTTCATGCTCAATACGATGCCATCGCTCAAACTCCTCATCGTCGGCTCCGGGGCGCGAGAGCATGCGCTGGTCAAGGCGGCGCGGCGGAGTCCGCTGGTGCGCGAGGTGCTGGCCGCGCCGGGGAATGCGGGAATGGCGGACGAGGCCAAATGCCAAGCAGTTAAGGCCGATGATGTCGCGGGGTTGGTGGCACTCGCCAAAAAGGAGCAGGTGGACTTTGTTATCGTCGGGCCGGAGGTGCCGCTGAGCCTGGGATTGGTTGACGAGTTAAAAAAAGCCGGCATACCCGCGTTCGGGCCGGATAAAAAATGCGCGCAACTCGAAGCGAGCAAGGTCTATACGAAGAATTTTCTGCTGCGTAACAAAATTCCCACGGCTTACGGCGAGACCTTCACCTCCTCCGCCGCCGCGCTGGCCTACCTCGCCAGAAAATCCCTGCCCATCGTCATCAAAGCCAGCGGACTGGCCGCGGGCAAGGGCGTGACGGTCGCCGCGACGCGCACGGAGGCCGAGGCGGCGGTGCGCGCGGCGCTGGACGAGAAAATTTTTGGCGCGAGCGGCGACGAGGTTTTGATTGAGGATTTCCTGCCCGGCGAGGAGGCCTCGATGATGCTTATCGTTTGCGGCGAGAAATATTTGATCCTGCCGCCGAGCCAGGATCACAAGCGCGTGGGCGACGGTGACACCGGCGCGAACACCGGCGGCATGGGCGCGTATGCCCCGGCGGCGGTCGTCGATGCGCCGCTACTCGCGCGCATCGAGCGCGAAATCATCCGCCCCACCCTCGCGGCCTTCACGCGCGAGGGGCTGATCTACCGCGGCGTGCTTTACATCGGCCTGATGCTAACCCCCGCGGGGCCATCGGTGGTCGAATTCAACGTGCGTTTCGGCGACCCCGAGTGCCAGGTGCTGCTGCCGCTGTTGGCCACCGACCCAATAAAAATTTTATGGGACTGCGCCAACGGTGCACTCGACCCGGCGGCGTGCCCGCTCAAGCCACAGTTTAGCGCGGCGGTCGTGCTGGCCGCGCATAATTACCCGGCGAGCCCGCGCCTGGGCGACGTCATCACGCTCCCGCCCTCCGCGAGTTTGCCTCCGGGCGTGGATATTTTGCACGCGGGCACCAAGCACCGGGACGACGGCGTGGTAGTGACGAGCGGCGGGCGCGTGCTCAGCGTTGTCGCGACAGCGGCTACGCTACGAGCGGCGCTCGCGGCCGCTTACGCGGTCTGTGTGCAGATTAAATTCGACGGCGCGCATTACCGGCGCGACATCGGTGCGCGGCAACTGGCGCGGGAGTAATCAAGGCCGAAGATGTTCACCGCCAAGGCGCCAAGGGCGCCAAGAGGCTGAGTAAAATACAATTTCTTCGGGTACTTCGAATCCGGCTGGACAAAATTTATTCCTTTGCGTTCCTGGCGTCTTTGCGGTGAATAATCCCCATGCTCCTGCCTGCTCTCCTCGCCGCCGCCCTGCTGGCCCTGCCCCCAGGCGTGGACCCCGCGCTCTTTCCCGGCGCGGACACCCGCGACCCGGTCGAGATTGAACTGGCCGGGCTGTCGGAACTCTACCCCGGCGGTGTGCTGCACAAACCGCCACAGCAGTTGCAGGTGGCGAATCTGGGGCGGTTGCCCAAGTCTGTCGAACTGCCGCGCAATGTCTATTACATGCGGGTCTACGACCTGAAGGTCTCGAAAACGCAACTGGCCGACGCCTTGGCTAACAACGCGTTGCTCATTGTCGATTTTCGTTACGTTTACGCCGAAGCCCCGGATGCGGAAGATATCGCCGATACGCTCGCGAAGGCCGGACTCACTAGCGTGCCGGTGCACGGCTTGGGGACTCTGCACGAACCTGCGGATCTGCCCGCGCCGTCCAATGGCGACAAAACCCCGCCGCTGGTGCTGGTGCTCGTGAACGGCCAGACTGCCGGGACCCTCGAAACCTGGCTCGCGGCGTTTCAGGAAAAGGAAAGCGTGCTGGCCGTGGGCACGCCAACCGCCGGCCAGCCGGGCTCCTACCATCCCGCGCCGGGCCACCCGGATTATTTTCTGCTGGATGGCGAACTCCAACCCGAGAGCGGTTCGGTTGCCGGCGTGGGCTTGCAGCCGCGCTTCGTCGTGGAGGTGACACCGGAACAGAATAAACTCGCCTATGACCGCGTCGAAAGCGGCACGGACGTATCGGCCATGTTGCGGCGCGACCGCGTCATGGCGGCGGCGGCGGCGATTGTCCCCTCCCCGGCCAGTGGCACAGCCCCCCCGGCGACAACCCCAACCCCGTCAACCTCCCCGGCCACCCCGGCGGTGGAGGCGGGCGACCTGGTGTTGCAACGCGCCGTGGATGTCGTTGCCGCTTTACAAATCCTGGGCCGGGTGCCATCGTTAAAACCTGCGGGTGCGAGCAAGGCTTTGGACGCGGCGCCAGCGACGGGTTCGACTTCCAACCCGGCCAGAAATTAACTTAGTAATTATCCACGTCATTATTACGGCAGTCCGCGGGTGACTTCGCGCCCAGACGGTATCGCCATCTCCAGCCCAATCGGATGCCCGCGCGGAATGTCATCACCTTTGTTTGCACAGCCAACGTGTGCCGCAGTCCCATGGCGCAGTATCTCGTCGCGCATGCGCTGGAGGCCGAGCCGGAGCCTCTGCGCTCGCTGGTCACCGCTTCCGCGGGAATTTCCGCCTATGGTGGTGACGAAGCCTCGCTGAATTCCGTGCGAGTCCTGGCCAGCGTGGGCATCGACCTGCGCGACCATGCCAGCCAGCGACTGACCCAGGAGCTGATCGACCGCTCGTTCGGCATCTTCTGCATGACCTCGACCCACCGCCTGCTCATCGAAACGCAGTATCAGGCGACGACTCCGCACATCTATCTGATGCGCGAATTCATGCCGCCCGGCGTCGAGAAGGAAATCCCCGACCCCTACGGGCTGGAGCGCGAGGCCTATGAGTTCTGCCGCGATTCGATGGTCGAGGCCGTGCCGTCGATTCTGGCGTTCTTGCGCAGGGAATATAAGCCGTAAAATTGCACCGGACGGAGTCTTTATTCCTTTGCCTTCCTGGCGCTGGCGCGGTGAAATAACGCCCCATGAAAATTTCCCTTGGTTCCGACCACGGCGGAGTGGACTTGAAGGACACGCTCGCGCAAGCCCTGCGCGCGGCGGGGCTGGAGGTCATCGACCGCGGCACTCACGGGCACGATTCGGTGGACTATCCGGATTTCGCCGTGGCCGTGGCGCGCGACGTGGCGGGGGGCACCGCCGAGCGGGGCATCCTCGTCTGCACCACCGGCATAGGCGTATGCATCGCAGCCAACAAAATCCACAAAGTCCGCGCCGCCATGTGCTTTAACGAGGACGGCGCGGAGTATTGCCGCCGGCACAACGATGCCAATGTCATCTGTTTCGGCCAGAAATACATCACCGCCTACATGGCGCAGAAAATGGCGATGATTTTCCTCAACACCGAATTTGAGGGCGGCCGCCATGAACGCCGCGTGAACAAAATCGCCGAGGAAGAGAAATTGTAGTTTGGATGACGGGACAAATGACGCCCTCTCCGCACTTCTTGATTGCTTCCCCGACGCCATTAACTAAGCACTATATCTGACGATACCAGTCTCTTTCCCATGCTTGAAGCCCCGTCCATCCTGCCCGCCGAGCCACTGGCCGAACTTGATCCGGAGATTTTCTCCGCCATCGAGCAGGAAAAGGCGCGCCAGCAATCTCACCTCGAGCTGATTGCCTCAGAGAATTTCACCCTCCCGGCCGTGCTGGAAGCTGCGGGCAGCGTGCTGACGAACAAATACGCCGAGGGTTATCCGGGCAAGCGCTGGTATGGCGGCTGCCAATACGTGGATATTGTCGAACAGCTGGCCATCGACCGCGCCAAGGCGCTCTTCGGCGCGGACCATGCCAACGTCCAGCCGCACTCCGGCAGTCAGGCGAACTTCGCCGTGTATACTTCCGTCCTTGAGCCGGGCGACAAACTGCTCACAATGAATTTGAGCGATGGCGGTCACCTGACCCACGGCAACGCGGCGAACTTTTCCGGCAAGCTCTACAAGATCGCCCACTACGGCGTCTCGCCCCAAACCGGGCGCATCGACTATGACGACCTCGCCCGCCAGGCCGAGCGCGAGCGCCCGAAGATGATCACCGTCGGTGCCTCGGCCTACCCGCGCATCATTGATTTTGCGAAAATGGGCGAAATCGCCCGCAGTGTCGGTGCGCTGATGCTCGCGGACATCGCCCACATCGCCGGTCTTGTCGTCACCGGCGAACATCCGAACCCCTTTCCGCACGCGGATTTTGTCACCACCACGACCCACAAGACCCTGCGCGGCCCGCGCGGCGGCTTGATTTTGTGCAAGGAAGCCTTTGGCAAAAAAATCGACTCGGCGGTGTTCCCCGGCGGGCAGGGCGGCCCCTTGATGCACATCATTGCCGCGAAAGCCGTGTGCTTTCGTGAAGCGGCCAAGCCGGAATTCCGCGACTATGCCATTCAGGTGCGCCGCAACGCCGCGGCGATGGCGGAGTGGTTCGTCGCGCATGGCTACAAACTATCCTCCGGCGGCACGGACAATCACCTGCTTTTGATTGACCTGCGCCACAGCCACCCGGATTTGACTGGCAAGCAAGCCCAGCAAGCGCTCGACGAAGCCTACATCACCACCAATAAGAACACCATTCCCGGCGAGACCCGCAGTCCCTTCCAAGCCAGCGGCCTGCGTTTGGGCAGTCCGGCCGTGACCAGCCGCGGCATGCGCGAGCCGGAAATGGCGCAAATTGCCGAAGCCATCGACATTGTGCTGGGTGGTCCCACCGACCCGGTCCGCATTGCCAAAGCCAAGGCTGTCGCACTGGAGCTTTCAGGACGGCATCCCCTGCCCTACTAATTATTTGACTGAGGCTGCCCACGCGATTTTTCGCTAAAATCGACGGCCCAATAGCCCCCTCCCCCCCGCTTAAATTGTGTTAAAGAATTCTCTTTAATTCCTAAAACCAAAGGTATAGGTTACTTCTATCCCTGTCCCCTGCCCATTCCGGGCGGAACCCTTCCCACTCCGGCCCTTGGCCCAAATATCTTCCCCATGACCATCCGTAAAATCACCTCCCGCAAGGGCTTCACCCTCATTGAACTCCTGACGGTGATCACGATCATCGGCATTCTCGCCGCGATTTTGATCCCGACCATTGGCAACGTTATTGACGTGGCCCGCCGCTCGGCCGCGTCCAGCAATGCGCGCACCATCGCGCAGACCTACGTGTCCTATTCCAACGGCGGCAGCACTCCCCGCACGATTTCGACCCCCGGGATGGCCACCGGCTCCGCCGCCAACGGCGTCGCCAACACCATCGAGGACGTCGCCTTCATCCTGGCCAAATTCAACCAACTCAACGACGCCAGCATGTGGTTCATCCGCACGGACGAAAATTTGAACGGCCAGCAGGTTCCCCACTCCGTGATCGTCGGCGACCCCCAGGCCGCCACCACGGTGGCGCCGGACTTCCAAAAAGTCGCGCCCAAGGCGTGGGCTTTTGTGACCGGCCTCTCGACCAGCGCCCCGTCCAGCACGACCCCCTTGCTGTGGACCTACGGTCTCCAACATAACGGCACTTGGACGGTCGGCACCGTCTGGAAGGGACGCGGCGGCCATATTGCTTACCTCGATGGCCACGTCGACTGGGCGGAAAAGCTCTCGACCGACGCGGGTGGCACCTGCTTCACCATTTATCAGACCAATCAAGGCGCCGGCAACCCGACCCTCGATTTCGCGGAAGCCATCAACTCCCACGCGACCCACCCGGCGGTCGTCGTGAATCCCGACGGCAAATAATCCGCGCCTCCGCGCTGGTCAAAAAACCCGGTTGCCCGCGCAGCCGGGTTTTTTTGCGCCCGGTTCAGGCCACTTCTTTGTAGAGTTGCGCGTAGGCCGGGGCAAGTTTGCGCCAGCTTGAATCCACCGCCAGTGCGCGTTGGCGGATGGTGGCGCATCGTTCCGTCTGCTCGTGCAAATCCTGGGCGCGGCGCAATCCATCCTTCCAGCCTTCAAGCGTCGGCTCGAACAACAGGCCGTTGCCATTGGCGGAATTGTCGCCAGCATCCACAATAACGTCCGTCGGCCCGCCGATGCGCGGCAAGACGGGGATGGCGCCATAGCGCAGCGCCAGTTGCGCGTGATAAGGGCTGGGTTCGAGGCGGGTGGTGCCCAAATAAAAATCCGCGCCGCCCAAGACACGGTGCAGCACGCCCGTTTCAAAATTTTCCAGCAACACGACGCGCCCCGGTCGCGCCCCGACGAGGGAGCGCCAGGTCTCCATGTCGCCCGGCGCGGCGCGGCCCAGCAGGACCAGCACGGTGTCCTCGCGCAGGTCACCCAGCAATTCACGCGGGTCGCCGAGGCTCAGCACGCCCATCAACGGCAATTCCGCAGCGATGAGCGCGCCTTGGCTCGTGTTGTCATACAGATTCAGCCCCTGGCGCAGGGACTCGCGGCAGCGCAGCTTTCCGGCCGGGGCGGTGAGGGAAAAATTGGCCGGCAGCAATGGGTCGGTGGCGGGATTCCATTCCCCGTCGTCGATACCCGTGAGCAAACCACGCAAATCGCCCCTGCGCCGGGCCAGGACGCCTTCGAGGCCGAAACCGTGACCCGGGCCGGGGATTTCCCGCGCCGCCGCCGGGCTGGGCGCCAACAGGACTTCCGAAAAAACCAATCCGCCCTTAAGGTAATTGACCTGGTCAAAAAACTCCAGGGCGTCGGGCGCGAAAAATTCCTCGGGCAAATTCGTCAGGCCAAAAGTGCGGCGCGGGTATACCCCTTGAAAGGCGGGATGGTGCAAGGTAAATACCGTGCGGGCCGCCGCGCTGATTCCGCGCTTGCGCTCCTCGACGCGCAACAGCAAAGGCAGCAGCGCGGCCGGCCAGTCGTGGCAGTGCACGATGTCCACCGGTTGATCGAACCGGCAGAGGGCGTCGGCGACCGCCTTGCAAAAAATCATGAAACGCGTGTCGCTGTCCTCGTATTCGCCGTCCGGTGGACCATAGGGGAAGGTGCGGTCGAAGGATTCATCGCGGCGCACCAGATAGAGTGTCAGATTTTTGGCAATCGGCAGGCGCAGGGTTTGGGCGCTCACCCGGGCATCGCCCAATTCGAGTGCATGCTCGTAAACCAGCTCCGCCCGGGCGGCGCGCGGGTCGGCCAGCACCTGACGATAACCGGGCAGGAAAACGGAGACCTCATGCTCCAACCGGGCCAGTTCCGCGCACAGGCCGCCCACCGCGTCACCCAAATGGCCCACGCGCACCCACGGACTGAACTCACTGGCGACATGGACAATCTTCATGCGGAAAACTTTCTATCGCATTCCCGTCTGCGCCGCAAACCCGGATTCCATCTCTTGCGAATGAAGCACGTTGATTTTATGCTTGAGGTGCAGGCATCAAATGCCTACGATGTAGGCATGTTGAAGCATCAGTATACCATCCGCCGGGTGCCGGAGCGCTTGGATCGCCTGTTGCGCGAGAAAGCGCGCGCATCGGGAAAAAGTTTGAATGAAGTCGCCCTGGACGCTCTTCAGACGGGATTGGGCACGCCATTTAAACCCAAGCTAAATCACGAATATGATGAATTTGCGGGGACTTGGGTGGAGGATCCTGCATTTGACGAGGCTATGAAGTATTTCGACCAAATTGACAAGGAAGACTGGAAATGAAACTGGCACTGGACACCAACGCCTATACTGCGCTCATGCGCAATAATGCGCGGGCGCTTGAGGCGGTCCGGCAAGCCGATGAAGTGATGATTCCGTTGATTGTTTTGGCGGAATTGCGCGCAGGCTTTGAGTCGGGAACGCTGACCAAGCAAAATGAAATGCGCCTGCAACAATTTCTCAACAAATCCAGCACGCGAATTCTGGCGCCGGATGAGCATACCACTTTTCACTATGCGCACCTGACGCGCCAGCTTCGACAACAAGGCACCCCCATACCGCATAACGATCTTTGGATTGCGGCTTTGGTCATCCAGCATGATTGCCTGTTGCTGACTAGTGACGCCCGCTTCGATTATCTTCCCCAAATCCCGCGTCGGTGAGGTGTGGCACAAGTTTTTATTCTGATCTGTCGGCGCGTTCACGTTCGCATTTCCAGCAGGAATCAAAAGCCGCCGGCACGCTGGTATGGCAATGCGGACAAATCCATTTCGGCCCCGTGTCGGCCAGCGGCAAACGGTATGAATCCACAATCGCCCTGGCCTGGGCGTAGTCGGCGTCGTTGAGCACGCTGAGCACGGGGCGAAGCAGACTGGCGGACTCGCTCACATGGCACGCCAACCCCGCCTCGTCGAGGAGAGACTTGCATAGCCCGACCAGTGCGCCATCAGCATGTGAAAAGACTTCTTTCATGAAAGTAATTATTTGCCCATCAGGCGCTCAATCGCCTCCAAGTAGCGTTTTTGCGTTTGCTCGATGATGGCCGTCGGCAGATGCGGGCCGGGCGGGGTCTTGTTCCAGTCCAAGGTTTCCAGGTGATCGCGCACGTATTGTTTGTCGAAGGCCATTTGCCCGCGCCCTGGCGCGTAAGCGTCCGCCGGCCAGTAGCGTGAGGAATCCGGCGTGAGCACCTCGTCAATCAGATAAAGTTTACCGTCGGCGTCGGTGCCAAACTCAAATTTGGTGTCGGCCAGTATCAAACCCGCGCGGGCGGCTTCGCGGGCACCGAGTTCGTAAAGTTTCAGGCTGAGTTCGCGCACCTCGACGTAGCGTTGCGCGCCGAGTAGTCCCGCGCATTGCGTCGCCGTCAGCGGTTCGTCATGGCCGGCGTTGGCCTTGCTGGTGGGTGTGAAAATCGGCTGCGGCAATTGGTCGCTCTCGCGCAGACCCGTCGGAATGGCCTGGTCAAAAAGTCGCCCGGTTTGCTTATACGCCTTCCAGCCGCTCCCGGCCAGATAGCCGCGCACGACGGCCTCGACCGGCAGCGGGCGCAATTTGCGCGCAAACATGCTGCGGCCCTGCAGTTGCGGGTAATCCTTCAGCCGCCGGGCCGCTTCCGCCGCATGGTTGGGCAGCAGATGGTTGGGCGTCAGTGCGGCAGTGCGCTCAAACCACCACAGGCTGAGTTGAGTCAACAAGATGCCCTTGCCCGGGATGCCGTCGGGCAGGATCACGTCGAAGGCCGAAAGTCGATCCGTGGCAATGAGCAGGAGCGCGTCGCCCACATCATACAATTCGCGGACTTTGCCCGAGCCGATTCTCTTCCACGGCAGGCCCTCTACGCGGGTCAGGGCCGTGCGCGGGAGCGAGGCTTTGATTTGGGCGGCGGTCGGGGCCATCCCGAAAGCCTTGCCTACCCCGGTGAATTTGTCTATATTATCCTGTTCCGGGCGAGGTGCCCGCGTTCTTTGAGATACAAGCAGTCCACCTATGGCCCATTTTCCCTTTCGGGGGTGTTCTGGATTCGACCTTGGGACGACGGACGTGGCTGCAGGCCAGAGATGGTGGTTGGCTCTGTAAAAACTCCACCAAAAGTATAGTCGGCAACGACGAATACGCACTCGCTGCTTAAAGCGGCGACAAGCCGCCTGGAAACCTGCTAAGGGACGGCTTGCTACAGCAGGCATAGTCGCGCCGGTGTCATCGGCGGCGCGATTGTAAACCACCGGAGACTCGAGTCGGGGCAGCCTGCGTGGGGCGGCCCCGCCTCTAAACCAAATCACCCGCTAAGCCTGTAGACGTTATCTTCGAAAGCCCAGGGGACGCGGGTTCAACTCCCGCCACCTCCACCCTTTTAACCACTGATAATCAGTAGGTTAGGTTTTAAGCGAAGCTAGGTTGCCCAGTTGACGTGGCAACCTAGATATGAAACAGTCACCATTCGTCATCAGCCGGTTTGAAAACCGTAACGGCGTCACGTCGTGGCGGGTTGATGGACGGCTTCACAGCCTCCGCATCCGCCGTAACTTCAAGACGCGCGAAGAAGCCGCCGCCGAAAAAGCGGCGTTGGAAATGAAGTCTATCCAGGCCGCTTCGGGTATGCGGTCGGCAACTACGTTCTTAACCGATGCCCAGTTGCGTGAAGCAGAAGATGCTTTCCGCCGCACGGAGGGCCGTGCCCGGCCCCTGCTCACCTATCTTGATTATGCCCTGCTGAATTATCTCGAGACGGCGAAGGAGATTCCACTGGCGGAAACCGTGGCAGAATACCTTGCAGCCAAGTGGGCGGAATCCAAACGTGGCCTTGTGTCTGACCGTCAGGTTCGGTCAATCACCTACGAACTCAATGCGTTCAAAGAACGGTTTTCCGAGACACCTCTTGGGCTCATTTCGCCGGGTGTCCTCGTGCCCTATCTGGAACGTGGCGCGCCAACATTGAAAACTTACAACAATCGGCGCGGGGTGCTTTCTACGTTCTTCAAGTTCGCCTACCGGAAAAACTGGATTACTACCAACCCCGTTGAAAAAACGCCCCACCACCGCATCCGTCACCGGCGGGGTTCGGCTGTCACGATCACGGCGGAACAAGCGGCCAAGCTCATGGCGCATGTGGAAACATTCAAGGGCGGTGTGTTTGTGCCCTACTTCGCACTCTGCCTCTTTGCGGGCATCCGGCCCAGCGTGCTCTGTGGAGAAATCGCGCGGCTGCGGCCCGAGCATGTTCGTCTCGATACCGGTGTGATTCACATCGAACCCGAGGTGTCGAAGGTTCGCATGAAACGTCACGTGACTATCCAACCAAATCTTGCTGCATGGCTACGGGCCTTCCCGTTGGAACGGTATCCCATCATCCCCATCAACGTGGCCAAGGCCCGGCGCAAAGTTTTCGCGCAATTTGGCCTAACCCACGATGTTCTCCGGCATACATTCATTTCGATGTTTGTGGGAAAATTCCGCTCGATGGGTGAGGCGGCGCTGCAAGCAGGCAATTCGGAGAGCATCATCCGCAAGCACTATCTCGACATAAAAAACCCGACCGAAGCTGAGCAGTTTTTTAACATTCTGCCGCAGAGCGATGAAAAGACGATTGCCTTTCCGGTTGCAGTTTAACGGGGGTTTACCCGCTTATATGTGTGTATGAATACCGAAACACAACCTACATCCCCGGTTCTCACGAACCAACTCACCGATGTCGTGGGGCTTCGTCTCTGCGGCATCTTCCCCAAGGACAAGGAACCCTCCATCCGCACCCTGCGGGAGTGGACGAAACTTCGTCGCATTCCCTTCCACAAGGTCGGGCACTTCATCTACTACGACCCCGCCGAGGTTGCGGTGCATATCCGCACCAAACTGAAAGTCCCGGCACGGGGCTAATGGGCCGCCCTGTTGTAAACGACGCCGCACTGGTTCCCCCAGTGCGGCGTTCTGCTTTTCGAGCAAAGAGAAAAGCGCAGCGTAATGCGCATTTGAAATTCGCCCTGCTGTCCGCCTGCGGAGTGGCGGGCCTATTTTGAAAATGCGGATGGAGCTAAAATGGCAGCGTAACCCAATTACACCCATGAAAAACACCAACGATGATTCATTCTTCACTGAACCGAATAGTCCAGAGCAACAGGGCCGCGAGGTCGCCGTCGAGGCGATGTCGCAACTGATGATCTGGGTTTCCGAAGTCCCCAGCCTCGAAGATCGCGGCCTGCGGGCGACTGTCGTGCTGTTCTGCGTGCGGCCTGATTTGATTAAAGGGGCGACCCTCGAACAAATCGGCCAATCGTCGGGACGGACCAAGCAACACATCCATAACCTCGTGCGGAGCTTTCGCCGGGCCACTGGCTTCAAGCCATGAACACACCAATCAGCACCGCCGCCAGCGCGGAAAGCGAGATCAACCGGCTTCATGACGAAGCCTCACGGCTTTCCACGGCATCCAAGGAATCGCTCTTTGGAGCGCTGGCGGCGGCTTGGCAAGCGGGTCGTCTCCTCACCGAGGAAAAGGAACGTG
>Ga0265320_10000877_pt1 | contig 22699 bp, 18 predicted proteins | sample 4827metaG_FD_202087 | JGI IMG/M metagenome (GOLD analysis project Ga0265320, IMG submission 202087) | Rhizosphere microbial communities from Carex aquatilis grown in University of Washington, Seatle, WA, United States - 4-8-27 metaG | ecosystem: Host-associated > Plants > Roots > Rhizosphere >...
GAGGTGCCGGTGGACGAGTTCCCCGCCGGCTGCTTCTCGAGGGCTGACGAAGTGATCGGGCGGCCGATGGCATCGAGCATTCTGGCCGATGAGCCGATTCGCGAGGGAAGGCTGGCCCCGCGCGGGAGCGGGCTTGGCCTGGCTCCGGTGATTCCCCCCGGGATGCGCGCGGTCGCAGTAAAAGTCAACGACGTGGTGGGCGTGGCGGGATTCGCCCTTCCGGGGATGCACGTGGACGTGCTGGCCACCGGGCGGCCGCCGGAGGGGGACGCCTCGGGCTCCATCACCAAGACCATCCTTCAGGACATCATGGTGCTATCGGCCGGCCAGACCATCGAGCCGAGTTCGAACGGGCAAGCCATCAACGCTCCCGTGGTCACGCTGCTGGTGACGCCCCAACAGGCCGAGACTCTCACGCTGGCGAGCGAGTGGCGGATTCAGCTGGTCCTGAGAAACGGCAGCGACCGTGCCATCGAGAACACTCCCGGCCGCGAGCTTTGGGAACTGTCGGGAATTGCCCGCCAGCATCCAGTAGCGGCCGCCGCGCCTCGCAGTCCACGGCCTGTCGTCGTGGTTCGGACCCCCGCACCGCCGGTTCCCGAGGAAGTGGTGGTTTTTCGCGGCACCAAGAGAACCGTTGAGCAAGTGGGAGAGCGAAACCCATGAAGAACCCGATGCTGTGGATGGCGCAGTCGGCCCTTGCGGCGCTGGTGGCCGCGCCGGGTCTGGCCGCCGGCGGCAATTCGAATCTGCAGGTGGCGGCCGGGGGCAGTCTGGTGATCGACTATGCCGGCGACATAGGCCGTGTCGCGGCCAGTAATCCCGACGTCGCCGACGCTGTCGCGGTCTCCTCCCGCGAAGTCCTGGTCAACGCCAAGATTCCCGGCACGGCAACCGTCGTGGTCTGGTCCAAGGACGGCCTCCGCACGATGTACGGCATTACGGTCGAGCAGAACCTGGATCCGGTGCGGCAGCTCCTGAAGAACACTTTTCCGGACTGCAACATCGAAGTGAACCAAGCCAGAGACTCGCTTTCGCTGACCGGAACCGTGCCGAGCCAGGCGGTCTCCGACCGCGCCACGGCGTTGATGGCGCCGTTCGCCAAAGCCGTTGTCTCCAACCTGCGGGTCGTCTCTGCGGGGCCGGAAAAGCAGATTGTGTTGCGAGTGAAGTTCGCGGAGCTGAACCGCAACGCCGCCACTTCGCTGGGCGTGAACCTGCTATCGACCGGCGCCACCAATACGCCCGGCCTCATTTCAACCGGGCAGTTCCAATCCGCCAGCCTCGATCAGATCCAGACTCCGGTGCCCGGCAGCGGCGTGGCCGCCGTCAGCAAGTTCACGGTCAGCGACGCGCTCAACATCTTCGCCTTCCGGCCCGATTTGAACCTCGGGATGTTCATCAAGGCGCTCCAGAACCAGGGGGTGCTTCAGATTCTGGCCGAGCCGAACCTGGTGACCACCAACGGCAAGGACGCCAGCTTCCTGGTGGGCGGCGAGTTCCCCGTCCCGGTGGTGCAGGGTGGCGCCAACGCCGGCGCCGTGACCATCATCTTCAAGGAGTATGGAATCCGCCTGACGTTCCAGCCCACGCTCACGGAACACAACACCATCAAGATGTATGTGAAGCCCGAGGTTTCCACCATCGACCTGACCAACGCCGTGCTGTACTCCGGGTTCACCATACCGGCACTGGCGTCCCGCCGCATCGAGACCAACATCGAGCTGGGCCTGGGGCAGAGCTTCCTGATCGCGGGGCTGATCGACCAGCGCGTAACCGAACAGCTTTCGAAGGTCCCCGGCCTGGCCAACATCCCGGTGCTGGGGGCGCTGTTCAAGAGCAAAAACGAGCAAAAGTCGGCGGAAGAGCTGATCGTGATGGTCACTCCGGAGATCACGACGCCCGTGAGCCGCACGGATGTGGAGCCGCCGCCGATGCCGAAGAAATTCATGCCGCTCCTGCTACATCCCGAGCACGGCGCCACGCCGTCCGGGCAACCACCCGCCTCCGGCGGAAAGTAACGACCCCGATGCCCAGCGCCAGGAACAGCGGCATCCGACAGCTCACCGCGCTCATGATCGCGCCGGATCGCGAACTGGCGCGGCAGTTTGAGGCCAGCGCGGCGGCGACGCGCGGCTTCCAGATCCTGGCGGATCTGAAGTCCTATCCCACCGAGCAGACGCTCGATATCCGTCTGCGCCAGCTTCAGCCCGAAGTGGTGTTGCTCGACCTGGCGACCGATCTCGAACGGGCTTCCGCGCTGGTGCGCGCGGTTAGCGTGAGCAATCCCGCCATCCACGTGATCGGATTGCACCTTCGCAACGATTCGGCGGCCATCGTCCGATCGCTGCGCCAGGGAGCGAGCGAGTTCCTCTACGCGCCCTTCGAGGCCCACATTCAGGAGCAGGCGCTGGCTCGAATCCGCAGGCTGATCGATCCGCGGGTTCAGGCGCCGCCGGAGGCCGGAACGGTGGCCGTGTTCGCCAGCGCGAAGCCGGGCTCCGGGGCCTCGACGCTGGCCGCCCAGACCGCCTTCGCCCTGCGGCGCATCTCCGACAGCCGGGTGCTCCTGGCTGATCTGGACCCCATGAGCGGTACCGTAACGTTCTACCTGAAAGCCGCGGGGCCGGCCAATGGCGGCGTGGTACCGGTCCGGCACGGAATCGATGTGTTCCCCGCCGGGATGGCGCCCGGCGACTCGCTCGATGTCGCCCGCCTGCGCGAGCTCGTCGGGCGGGCCCGCCAGGAGTACGGTTGGATCCTGCTGGACCTGCCCGCCATCTTCCATCGCGCCTCCCTGCTGGCGCTGCCGGAAGCCGACCTGGCCTTTCTGGTTACCACCGCGGAGCTCCCCAGCCTGCACCTGGCGCGCAAGGCAATCAATCTCCTGGGACAGCTCGGCTGCGGCAAGGAGCGCGTCCGGGTTCTGGTGAACCGCGCGGCCGGGCGCTGCGGCCTGGCTGCGTCGGACGTCCAGAAGATCCTGGGGGCGGCGGTCAGCCACAGTTTCCCCAACGACTATCCCGCGCTCGACCGCGCGCTGGCCGAAGGGGAGCCGCTCGAGGCCGGCTGCGAGCTGGGCGGCGCCATCGAGGAGTTTGCCGGCGGCCTGGTTGAAGCGGCCGCGGCCGGACGGCGCAATCCGGCGCCGGAATCCGCGCCCACCCCGGAGGAGGTCCGAGTATGAACGCTACGCCACAGAGCGCCCAGGAACGCAAGACGCCGCTCACCTGGGACCAGCGGATCCTGCAGAACGCGGGCCGTCCGCGGTCCACGCTCAAGCCCGAGTGCCAGGAACTGAAGTTCTCGCTCCACCGCAAGCTGCTCGACCGCATCAACCTGGAGGCGCTGGCCTCGATCGACAACCAGCGCGTGCGCATCGAGGTGCGCCAGGCGCTGGTCTCGCTGATGGACGGGGAGCCCACGCTGCTCAGTGCGCTCGACAAGCAGCAGGTCATCGACGAGGTGCTTGACGAAGTCTTCGGGCTGGGTCCGCTCGAGCCGCTGCTCGAGGACCCCACCATCTCCGACATCCTGGTCAACTCGCACCGCCAGGTCTACGTGGAGCGGAAGGGCCAGCTGGAGCTCACCAGCGTGCGTTTCCGCGACGACCAGCACCTGCTGCGGATCATCGACAAGATCGTTTCGCAGGTGGGGCGGAGGATCGACGAGTCGACGCCCATGGTGGACGCGCGTCTGAGCGACGGCTCGCGCGTGAACGCCGTCATCGCCCCGCTGGCCATCGACGGGCCGGTGCTCTCGATCCGCCGCTTCAGTAAGGATAAGCTGATGCCGGCGGACCTGGTGGAGAAGCGAGCCCTGATGCCGAGCATGATGGAGCTGCTCGAGGCGGCGGTGCGGGCGCGGCTGAACATCATCGTTTCGGGCGGCACCGGCGCGGGCAAGACCACACTGCTCAACGCGCTCTCGGTCTTCATTTCCCCCAAGGAACGCGTCATTACGATCGAAGATGCGGCCGAGCTGCAGCTCAAGCAGCCGCACGTGGTGCGCCTGGAGACCAGGCCTCCGAACCTGGAGGGGCACGGAGCGGTGCGCCAGCGCGAGCTGCTCATCAACAGCCTGCGCATGCGCCCCGACCGCATCATCTGCGGCGAGGTTCGCGGCGAGGAAGCGCTCGACATGCTGCAGGCCATGAACACCGGCCATGAGGGCTCGCTCACCACCATTCACGCCAACACGCCCCGCGACGCGGTGGCCCGCCTGGAAGTGATGGTCACTTTCGCGGCCGCCAATATGCCGATGATCTCGATCCGGCAACAGATCTCCAGTGCGGTCCACTTGTTGGTGCAGGCGGCGCGGTTGAGCGACGGCACCCGGCGCGTGGTCAGCATCTCCGAGGTAACCGGGATGGAGGGGGAAATGATTACGCTGCAGGACATCTTCGTTTTCGAAAAGCTGGGCATCGGGGAGGACGGACACGTGCTGGGGCGTTTCACCGCCACCGGCATCCGGCCGAAGTTCTGCGAGAAACTCCTGGCGGCCGGCATCCGCCTCCAGGCGGGAATGTTCGACGAAATGATGGAGGTCTGAGGCGGGCCCGTTCGAGGTTGTCGACCGGCCCCTTGCCGGGTTGTTGACCGGGCCGTGCGGGTGTTGACCGGGCCGCGTAGGTGTAGACCGGGCGGTGCGAGGGTTGACCCGGGCAGTGCGGGTGTTGACTTGGCGGTGGGTGTTGACCGGGCGGTGCGCGTGTTGACCGGGCGGTGCGGGTGTTGAGCGGGCAGTGCGGGTGTTGATTATGCTGCCGTTTGTCGCAATCACGATTGCTTTCTGGTGCCTGATCGCGTTCGGGTGGTGGAGCTGGTCGCGCAGGCGCTCGGGGCCGGATCTGGCGAGCGTCCGGGCGCGTCTGGCGGCCGGAGATCTCACCAAGGGAAAACCGCGCCAGGGGCCGGCGCTGATCGAGAGGGAAGAACAGGTTGCCGGTAAGATGGTGGCCCGGCTGCTTCTGCAGCTGCGGTTGAACGAGCGCCTGAAGGCGCTGGCCGAGCAGGCCGGCTTGAAATGGAACGTGGCGCGGACCATCCACGCCTCCCTGGGGTTGTTCCTCGGCGGCTTTGCGGCCCTCTGGTATCTCGAGCCGTTTTACCGGGCGGCCGCGCCGGTGGTGGGTGTGATTCTGGGAGCGATGCCGCTGATGTACGTGCTACGCAAGCGCACGGCGCGGCTGCACAAGTTCGAAGAGCAGTTCCCGGAAGCGCTCGAGTTCGTCTCCCGGGCCATGCGGGCCGGCCACGCCTTCTCGGTGTCGCTCGAGATGATCCACGCGGAGTTCCAGGAGCCGGTGGCGGGCGAGTTCAAGCGCACTTTCGACGAGCAGAACCTCGGTATGCCGCTCGACGTGGCGCTGACCAAGATGGGTGAGCGCGTACCACTGCTGGACGTGCAGTTCTTCATCTCCGCCGTGACCCTGCAAAAGCGGACCGGCGGGAATCTGGCGGAGGTGCTCGACAAGCTGGCCTCGCTGATCCGCGAACGTTTCAAGCTTCGCGGCCGGATCAAGGCCATCAGCGCGCATGGCCGCATGACGGGCTCCGCGCTCACCCTGATCCCCATCGCGGTAGGCATTCTGATGTGCTTCGTCAACCCGGGTTACCAGCAGTTCTTCGTCCACGACGACACCGGGAAGACGATGCTCGGCGTGGCGGTCGCGCTGCAGGTCATCGGCTACGGCGTCATCCAGAAGATCGTCAAGATCGAGGTCTGACCATGGAGCTCCTTGCCGCATTCCTGCTGTTCGCCGTGGTCGCGGGCGCCTTCATCTTCATGGGGGCGCGTTACTGGGTGCGGCCAAAGGCGGCCATCGAACGCGTCACGGAGGGTTCGGTCGGGGCGTCCGCCGCCGCCGCGCGCGTACGTCCGGGCGTCGCGATCCGCGGCCTGGTCGGGCGGCTGGGGACGGTGTTGCCGGCCTCGAAGCAGGAGGAGTCGCTGGTCGAGCGGCGGCTGATCCGGGCCGGCTATCGCGGACCCTCCGCGCTGAAGACGTATTACGGCAGCAAGGTGTTCCTGGCGGTTCTGCTGCCCGTCCTGACGCTGGCACTCGGGCCGGGGCTCGGGCTTCCCGACGAAAAACGCATGCCGGCGGTCGCGATGGCGGCCCTGGCGGGGTTCATGGGTCCCGGCAAGTTCCTGACCATGGCCGCGCGGCGCCGCCAGAGGCAGATCCGGCGGGCGCTCCCCAACGCTCTCGACCTGATGGTGGTGTGCGTCGAATCGGGTCTGGGGCTGGACCAAGCCATCATGCAGACGGCCAAGGAACTGCGGCGGGCCCACCCGGAGATCAGCCAGGAGTTCGCCCAAGTGAACTTCGAGCTCAAGGCTGGCAAGCGGCGCGCGGAGGCGCTGCGCAACCTGGCCGATCGCTGCGCGGTCCCCGAGCTCAAGAAGTTGGTCGCAGTACTGGTGCAGGCCGACCGCTTCGGCACCGGCATCGCGCAGACCCTGCGCGAACACTCCGATTACATGCGGGTGCAGGCGCGGCAAGTGGCCGAAGAGAAGGCCGCCAAGCTCGGAGTGAAGCTGATCTTTCCGATCTTCTTCTGTATTCTGCCCTCCCTGTTTGTGGTGACGGTGGGGCCGGTATTCGTGCGCATCTCGCGGGAACTGCTGCCGATGATGCGAAACATGTAGCCAGGGCGCCGGCTTCGGCCGGCCTAACCGGGGCAGCCCCGAATGCAGCCCCGCGACGTGGAAGGGAGCTTTTGTGGAACCAGGAACGATTCGTTTGGTCTGCGCGCTGTTGGGTGTCGTTCTGTTGGCGCTGATCGTGCTGCGCCGGCGCAAACAACCCGAGTAGCCGCGCACGGCACTTGAATTGTCGTCCGTCGGTCGAAGCCGCCCGACGGCTGACCGCCGATAGCTATGCTGTCTGGGCTCTCCAGAAAACGTCGCCAAGTCGTTGATTCCCCCTTTCGGGGCCAGCGACGTTTTCGGGTTCTATGGATCGCGGCGGGCCGCGTCAACGGTGCTGACAGCTGAAGGCTGAAGGCTGACAGCTGCCGGGCGCCCAACCGGGGCGCCCGGCTGTTGTACGCTCAAGCCATGAAAGCAATCGTGCCGTTGCTCGTGGCCGCGCTGGCGTCCCTGGCCGGCGCTCAGCCAAGCGCCGAGCCGACGCCGCGCCCCTCGATCCGCACCACGGGCTCGGCTACGGTCACGGCCAAACCCGATCGCGTCGTCATCGACGTCGGCGTCGTCACCCAGGCGTCCACGGCGCAGGCCGCCGCGGCTCAGAACGCCAGCCGGCTCGACGCCGCCCTGCGCGAGTTGAAGCAGGCCGCCGGACCTGCCGCTCAGATCAAGACGATCAGCTACTCTCTCGACCCCACCTACCGCTACCCGCGCGATGGCCAGCCCTCGATCGCCGGCTACACGGCGCATAACGTGGTCGAAGTCTCCACCGACGATCTCGCTCAAGCCGGCACCATCATCGACGCGGCGACGCGGTCCGGAGCCAACACCATTCAGAGCCTCCAGTTCACGCTCAAGAACGACCGGGAGGCGCATGCCCAAGCCCTTCGCGAGGCCACTCTGCGGGCGCGCGCGGATGCCGACGCGATCGCCGCCGCCCTGGGGGTCAAGGTCCTGGGCGTCCTTTCGGCCGAAGAGGGCGCCGTCTCGCAGCCCCGGCCGGTCATGATGCCGATGGCGCGTATGGCCGAGGCCGCGGCGCCCACTCCGGTCGCCTCCGGCACCATCGATATCCAGGCCACCGTCACCCTGACGGTCGAGATCAGCCGTTAGCGCCGAGTCCGCGCGCCGAGACTGCCGGCAGCCGCATCGTGACCAACAGGCCCGGATGGGCGTTCTCCGCCACCAGTTCCCCGTGGTGGAGCCGCACCGCGCGGCAGGCGATCGCCAGGCCGAGCCCCACCCCTCCGGTGGCCGAGTCGCGCGAATCGTCCACACGGAAGAAGGGGTCGAACAGTTTCGGCAGCAGCGCCTCCGGCACGCCAGGGCCATAGTCGCGGATAGCCAGGTCCACGCTCTCTCCCCTGGCTTCCAGGGTGACTTCCACCGCGCTCGCCGCCGGGGCGTACCGGACCGCGTTTCGCAGCACGTTCTCCACGGCGCGCCGCAGCAGTTCCGGATCTCCGCAGACCACCGCAGGGGAGAAGCCGTCGAACGCGATGCGGCGGCCGCTCACCTCCGCCTCGAGGCGGCAGTCCTGGACGATCTCAGCGACGACTTCGTCCAAGCGCACATCTTCCGAACGCCGCGCCGCGGCATCGCCTTCGGCGCGCGTCACTTCGAGCAGCGCCCCCACGAGCTTGGCAAGCCGCTCGATTTCCTTCCTCATCCGAGCCACGGCTGCGTCGCGATCCGGGGCGGTGCGCGTGAGCTCCGCCGCGAAGCTGAGCCGCGCCAGCGGCGACCGCAGTTCGTGCGAGACGTCCTGCAGCAGGCGCCGCTCGGCCGTCAGCAGCGTCTCGATCCGTTCCGCCATGGCATTGAACGACTGCGCCAGGTTTCCGATCTCGTCGCGGCGCTTGAAATGCACCCGGGCCGAAAGGTCGCCCCGTCCGAAGCGGTCCACCGCACCCGCCAAACTCCGCAGAGGCGACACGATGTTGGCGGCGAGCACCCACGAGAGAACCGCCACGGCGGACAGCACCAGCAGGTAGTAGGGCATGAGGTTCGAAAGCGGGAGCGGCGGAGGAGCGATCACAACCAGGTGGAACCGGCCGTCGGTCGAGGCTGCGGCCATGATCATCCGGCCGTTCACGGGCCGCGGCGGGCCGCGCCTCTCGTCCCGCTCCGCCCGCAGCATCTCCGCCCTGTCGGCGCCCGAGACCAGGTCCCGGCCCTGGGCATCGAGCAGGTAGTGCTCGACTCCGAAGTAGCCGCGCAGTTGCCCGAGGTATGCCGCCAGGCGCGGGCTGCCTCCGTCCAGGTAAGCCTGCCGGGCCTGGTCGAGCTCGAGCGCGTGCATGCCTTCGAACGGCCCCCTAGGGCCCGCCGCGCGGTCCTGTATCGGCCTCGAAATGGCGAAGAAGGCGAACAGCGAAAACAGCAGCGTGCCGAAGCACCACAGCAGAATGCGGGCGTAGAGAGTTCGCACGGCGTTCCTATCCGGCGGCGCAGAACATGTATCCCACGCCGCGCACTGTCCGGATCAGGGGCCGGCCGCCGCGCTCCAGCTTCTTCCGCAGGTGGCTCATGTGAACGTCCACCGCGCGCTCGTACGGAGTGGCCTCCCGCTGGTATAGCACCGCGGCGATTTCATCGCGCGAGACCGCCCGGCCCTCCGAGCGCACCAGCAGATCGAAAATGTCGAACTCGATGGACGTCAAGTCCACCGGCGTGCCTGCCGACCACACTTCGTGCGTGCGCGAGTTGACGCGAATGGCGCCGGCCTCGATCACCGCCGGCCTGGCCGCGATCGGCTGGCCCGCCCGCCGCAGCACCGCCCGGATGCGCGCCAGAAGTTCGTCCGGCCCGAATGGCTTCGGCAGATAGTCGTCCGCGCCTTCGTCCAGTCCCGCGATGCGGTCGCGCTGTTCGGTGCGGGCCGTCAGCATGATGACCGGAACGGCGCTGCGGCGGCGGATCTGCCGGAGGATCTCGAAGCCGTCCACGATGGGAAGCATGACGTCGAGCAGCACCAGGTCGAATCCGCCGTCGAAGACGCGCGCCAGGCCGCGCGGGCCGTCGTGGACGAACTCGAGATGAAAGCCCTGCTCGGAGAAGTACTCCGCCATGAGCGCGCACAACTCCTTATCGTCGTCGATGAGGAGGATGGATCGCTCCGTACCCTCGGGCCGCTCGTGCATGGTCCTCCCTCATTCCGTTGTATCCCAGAATGTCGCCTCGCGATACGCTTTCCGGGCCGCTTTTACAAAACTTAAGGCTTTGCCCGAGCGGTGCGCCGTCATAATGCGGTTGGCGGCAGACGCCCCGCTGGGACCGGCGGCGTCCGACAACGGGCGCGACGCTGCGCGAGGGCGTCGCGCCGCACCCCGATCTCTCGTACCATAGACTCTTCGGAGGTCCCCTTGCTGCTCTCGAACCTGAAGTCTGTGGGCGCCCTTGCGCTCGTTCTGATTGCCGCCTCTGCCGCTCGCGCGGACGAAGTCACCAGCCGCGCCAACGCGCTTCTGGCCCAAATGACCCTGGAAGAAAAAATCGGCCAGCTCAATCAGCTCTTCGTTTTCGGCGCGCCGCCGGCGGACGCCCAGATCCGCAACGGCTCGATCGGCTCCCTGCTGTTCGTCTCCGACCCGGCCGTCGTCAACAAGCTGCAGCACTCGGCGGTCGAGGGAACCCGCCTGCACATCCCGATTCTGTTCGGGTTCGATGTGATCCACGGATGGCGCACCATCTTCCCGGTCCCCATCGCCCTGGCCGCTTCCTGGGACCCGTCGATGGTGGAGCAAGTGCAGTCGGTCGCCGCGCGCGAGGCCTACTCGGTCGGAATCCGCTGGACATTCGCGCCGATGGTCGATATCGCCCGCGACCCGCGCTGGGGCCGCATCATCGAGGGCGCCGGTGAAGACCCCTTCCTTGGATCGGCCATGGCACGGGCCCAGGTGCGCGGGTTTCAAGGGCCGAACCCCGGCGCTCCCGACCACCTGCTCGCCTGCGTGAAGCACTTCGGCGCCTACGGCGCAGGCGATGGTGGCCGCGACTACGACTCCGTCTTCCTTTCCGAAGATTCCCTGCGCAACGTGTACCTCGAACCCTACCGCGCCGCCGTCGAGGCAGGGGCCGCCAGCGTCATGAGCGCCTACATGGACCTGAACGGCGTGCCCGCCACGGGCAACCACTGGCTCATGCATGATGTCCTGCGCGGCGACTGGGGATTCCAGGGCTTTGTCGTCAGCGACGCGTTTGCCGTGAAGAGCCTCACCACGCACGGTTTCGCCCGCGACGATCAGGATGCCGCCTTACGCGCCCTCACCGCCGGCGTCGACATGGATATGGGTGGGCGCAGCTACCTCACCAAGCTCGGCGCGCTGATCCAGGCCGGGCGCATCCCGGTTGCGACCCTCGACGATTCCGTGCGACGCATTCTCGAGGCCAAGATTCGTGCCGGCCTTTTCGAAAGCCCTTATGTGGACGAAGCCAAGGCCAAACAGGTTCTCAACGCGCCGGAGCATCGCCAGGCGGCGCGCCGCGCCGGAGCCCGTTCCGCCGTGCTGCTCAGGAACGAGGGCCCGCTTCTCCCGCTCGATAAGACCAAGCTCTCTTCCATCGCCGTCATCGGGCCGCTGGCCGATTCCGCCATCGACACCACCGGTTCCTGGACCTTCGCGAACGATGCCGCCGAAACCGTCACGGTCCTCCAGGGGATCCGCAACAGCGTACCCTCCGGCGTTCGCGTGGAATACGCCCGCGGAGGCGAGATCCGGCGCACCATCCGCGGCCCCTTCGACCGGGGACCTCAAAAAACCCCCGCCACCGCCGCCGAGATCGACGATGAGATCCAGAAGGCCGTCGAGTTGGCTCGCCGCTCCGATGTCGCCGTGCTGGCCCTCGGCGAGCTTCAGAACATGAGCGGCGAGGCCGCCTCGCGCGCGACGCTCGATCTGCCGGGCCGCCAGGAGCAGCTTCTCGAAGCGGTCGTCGCCACCGGCAAGCCGGTCGTGCTGGTGCTCATCGCCGGGCGCCCACTCGATCTCTCCTGGGCATCCCAACACGTCCCCGGGATCCTGGACGCGTGGTATCCGGGCGCACAGGGCGGCAACGCCGTCGCCGATCTGCTCTTCGGAGACGCCAATCCCGGCGGCAAGCTGCCCTTCAGTTGGCCCCGCAGCGTCGGCCAGATCCCCATCTACTACGCGCACAACCTGACCCAGGATCCCGAAACGCGCCCCGGCTTCAGCTCGCGCTACTGGGATCAGCTCAGCTCGCCGCTCTATCCATTCGGCTTCGGCCTGAGCTACTCGAAGTTTGCCTTCTCGAATCTCAGCCTGAGCCGCACCGAGGTGCCGCTCGGCCAGGAGTTCGACGCCTCCGTCGACGTCGAGAACACCGGCGCGCGGGCGGGCGACGAAGTCGTCCAGCTCTACATTCACCAGCGGGCCGGCAGCATGTCGCGCCCCGTGCGTGAGCTGAAAGGCTTCGAGCGCGTCACGCTGGCGCCCGGCGAGAAGAAGACCGTGCGCTTCACGCTCGACAAAGCGAAGCTCAGCTTCTGGAGCACCCCCGAGAAGAAGTGGGTTCAGGAGCCTGAGGCCTTCGACCTATGGATCGGCAGCGATTCGACTGCGCCGCTCCACACCAGCTTCCAAGTCCAGTAGGATTCCAGACTGCTCCAAGCCTCGCTGTGGGGCAGGACTCCAGTCCTGCAGCGGGTCTCCAGACCCGCCGCAGACCAGCCCATCACTTATCGCGAGCCGCGGGCGCGCGCGGGGGCGGCGAGCTTTCATGCCGCGGCGCCGGTTGAGCCATCTCGCTCCGGCTGGCCTGACCGCGCTGGCTGGCGGCCTGCGGCTCGAACGGTCCCCGGTTCCCGAAGGCTTCGTTGGCAGGCTTAGGTTGGGGTATCGACTCCGGCATATGGACCACCCGCTCGGGTTCGTGAATCTCTCGCTCCGGGGGCTGAGCCGTCGGCCGGGCGATCTCGGGCGGACGGGATTCCGGCGCCGGGGTCTTCTGGGGCTGCGGCGGTGCCGAGGGCGACGCTTCGTGCCGTGGGGCCGGGGGCTGATACGCTGTCGCGGGCGGCTGGCGTTCGCCTCCGCTGGTTCGCGCCGGAGGCTGCTCGACGCCGCGAAACGCGTCGATCCGAGGATCGCGCGTGTCGATGTTGCGCTGGATGATCTTATTCGTGGCCGGTGCGCCGGCCGCTTCCGGCCGCGTGAACGTCTGATCGCGATGGACGCTGGAGTATCGGTTCAAAGCCTCGCGATTCACCTGGACGCTGCGAACGGCCCGCCCGGTGGCGACCTGCTGCAAGCTTCTCTTGACGTAAACCGGGCTCAACTTGACGTCAGGCCGGGAGCGGGTCACCCATTCCGGCCCCTGGTTCCAGCCGTGATAGTAGACCTTGCGATGGCGCCAGTTGATGTCGAGATTCAACCAGACGCCGATCACCCACGGCGGGCCGAAGGCCGAGACGCCGCCACCGAGGGCGCCTCCCCTGCCGAAGTACACGACGTCCGGATCGTACGTCGGCACATAGATGTTATCCGCCTGGGCAGGCCAGATCTCGATGTTGCCGGCGTCGTTCACCACTTCCTGCTGCGGCCCCGATTCGAGATTGCCCACGGCGCTCGCCTGGGCGCGCAGGCGCTGAACGGAGGCCATGACGTCGTCCGGTTGCCAGGCGTAGGATTGACCGAGGGCGGTGGTCCAGTCCAGCGAGTCGGCCATCGTGGAGAGGACCTCGGGATAGTGCGCGATGGCCTTCACGCTGACGTCCCAGTCCTCGGCGTCAATGCCCGCGGGATCGGCATCGGCGCGCAGTGCGCGAGCCGCTTCGTCGATCTCGTCCGGGAATGTCGCGGCGACCAGCAACTGCGCCAACAGCGGATCGGGATAGAGGGCGACGGGAGCGAGCAGATTGTCCAGTTGGTCGGGAGAGAATGCGTCCTCGGCGCTCTCTTCCTGGCACTGGAGAAGCGGCGCCGAGACTGCGAGGCAACACAGAAGCGCGAAGGTCTTGAACATAACCCGCAGCCTCCCTCAATGGGTTGACGGCTCACGGCCGACGGCAGGTTACCGTCGGCGCCGGAGGTCCCTGCCCATACGTTCGCACATCTGGAGAACGGGTTGCGCCCCGCGCGGCTCCAGGACGAATCCGCGGGGGCCGCCGCGCGGGTCTACGCTACCAGGATCCTTCCTTGCCGCCAAACCACCAAACGAGGCCCATCGTAGCCGTGTTCTGTTCCTTCTTCAGAAGACCGAGCGTGTCGGTCAGGAAGTACGGATGGTTGGACGCGTCGCGACGCCACTCTTCGCGCAGGACGAGGCCGTCGGCGACCTTCTGCTCGAAGGTGAATGTGTCTTCCTTGATCGCCTGCGTGATTCCGGTGAAGAGGCCGCCACGGTCGGAAAGGTATTCGGTCCTTGCGGCGACTGCGAGCTTCGGCGTGAGCTGATAGCGCGCGTAGCCGGCCGCTCCGCTGGTGTGCGACGGCGGGGAGGACGTGAGGAGGCGCTGGATCACGTAGTCGCCCTCCATTGCGAGCGTCAGCTTGGGTGACACCTGCCACGTCGCGTAGCTGTCGAGAATATGCAGCTTTCCATTGGGCGCATTCGGGATCGGCTGGAAGGGCACTCCCTGCTCAGTGGGCAGATTGGTCGCGGTGGAACCTGGGAGAAACGCTACGTCGGGGTGCTCTTGCCCCAAATAATAGTTCACCGTCCATGCCACGTTTTTGTGGGGCTGAATGTTGAGTCCGAAGAACTGGTCCTTGAAGCCATTGAAGGGTTCCGTCTGCTGAGTGCCGTTGGTGATCCAATAGTTCAGACCGATGGCGTCGTTGAGCTTGTAGTTCAGCCGCGCGCCCATGTGATAGAAGGGCAGGAAGTTGAACCAGAACGATCGGGAGTAGTTCATCTGGTCCTTGGTGTAGTTGCCCTCCAGGCCCAGGGAGCTGGCCCATTTCCCGAAGTCCACGGTAAGTCCGTTGCCAACCGGAAGGACGTACGTGCCGTAGGCCTGAAAGATGGCGCGGTAGACGTCCGGTCGCGGTTCGTTGCCGGCATTTCCCTGGAGCGTGGCTGTCGCCTGTCCATACTGAAGGTCGAGGCGGAGACCGAACCGCTTGCCATGCGCGGGATCGGGGGCGTTCTCCAGGACTACGTCCGCTTGATTCAGGCTGAATGCGTTGCTACTCACATCGTAGGCGCGAAGAAGATTCACGCGTCCGATCGGGTTGTTGAAGTTGTAACCGTAGTAACCGTCGAACATGAAATTGATCGTGGTTCCGCCAAGAAGACTGGCCCCGCTCCGAGGCGAGCCGGTAGTGGATGGCACCTGCGCCACAGACGATGGCTCCGGAGCAGGTGTACTGGGGCCGGGCACGGCAGGCTGGCTCGGTACGCGGGATTTCGTTTCGAGCTCATCAACCCGCGCCTGAAGCTTCTGAACCAGGGCGGTGAGTTCCGTGACGCGCCGGCTGAGCTCGGCAGAGCTTTCCTGCGCGCGACCAACACGGGTCCCAAATGAAACCACCAGAGACAGCATCATGGCCGTCTTGGCAAACTCAGCAAACATGGCTGAGGCCTCCTACCTTAAGACTGGACGTCAGCGCACGATCAGGCGGACCTACTCACCCGCCACCATTTCCGCAGAGCGACCACCGACCAGACTGCCTCCACCAGGCCGAAGGGCCACGCGCCTTGCAGAAACCCATACAGGGAAGCCAGCACGCAACACCACGCGAAGGCGAACACCCACCAGCGGCTGCGGTGCTCGAGCGAATAGCACACCAGCATCGCGGCCACCGCGAACAGGCCGAATAGTGTGAGCCGGCTCACTTCTTCGGAAAGCTGGCGTCCAGGGCCAGGTTAGTCGCCAGGACGTTGACCCGCGGCTCACCCAGGAAGCCCAGGTCACGGCCTTGCGTGTTGCGCGCGATCAGGCTGCGAACCTGGTCGGCGGAGATGCCCCGGGCGCTGGCGATGCGGGCCGCCTGCACGTCGGCGGACGCAGGGCTGATTTCCGGGTCGAGGCCGCTGGCGGAGCTGGTCACCAGGTCGGCCGGAATCGGGCCGGTGTAATCCGGGTTCGCTTTGCGGAAGGCGGCGACTGAATCCCGCACGCGGTCGGCCAGCTTCTGGTTGGTCGGTCCGAGATTGGCGGGGCCGGAAGAGGTCGGGTCGTATCCATCGTTGCCGGAGGCGGAGGGCCGGGGCTGAAAGTATTCAGGCCCTTTGAAATTCTGGCCGATCAGACTCGAGCCGACGATGCGGCCCTTGGCGTGGACCAGGCTGCCGTCCGCCTGGCTGCGAAAGAGAACCTGGCACAGTCCGGTCACCGCCAGCGGATAAGCGAGGCCGGTCAACAGCGTCAGAACCAGCATCATCTTGAAGCCGCGAAACATTTGCTGCCACATAGGTCTCTCCTTAATTGCGCCCGCTTCCGGCAACCGCTCCCTCGCGGTCGCGGCTCGGTAAGTCGCTTACGCCAGCTTCAGCAAGCCGAGTATCCGGTCGATCAGCCAGATGAACGGGAACGGTGCGATGAACCCGCCCACACCGTAAATCCAGAGGTTGCGCCGCAGCATCCCGGCGGCGCTCTGCGGCCTGTACTTCACGCCGCGCAGGGCCAGCGGCACCAGCGCGATGATGATCAGCGCGTTGAAGATCACCGCGGCCAGCACCGCGCTCTGCGGCGTGCGCAGGTACATGATGTTGAGCTTGGCCAGCGGCGGGTAGGTCACCATGAACATCGCCGGAATGATGGCGAAGTACTTGGAGACGTCGTTCATGATGGAGAACGTGGTCAGCGCGCCGCGCGTGATCAGCAACTGCTTTCCGATCGCCACCACCTCGATGAGCTTGGTGGGATTGCTGTCGAGGTCCACCATGTTGCCGGCTTCCTTGGCCGCCATGGTTCCGCTGTTCATGGCCAGGCCGACATCGGCCTGCGCCAGCGCGGGGGCGTCGTTGGTGCCGTCGCCGGTCATCGCCACCATGCGCGCGCCGGCCTGTTCCTTGCGGATGTATTCGAGCTTGTCTTTGGGCGTGGCCTGCGCCAGGAAGTCGTCGACGCCCGCCTCTGCGGCGATGGCCGCGGCGGTCAGCGGGTTGTCGCCGGTGACCATGACAGAGCGTATGCCCATGGCGCGCAACTGCGCGATGCGCTCCTTCATGCCACCCTTGACGATGTCCTTCAGATGGATGATGCCCAGCAGGCGCGGCCCATCGGCGACAGCCAGCGGCGTGCCGCCGGTCCGCGAGATGCGGTCGGAAAGTTCGGTGATGGCAGGGGAGACCTCGCCGCCTTCCCGCCTCACGAATTCGGTGATCGCGTCGGTGGCGCCCTTGCGCAGGCGGCGGCCGTCCATATCGACGCCGCTCATGCGCGTGTAGGCGGAAAACGGGATGAAGTGCGCGTCGTGCTCGGAGACCTCGCGTCCCCGCAGCTTGTACTTCTCCTTGGCGAGCACCACAATGGACCGGCCTTCCGGCGTCTCGTCGGCCAGACTCGAAAGCTGGGCCGCATCCGCCAGATCGCTCTCGCTCACGCCATCGATCGGCAGGAACGCCACGGCCTGGCGATTGCCGAGCGTGATGGTGCCGGTCTTATCGAGCAGCAGCGTGTTCACGTCGCCGGCGGCTTCAACGGCCTTGCCGCTCATTGCCAGAACGTTGTGCTGCATCACGCGATCCATGCCGGCAATGCCGATCGCCGAGAGCAGGCCGCCGATGGTGGTGGGGATCAGGCACACCAGCAGGGCGACATATACGGCGATGGTTGGAACGCTGCCGCTGTGCGCGGAATTGACGCTATAGATCGCATAGGGAACCAGCGTGGCCACCGCGAACAGAAAAATGAGCGTGAGGCCCGCGATCAGAATGTTGAGCGCGATCTCGTTCGGCGTCTTCTGCCGCGAGGCGCCTTCCACCAGCGCAATCATGCGGTCCAGAAACGTTTCGCCGGGGTTCGAAGTGATGCGGATCTTCACCTGGTCGGAGAGGATCTTGGTGCCGCCGGTGACGGCGCTTCGGTCGCCGCCCGACTCGCGAATCACGGGCGCGCTCTCTCCGGTGATGACGGATTCGTCAACCGTGGCGATGCCGTCGATGACTTCGCCGTCGCCCGGGACCAGTTCGCCCGCGCAGCAGATCACCTCGTCGCCGGCGCGCAGCTTTGAGGAGGGCACCTTCTCGGTTTTCCCGTCGGGGAGCAGGCGGTTGGCGATCGCGTCGGTCTTGGTCTTGCGGAGCGTATCCGCCTGCGCCTTGCCGCGCGCTTCGGCCATGGCCTCGGCGAAGGTGGCGAACAGCACGGTGAACCACAGCCAGATGCAGATCTGCAGCTCGAATCCCAGGCCGCCCACGCCAGTGACCAGGTCTCGGATCAGGAACCCCGTCGTCAGCGCGGCGCCCACCTCGACCACGAAGATCACCGGGTTCTTCGCCAGCGTCACGGGATTCAGTTTGAAGAACGAATCCTTGATGGCGCGGCGCAGAATTTCGGGGTCGAACAGAGGGCGCGCGCGCACCAGTTTCTTCGGCATGAGCGCCGTGGAATCGTCGATCACGGGGGGATTCACCGTGCTGGTCATAATTGAGCCTCCTCGATCCGCTTGCTCACGCGCGCGGTTTGGTGCTGAGCCGGCACAGAACCGCGACCGTCACGAAGTGGACATGGTTGTCGCATGACAGGTTCTCAGCCTCCAATCCCAAACAGCAGGAGCGAGAACAGCTTCCCCTGGTGCATGAGGAAGTGCTCCACAATCGGCCCGAGCGCCAGGGCGGGGAAGAAAGTCAGCGCTCCGACCACGACAACCGTCGCCACCAACAGCCCGACAAATAGAGGGCCGTGGGTAGGCAGGGTTCCAGCCGATGTGGGCACTTTCTTCTTGGCCGCCAGGCTGCCGGCGACGGCCAGCAGCGGCACAATGAACATGAACCGCCCGAAGAGCATCGCCAGTCCAAGCGTGAGATTGAACCACGGCGTAGTGGCGTTGATCCCGCCAAAAGCGCTGCCGTTGTTCTCCGACGCGCTCGAGTAGGCATACAGCATCTCGCTGAAGCCGTGCGGGCCGGCGTTGCCCAGATTGGCGGCTCCCGCGCCAGGCGGATTCCAGTAGCCGGTCTTCGAGAACACGGCGACGATGCTGGCGGCGGTGAGCGCGAGGATCAGGAAGGACGTCGCCAGGATCGGCAGCATCGCCATCTTGACCTCCTTCTGCTGAATCTTCTTGCCCAGATACTCCGGCGTCCTGCCCACCATGAGCCCGGCGATGAAGACCGCGACAATCGCGTACAGCAGCATGCCGTAGAGGCCCGATCCCACTCCGCCGAAGATGACCTCGTCCGTCTGCAGGTTGAACATAGGGACCAGGCCGCCCAGAGGCGTGAGCGCGTCGTGCGCGGTGTTGACGGCGCCGCAGCTGGCGTTGGTGGTGACGGTCACGAACAGAGCCGAGGCCGCGATCCCGAAGCGCGTCTCCTTGCCTTCCATGTTGCCGCCCGCCTGGTGAGCCGTTGCGGCGGTCTGTAGTCCGAGCTTCGCCAGGATCGGGTTGCCCGCCTGCTCAAAGCCGTAGCAGACGAAGACACCGGCGAAAAACATCACCGCCATGGCCGCGAAAATTGCCCAGCCTTGCCGCGTGTCGCCCACCATCCGTCCGAATGTGTAAGTGAGTCCGGCGGGGATGATGAAGATCAGCAGCAACTGAACGAAATTTGTGAAAGGAGTCGGGTTCTCGAAAGGCTGCGCGGAGTTGGCGTTGAAGAATCCGCCGCCGTTGGTGCCCAGCATCTTGATCGCTTCCTGGGATGCCGCCGGCCCCTGCGGAATGGTCTGCGTGGCCCCCTCGACGGTCTTGATCGTGGTGTAAGGATGCAGGTTCTGGATCACGCCCTGCGAGCACAGCAACAGCGCCGCGACCACCGAAATCGGCAGCAGGATGTAAAGAGTGGTACGGGTGAGGTCGACCCAGAAATTCCCGATGCTTGCGACCTGGTGCCGCGCGAAGCCGCGAATGATCGCCACAGCAGCGGCGATGCCCACCGCGGCCGAGGCGAAGTTCTGCACCGCCAGCGCAGCCATCTGCACCAGATAGCTGACCGTCGTCTCGGGCGTGTAGACCTGCCAGTTCGTGTTGGTGAGGAAGCTGACCGAGGTGTTGTAGGCCAGGTCCGGCGAAATCAGCTTGCCGCCGAAGCCCTGCGGGTTGAAGGGCAGGTAGCCCTGCAGTCGCTGCAAGGCGTAGACGAACAGGAACGCGAAGATGCTGAAAGCGAGCATGCCGCCGGCGTAGTGAGTCCAGCGTTGCTCCGCGTCCTCCCGTATGCCACAGAGCTTGTAAACCAGGCGCTCGAGCGGCCGGATCACCGGGTGCAAAAAGGTGCGCTCGCCCTGAAACACTTTGGCCATAAACGCGCCAAGCGGTTTGGTGATCAGCAGGATCAGGCCGAAGAACACCGCGATCTGGAGAATCCCATTTCCTGTCATATGCCCTCCATCAACCGTTCTGCTTCTGCGCCGGAGGCGCCCCGCCGCGCGGTCAGCGTCGCCGGAGGCGCCATGCCGCGCGGTCAGCGCCCCTCAGAACTTCTCCGGGCGTAGCAGCGCCCAGGTCAGATACACCAGCAGAAACACGCATGTTATGCCGGCAACGATGTAGTCCACCATTGGAACCCCCCCCCTCACAGCCGGTCGCAGGCCTTGGTGATGGCCCACAGAACGACGAAGCCGGCGACGCCGGTCAGAACGTACAGGAAGTCGAGCATTCTATGCCTCCCCGGTTGAGCCCACCAGCAGGACCTGATGCCCGCGCCTCTGAAGGGCCCTCACAAGCCGCCCCTCGCGTGCTCCCGGCCACCATCGCATTCTGGCGCCGAGGACGACCCTGGATCCCGGCTTGAGGCCCTGAAGGACTCCGTCTTCCCAGTCGCGGCAGAGGCGGATATCGACGTTGGTCTCAACGGCCGACTGCTCGGCCAGCGTGCGGAACTTCTGCTCCACGAAGTCCGTCCGAACCGGCGGCTCATCCAGTTGCGCGGGAAAGGGGACGAGATGGGGCACCACCAGACGGATGCGGGCGGTCAGCCCTCGTGCGAAACAGGCTGCGGCCCGAAGCGCGGCCAGCGTCTGTTTCACGCCGGTGTAGACCACCACCACTTCCAGCTTCTCACTCTCCGGCGATGAGAGCTCGCACGCCGGCGCGGCAGGCTGCTCCATCCAGATCATAGTCATCAATCTCACCTGATTGAGGATATCCGCCTACCCATTAAAAAGGCATAAGGAGCGCATCAGGATTTCGTAAGGGTGGGGCAGGTGTCCACACCTGCAGCGGGCCTCCAGACCCGCCGGCCCTAGGCCAGGGAAACTGCGCTATGTCCTGCACCAGCACTGCTTTAGGTGGGGCAGGTGTCCACACCTGCAGCGGGTCTCCAGACCCGCTGGCGCTAGACCAGGGAAACTGCGCTATATCCTGCACCAGCCCGCTTTAGGTGGGGCAGGTGTCCACACCTGCAGCGGGTCTCCAGACCCGCTGGCGCTAGACCAGGGAAACTGAGCTATATCCTGCACCAGCCCGCTTTAGGTGGGGCAGGTGTCCACACCTGCAGCGGGTCTCCAGACCCGCTGGCGCTAGACCAGGGAAACTGCGCTATGTCCTGCACCAGCCCGGCTTAGGTGGGGCAGGTGTCCACACCTGCAGCGGGTCTCCAGACCCGCCGGCGCTAGACCAGGGAAACTGCGCTATGTCCTGCACCAACCCGCCTTTAACCGGATTGCTGATGATGTACCGCTCGACGCGGCGGTATTCCTCACCCGACCTCACCAGATGGTCATAGCTCTCGTCCTGCCAGAACGGCTGCCCGGTCTGTCCCAGGATCTCGTTCGCCTGCCGGGCGCTATATCCCTTCAGCCGGCGCAGGAACAAAGCCGCCTCGGTAAGAGGAGTGATGAGCAAGTGGACGTGATTGGGCATGATGACCCAGGCGTGCAGACCGTAGTCCCTCCGTGCACCGTGCAGGATGGAATCGCGAACCACGGTGGCAATATCTGGCATTTGAAGATGCCTAGGCCCGCCGCGGGTCGTGTCGAGCAGCCGGTCCATCGCGACAAAAGCCTCTCCAGATGTCAGCTCTTCTTTTGGAAACTCGCGGCCGGGCGGCAGGCTGCCAAACAAGCGATAGGTCACGAACAGAGGTTGTCCAACGGCGTAGATGTGAGGCAGACGGCGCGCCACGACGAATACTGAGTGGCCCAGAAGCGCTCACAATCTCAAGACGGGCGGGTCTGGAGACCCGCTGCAGGACTGGAGTCCTGCCCCACTTACTCCAAATTGAACCTGTATCCGACCCAGGGTTCGGTCAGCAAATACCGCGGGTGCGACGGGTCGGGCTCGATCTTCTTGCGGAGCTGATTCACGAAGACCCGCAGGTACTCGACCTCGTTGCCGTAGTCTGGGCCCCAGACGGCTTGCAGCAGGGAGCCGTGGGGGATGGGCTGGTTGGGATGCATGAGAAAGTACTGGAGCAGGTCGAACTCCTTGGGCGTAAGCCGGCCCTCGCGAGTGCCGATCGCCACGCGCCGGGTATTCAGGTTGATCTCGACCTCGCCCAGCTTGACCGTTCCCAGCGCGTCCTCGGGCCGCTGCGGCAGGCGGCGCAGCGCCGCCCGGATGCGCGCCAGCAGTTCGGGCATGCTGAACGGCTTGGTGATGTAGTCGTCCGCGCCGGCGTCGAGCGCCTGCACTTTGTCCTTCTCCGCGTTGCGAACCGTGAGCACGATCACCGCCACATCCCAGCGCGCGCGGATTTCGCGGCAGGCCTCCAGGCCGCCCATGCCCGGCATGTTCATGTCGAGCAGAACCAGGTCGAACTTTTCCGCCGCAAGCTTCTCCAGCGCCTCCTCGCCGCTGCGCGCATCCGCCACATAGTAGCCAAGGCCGGTCAGGGTGGCGCGCATCACGCGCCGGATCTGCGGCTCGTCATCCACCACCAGAACGCGAATCGCGTTCATGACGGCACCCGCTCCGCGGCCTGGGGAAGCGAGAAGCAGAACCGCGAGCCCTCCGGTGTAGCGTCCACCCAG
>Ga0265320_10000879_pt1 | contig 22690 bp, 22 predicted proteins | sample 4827metaG_FD_202087 | JGI IMG/M metagenome (GOLD analysis project Ga0265320, IMG submission 202087) | Rhizosphere microbial communities from Carex aquatilis grown in University of Washington, Seatle, WA, United States - 4-8-27 metaG | ecosystem: Host-associated > Plants > Roots > Rhizosphere >...
ACTACGGCCTTTGTGGGAGGGGAGGGAGGACTTAAATAGAATAAAACAGTCCTCATAAGAAGTAAAGGTTTATTTTGACAAAAATCACGAAAAATGGCAGTCTATCTCTAAGGTCAATGCGTAGCCTGTAAAAGACCTAAAATCAGGCAAGGTTGTGTGTTAAAGCACGCACAGACAAGGGATAAGTCACGTTACGTTGAAGCTGGTCGTGCCCCGTGAACCTCTGCGGGTCCAAGCCGGTGATGAGTCCCTAGTGTCAGGAAGTTGTGAATAAACCCCGCACCCTATGAATAGGTGCATGTTTTAATAGCAGCGTAGCGCTTGCGGAGTCTACGTAAAGCGGGGTTAATAGCAGCGGACAGTCAAATTCTCAGGGCATGCACCTAGGACAGAGGTGTATCAAAAGGACAATAGACGGCAGAAGATTGACAATAAAGGTCAGGATAGTGACAATTGACGGCAGTGGTTATGGCGACACATCTTGATATGACTAGCGTTTGCTTTGGCACGACGCTCGCAACACTAGTGGGCAAGAGGTAAACGATATGACAATCTACGAACTGGAAATGGAAATTGCAGCAGTTAAGAAGAAGATAGCATTATGGGAAGATGGCTCTATGGAGCTTGTGTTTTTTGAGAACAAGCTTATGGGCCTCTACGAGATCTACATTAGCACACTTAAGGGCATGCTCCTGAGTGAGTCTGAGGCTAAGAATAGGAAGGCTGCATGAGAACTGTATTCTACGTACTGTGGTCGTCGTGGTGGCTTATATTGATTGTGTTGTGTGCGATTGAGTTGACTAAAATGCCGGTAATGGGAGGATGATATGAAATTGTGTGTACATTGTGAGCAGCCGTTGTATAATTGTATCTGTAGGGCAGTGGCGAAGTTTTTCAAAGGTGTTGGACATTTGATCCGTAAGCCTTATAAGAAAGTAGGATGATATGAAATTACTAATTTTGTTTTTGTTGATGGTTCAAGTCGCTCAGGCAGCTTCGAGTGGAAATCTGTTACTGTCTGGGGTAGTGGCTCCTAACAACAGCCTGGTTATCACTCCTAATGGCACTAACAACACAACGCTTAACGTTACGGCTGGGGTTTCTAACCTAAACGTAGCTAGTGTTGCTGAAACCTCAAATGACGGTAATGGTTATAAAATTACTGCGCAGTCTGTAAACAGCGGGTTTTTGCAATTGTCAGCAACGGCTAAGGCTGCCTACACGTTTAGCTATAACGGAGCTGCCGCTATTTCTTTGACTAACGCAGCCCAGACGGTGAAAACGTCGGCTGCGTTAACTCAATTAACTACGGCGACGAGCCAAGTAGTTGTTAACGTGACAGCACTTCCTAATGCGTTAGCGGGAACTTATAGCGATACGGTGACTATTTCAATTGTAGGGTTGTGATATGAAACTCAAAGATCAAAGTGTAGAACACATCTTAAATTCCTACGATTTCCCTAAAAGATTTCTAGTCTACTTCGCCTCTCAATGCGCTAAAGATGCCTTAGGATGTACGAAGAAGCCTGATCCTAGGTCGATAAAGGCTGTAGATGTAGCTGAACGCTACGGCTTAGGAGAAGACTTTGAAGAGGCCTATTTAAGAGAAGTACACGGAGACGCTGACGCTGCATGGTCCGCCACCGTCACCGCCACCACCGCCGCCGCCACCGCCACCTCCGCCACCTACGCCGCCGCCGCCACCTCCGCCACCTACGCCGCCACCTACGCCGCCACCTCCGCCGCCTACGCCGCCGCCGCCACCACCGCCTACGCCAACTACGCCACCACCGCCACCTACGCCGCCGACTACTACAAACCCCTCCTATTTAAGCTTATAAATGAAAGATTGACTAGGATAGAGAAACTGTTAATATTTGGAAAGGAGAAGGTATGTGCGAAGTAGTGAAAAACTGGGTGGGAACCTTTGATAACAAGTTTTACTATTGCAGGGAACATAAGGTAGAGTGCCAAGAGACGGGGTGTGTGGTTGAAGCTTCACCTGCAAAATATCCTATACGAAATACGAGTAAGTTTGGATTGGGCGATAGCTTAGTGTGTAGAGTTAATAGTGACCCCGTATTTGGACCGCTTCCATTTACGATAGGTAGAATATACATAGTCGATACTGCGGAAAATTCCGACGCATTATCCGTTAAAGGAGATAGCGGGCAGGTGTTTTATTTACCGGGGTGGGATAGTTTATTCGATCTATCTGGATCCGCGAGTTTAGGTGTAAGTGGCAGCAGTCATCTTTGGACCTATAACCTGTCAGGCATTTACAATGTTAAATGCACGAAGTGCGGACTGGCGACTAATAATGTGTTATCGTCCACTTTACCAGCTTGTAATTTACCTTAAGGAGAATAGTATGAAGAAGACAGATATCGCTGCCAAGAAAAAGGCTTTTAAGAAACTAAAAGCAGAAAAATTTACTACATTCTGTTCAGATAGGGTTTACAATATTTTAATAGACCAATTAGGCGCTCATGTTCAATTTGTAGAGCTGCGCATTGGAAAATTTAAATGGACGGGGATATCGCTTAATGGCTTATACATCGTCCGTGAGTTTGAGAAATAATCTGCGTTCATTCTCACGACGAGTAGTAAGGCCTGCCATCGCCTTACCGCCTGACTTATTCCACTTGAGGAACTCATCGGCGGCGCCTGAGAAGTCTTCATTATTAACTTTAATTAACAAATGACTCAACTTAAACGATGTAATACCGACATTGTAGGTAAATACCACCATGGCGGAGAACTGGTTGTCATTAACAGCAGATGTTACTAACGAATTGACGGCATTTTGGAATTTACAGAGGTCTTTTTGGAGGAGTTGGTCGGCCATAGGCTGGTTTATAACCATACCGGAGTAGACATCAGCGCCAGTATGCCCGTATCCGATCGTAAATGGCTCAGAACCGGTTCCTGGGTCTGGATAGGCCTCTAGCCTACACCCTTCGGATTCTTTCAATAGCGCCAATCCTAGAGCGTTTACGACCCTATCCATTAGTAGCCTGCTAGGAAGGCCTTAATGTCAGTTAAAGTGACCAGGTAGCCCATATGCGTCTCGTCGTTGCCGGCTGATACAATTCCGACTAGCTTATCATTATCGTCTACTACCATGCCGCCCGAGCTACCGTGCGTTATAGAGGCTGTGGTGGCATATTCTACGATATCTATGACACAGGCGCTGATAGGGCCAAAAAAGGTCATCATATCCATAGACTTATACTTAGGCTGTGCGTTACATCTATCCTGCTCGGCATCGCTAGTAATCAAAAATGCAATAATCTTCACTTCCTCTTGCATGATGATCTCGCCATCGCTTCGGTAAGTGTCCATACGAGCACCATGGGTGTAGGTGCGTACATGCTCGTGCATGAGAGCGTAGTCAGCTATTTCAAGGCCTTGGAGAGCAGGGACACCTTCTAGGAGCAATAGGTCAGAGTTGGCATCTTCTGCTACAATCTTACGTTGGAGGGACTTCCCGTTTTCGAGTATTACTTTCATACTACCATCTTTAGCGATCCCTTTGCAGTGGGCGGCGGTGAGTATGTAATTTTCACCGGAAGGAGCTTTAACTTGTTCGCCTGAGCACATTCCTTCGGCAGATTCAAGCTTGACAGCGTGTTCTCTGAAGTATTCGTTAGATTTGCCTGAGCAGGCGTGGAGAGCTAGAAGTATTAGGCCTACTGCTATTAGACTACGAAAAATTCTGGATTGAAATAGTCGCATATTATTTCCTTAGATAAGTGAGGAGTGCCATGACTCCTTCTAAAATTACGCCGAGAGTGGCTAAGAGGCCTGCAAGTTTAAGAACACCATGAACCATGTTAACGTGGGCTTTGATAGGGGCTACGTCTTTTTCCAGTAGCTCGGTACGACGAATGTGGTCTGCCAGACTGACATACTGGGCTGCCAAGGTTACATCAATAGAGCCGATATGCTCGACTACCTTGTCGATCTTATTTTCAATGCGGATGATGCGCTCGTCGGTGTCGGCCATGTTAGATCCCTTGAGCAAACATATTGACGATAGCCGTTGTAGAGCCGGGCGTTGTTTCTATCCAGACAGCTCTAACCCATCGGTATGCCATATTGGAAAGGGAGATAATGGCTTGTTGTGTTGCTGCAGCTTGTGTTACTGATGCACCGGGGATGTCTACCCAGTTAGTTACTACGAAGGTCGAAGAACTTTGTCCCACTTGTGAGACATCGTTTGAGGCTTGAATCTTGAAGGTGCCTGCTGCTGTTGAATCTCCGATTAGGAGGTGGAAGCTTGCGTTGATTAGTTGATTAGAGTCAATCTGATCGCCGTTTACAGTTGCAGAGTTGACACCTGATAAAATTTGTTTGTTTACTTGTCTCATATTACACCCTATTAATAATGTTCTATAACTAAGATGACGCCTGATCCGCCGTTACCGCCGACAAACTCGCCTGCAGCCCCTCCTGCACCGCCTGCGCCAACGGCGTACGCATATGTGGCAGAAGGAGTATTGATAATTGCTTCTAGATATCCTCCAGCTGCACCGCCAACGGCGCCTATATTTCCAGAAGTCCCAGACTTAGCTCCACCGCCGCCTGCTCCAGAGTTTGTTTCAGCGCTGAAACCTTGCGATCCTGATCCGTTGCCATAGCTTCCTGCACCACCAAAAAATCCATTACCGCCAGGTCCGCCAGGGAGAGAGTTATTTCCTCCCATTGCCTGCCAGCCAGAGCCGCCAACGACAGACACCATCGTAATAGCCGGGGAATTGATTGTGGGAGTTCCGCCAGAAACAGGTCCTGCGCCGGATCCATTTGCTCCTTTACTACCGCCGGATCCACCACCTGCAGTGAGTAGGGATGTTCCAAACGTGCTATCACTTCCAGCAGTTCCGTTATTCGTAGTAGCAGCTCCGCCGCCGCCGCCTCCGCCGATCATTTTTACTTCAATCCATTTAACGTTTGCAGGCGTCGTGTACGTTCCCGATCCACTCGTGAATCTTTGAACCGTAGGTGTCGAGCCAGAGCTGGCATTCTGCCAAGTTGGAAGCGCACTCGCCCCGTTTGACGTTAATACTTGGCCTGTAGTACCTACACCGGAGACGTTTTGAAGGGCGCCAGTAGATGTAGTTCCTCCCGTAATAACGGAGTACGCGGTGAAAGAGGTGTCGCCTGTTCCACCGTTAGCTACTGGTAACGCTGTTCCCGAAAGCGTTACAGCGAGCGTACCAGACGAAGTAATAGGAGACCCAGATACGCTGAGGAACGCGGGTACTGTTAATGCAACAGAAGTTACTGTGCCGCTAGTAGCAGGCGCCGCCCATACTGGGAGACCGCCTGAGACTGTCAGCACTTGGCCAGTAGATCCAATACCTAAGCGTGCAGCGACAGGCGTACTATTTTCATAGATGATATCGCCTGCCGTAGTCATTGGGCTCAAGGCGTTGAATGCGGCATTGGCTGTAGTCTGCCCGGTGCCACCATTAGCGATAGCAATAGTGGTTCCATTCCACGTACCACTTGTTATAGTGCCGACAGAGGTCAGAGAAGACGTGACTACGTTGGAAGCAAGCGTCGTACCAGTCAGTGTGCCGGCAGGAGCGATAACTACATTGCCGCTAGCGGCCGTGATTAGTCCTTTAGCATTAACAGTGAACGAGGGGATTGATGTTGAGGACCCGAAAGAGCCTACGTTAGCGTTAACGGTAGCCAGTGTAGCTACTTGAGAGCCTGATCCAGGACCTGCAGTTACGTCGCCTGTAAGTTGTGTGATGCCTGAGACAGGAGCCGCTGCCCATTTAAGGCCTAATGCCTGTGTTGAGTCAGCGGTGAGAATAAATCCATCAGTGCCAATAGGTACTCTGTTATTGGCCGTATCGAAGCCAAGGATATCGCCCTTAGTTGTCAGAGGCGACAAGGCACCGAAAGCAGCCGAAGCGGTAGTTTGACCAGTACCGCCATTAGCTATAGGAAGCGCAGTGCCGGATAGAGTTACAGCAAGAGTACCAGACGTAGTAATAGGGGAGCCTGAAATACTCAGAAAGCTTGGGACGGTTAAAGCGACAGAGGTTACTGTTCCGCCTGAGTTCGGAGGAGTAGCCCAAGTACCGTCTGCGCGCAGGAAGTTAACTGTGCCGCCACCTGATGCCGTAACGACACCGGGGAATGCGCTACTGAAGGGCTGCAGGTTGAGAACTTGGCCAGATAGGCTAGCGGCGTTTGCATTGGGCGAGGCGCCGACTGCAGCGAGGGTTACGTCCCCGGTGTTAGTGCCACTTGAGCTTCCAGAGAAGTTAGACGCTGTGATCGCACCGGAGAAGTTGGCGGCAGCAGCTGTAATAGTTCCTGTCAGAGTAGGAGAGGCTGAGAAAACGACGTTGCCAGTTCCCGTAGTGCCGGATACTGTAGTTCCTTGGATCTTATTGATAGTAGTTGCGCCAGATGCAACGATACTTACGTCACCTGACATAGCGACATCAGCAGCTACATTTGAGCCGTTACCGACCAATATATGGTTGGTGGTTAAGGAGATAGATCCCGGAGAGACTGAAGACGGCGCACTTGTCCACGTAGTTCCGTTACTCGTTAGGACATTTCCAGAGGTACCTGGAGCTACAAATTGTACCGGAGAAGTTCCATTACCTAGGATTACGTTGTTTAATGTGAGTGATGTGGACCCAGTCCCGCCGTGAGCGACAGGTACGATACCTAGGGGAACTATGGCGGCTAACTCATCCAGAGCTTGAGCAACCTGTGTGGGCGGGACTGACCAATTACCCGGCACTGCGGGACTATAGTGAACATATGGAGCTTGCGAGGTAAGTTGAAGAGTGAATGCGCCCGTTATGCTACCGGGAGGAGGCAAGCTTCCCGAGTCGCTGATAATAGTAGGAGTACCACTGCCTGTCGTTACGCCGAGAATAGTATACCCAGAGTCGGCGATACATCCGGAAACCTCAAAAGTAAGACCACCATTTAATGTAAATGTAGTTAGGTAAAGGTCTGAGGCTGTGATAATAGCAAAGGCGCCAGATCCAGCGTCTTTAATATCAATCGCTCCTTCCATGGCGGCGCCAAGGATGTAAATGGTTCCGGCTTGAACAGTTAGCGGTCCTATAAATCCGTTAGCGGCGTATATAAATGATGTAGCAGCTCCCGCACCTTGTTGTTCAAAATCGCAACCACTAGCAAACAGGACATCTGAACATATTAAACTTATAGCCGAGGTGTCGTTTCGTACCCACGTAAAGGTCCCCGTCAGCTCTATGCCAGTCATCCATACTGTGTCGTTTGTAGAGCCCCCCGTAATCGTTAACGCATTAATTTGAATGTTGTTCTCGGAAACCAGGCCTACGTTTGGTTTACCCGTTATAGTTCCTACGTCAGAATCATTATTTCCTCCCGATAGATAAAAAACGTAAGGAACATTAATAGTCGGAGATACGCTGTTGTAAGCGTGCTGTAGAGTCTTCCAAGGGCTTACAAGTGTGCCGGTATTTGAATCGCTGCCGGAAACAAAATCGATATATCTTTTGTTGGGTATGTTAGCGAGTGTAGTGGCGCCCGTGTTTGAAATGGTAATATCACCGCTCATGGCGACAGGCTTAGCTAGGTTAGACGCGTTACCAACGAGAATGTCTCCGCTAGGAAGATAGAGGGAGGACGATTGTGTCGGCGCCGTCCCTGTTGGACCGACCACGAAGCTACTATTGTAGTCACTCCACGACCCGCTATTAGCTACGGCGCTTAAAAAGGTAGTAGCAACGCTGGTCAATGTCCCGGCGTTGGTTACGGCGCCAGAACACCGAGTATATCTGAGGACAAGAGCTGAACCTGCGTCTATGCTAGTAGGACCGAAGAAATTACCGAAGGAACAATTTACAGAGGTGGCTCCGAAGCCTGACGGTTTGTTTGCGCCGCCGTTTGTAACTATAGTAACGGCGCCTAAATTAAAAAAGGTACTATACACGCCAAAAAATCCAGCGTTTTGTATAGAAACTCCGCCGGCTCCGCCGGAAATTGCAGACCCGCAATTTTGAAATACGAGCTGCCCGAGGTTGTTGGCCGTAATAGCCGGAGCCCCGGTACTATAAAGCATCATGTTACTGAACGTTCCGCCATATTGGAGGAAGTTAGTTCCGTTAGATGCGCCGGTTAGGACGATGTCCCCGGTAAGATCAAAACCTTGAAAGATCAAAGCTTTTAAATTGTCGTTATTCGACGTGGAATTGATATCGCCGTCCAGCGATGTAACGGGAATGGCGTCGTTAGACATATTCCCATTTGAAATGCTGCTACTAATGATAGCTAGGCGGGTGAACGCGGCGTTGTTGAGGCTAATCCCGCCCGTGTACGTGCCTGGATGTACGTAGATAACGTAGTTGTTGCCATCATTATTGGCAATGATTCGATTCAATGCCGCTGTAATTGTTAGATAGGGCCTGAGGACGCTACCGTCAGATGTCGCAGCGCCTACATAGTTTTGATCGACATATAAATAGGTAGTGGGACCGGCGTTTACTTGTGTAGCAGCATTGTTGAATGTATTCCAGTCGGCCGCTGTTAACACGCCTGGGAAAGAGGTGTTAGCTGGCTGTAAAGTAAGAACATTACCGGAAACTGTTCCGGCGTCAGCATTAGGCGAAGAGCCTACTGGCGCTAGTGTTACATCATCGACAGCGTCGAAGTTACTAGTGAACGGGTTAAAGATGTATGAAATTGCCATATTAGCTCGCGATTACATCAATGAGACGATTGCTGCCATCGTAGGTAAGTGTTAAGGTCTTAACAGTTACAGAGGCGAGCTTATAGACTGCAGTTCCAATCTGACCTGTCCCGTTACCAGAGGGGATATAGGTCAGGGCGATCTCGTCAAACTGAAGCGGGACTAGCCCACCGGGTGTTCGCGCGTTTAGCGCTGTGACGGCCGTGTCAATATTATCAAGCTGTGCAATTTCAAGGACTTGGTTGGCAGCCGTTGCTGAACCTGGAGGAAGTGGGCTGCTACTTACATTGACGTTTACGTTACCTGCTGAGTCTACTGACACCGGGATAAGGTTGCCAGCTAGATCAACGCCTGCGATCTCAGTCGAGGATGTTGGTGCCGTAGCGCCGTTTGGCCCGACAGAAGGGTTAGTGGAAGTTGCGTTTGAAGGCGGGTAGAAAAATACTTGACTCATATTAACCTCCGATTTGCTTTGCTAAAACCCACATATCAGCGGTGCCTGTTCCGGCAATCGTCGATGTGTAGACCAACCTCACCGCTGTGAAGGGGAGTTGGTTGAGGTTGATGAGGATGAGGTCGTTGGCGCCAGCTACGGTAGGTGTTCCGCCTCCCAAAGGCAAGGTGACCCAGTTACCGGGGTTAGGGACAGGCTGGGACGGTCCTATGGGGCTGTAGTCGTCGCTTGCCTGGACTTCGAAGGTGCCAGTTGAATCGCTAGTCGTAACGTTAATCTGGTAGGATACGTTATCGGAGAACTTAATCGTTGTGATGGGGCTTGTGAAGGTAGCCGATAGGCTTTGTGGCACTCCCTCATTCAGGTTGTATCTTACTACGTCTTTACGTGCCATCTATTCCCCTTTGTAGGTTAGGCTTGGTTAGCCTGGTCTTATTAACGCTAAACAGTCCCATAGTTACCTCTGAGACTGGTCTTCCTCAGCCGCTTGGCCTGTCGTTTGGTACATTTTAGGTAGCTTTTGGGTAACTTTGGATGGCGAACCCTTCTTAGGGGCTTGTTGAGCGCCTTGTGGGGGCGCCTGAGGCGGCTGAGCGGTCATTGGCTGTGCTGACATGATGCCTTGGGGAGTCATTGTGCTGTCGAGCGGCTGCGCAGTGAACATGGCCAAAGCGAGCCTACGCTGGTAGGGGAGAGTTTGGCCTTTGTTGACTGACTCGATCATCTCATTCTGAAGCTTTTGAGAGAGCTGCTTGTATAGATTAGGGTAAATCGTATTTAACGTCGTGATATCCTTAGGAGTTAAGGTGCCATCTTGCATATGCTTCAATACCAGCATGGGAGTCTGAGCGATGTCGAGGGCTCGGTTGTAGCCCGCCTGTGCGAACGAAGATGGCGGCATCTTAGTGTCAAGAGGCGCCTTTGGAGCGACATCGGGCCTCTGTGCCGCAAGGTATTGCACCGCGCGGGCTGAAGTGGCAGCGAACGCCTGCCCATATGACGGGACTGGGTTATTATCGTTAAGATTAAATAACTTTTGAGGATTGGCGCTATATTGATCGACGAGCTTGCTGAGCTTATTGCGGCCTGCCACTGACGCTGCGATAGACGCAGGCATAGTAGCCTTGTCAGGATTAAAGATAGACTTAACCCCTCTTGTCATGACATTCCAGCCGTTAGTCGTAGCCTTAGCAAGGGCAGTTGCCTGCTTGATCTCAGGCGAGTTGCCGACTGCCTTAATGAACTTCTCAATACCGAAGTCGCGCACGTTGGCAATGGCTGCACCGGCTGGATGCTCGAAGAAGGCGCGGAAGGCGCTCATCCCGCTTGTACCGGATGGGTTGAAGTTCTTAGGGAAAGCACGGAGATAGGTCTCAGCGTCGTTTAGCTTCTGTAGCTCTTGGGGTTGGAAGATGCTCTTCTGAATCTCTGGCTCTAACTTATTGACGCTGTTGAATAATAGCTTTGGACTGAGTTCACCGGTGCGACTAGCAGCTTCGCGGAGTGAGCCCTTTTGGTACTCCTGCATCAGCTGCATTTGCTCAGGGTACTCTTTCTGAAAAAAGTTAAGGAATTCTGAATTATTCTTGGAGAATAGCTTCTGAGTAATAGACTCCGGTGTCAGGTCGTTAATGAAGTTCTTAGCGTCTTGCACGCCGTAGACTCGGCCTTTGCCTAATTGTTCAGATAGTGTTTTAACCTTGCCGATAAAGTCTTTATATTGGCTATTAGCGACTTTACGCTGTCCTATGAGGTCCATGAGAGATTGTTGTTGCTCAGGCGTATTCGCTTGCTGCTTGGCGAATCGCTCAATGCTATTCTCTTCTAAGTCCGTAAGCTTATCTGATAACACTGATGCCATGCGCTTCTCGCCGCTTGACGCTGTGGGCGACACAGAGCGGTTCAGGATCGACTTATAGGTTTTAACGTCGTCAACTGTCTTTAAGTTCTGCACTTCTTTCATGACGCGGTTAGCGAGTGCGCCTTCAGGAGAGGATGGGGAGAGCTTTAGCTCCTTGATCTCGGAAATGTCCCTTGCAATTGCAGGGCCTGCCTTCTCGGCAAGTGGTATCGTTTCATGTGCCTGCTTCAGTTGATCATACATCTGGGCGATAGGCTCATTCTGCTCGGATATCTGGTCTGTAATAGACTTCTTCAGAATATTACCAAGCTCAGCCTTGGTATACCGGCTACCATCGCCTAGGGCGTCCTCTACAGCACTTTTGGCAGCATTATAGCCCTGGGAGTACAACTCTTGGCGCTTTAGGCCTGAGTAGGTCGGAGCGCCGTTTATAAGGGAATCTTCAGCTTTCTGAACAATTGGACTGGCCGATGTCATTCCTTCCATCACCGGGGCATTTAGGCGCTCAGCAGCAGCCGTAATCTCATCGGCGTCTGGCTTCTGCGCCTTAAGCCCGTCTAGGATGCTTGTCTTTTGCGTGTCGGTTAGGATATCTGAGTTTTGTATCGTAGTCTTGAAATCGCCTGCGTCCATTGCAGGACGGTCGAGTTCGGATACGAAGGCACCGGGGGTTTCTTTGCCTGCTAGTTCGACACTAGGAGCTGTTACAACGCCACTACCGCGCAGAGCGGCGCCTACGCCGCCTCCGAATACGCCGCCAAGGATAGTAGCTAAGCCCATGTGAGCGGCAGCCGTCTCTGCAGTTTGGTTGGGATCTTCACTGAAAGCTTTAGAGAGTTCGTCGCCACCTTGGAATAATGTCGCTTCGAAGGCGCCTTTGACTGCATCTGCTCCTACTTGGCTTACGAAGCCTGCACCTTTGCCGCCTAGGCCCAGCGCTGCGGCTCCGCCTTCGCCTATGTCCTTTAGGATGTTAGCTTCGCCTACACCGGGTATGAATGCTGAGCCTACGAGACCTGCGACCTGGCCAATGTCATGAGTCGTTGGATTAGCCTCAGCGCGTCCTCGAATGTCTGCAGGATCGACGCCTAGCGCTCGTTCGGCTAGAGTTGACGTTCCGAAAGAGACTCCCTCAGCTGCCCCTTCTAGGCCTGCAATAGCCTGTTGTCCTAGGCCGCCATATTTCTGCTGCTGCGCGTAGTTGTTCACATCATCGTCACTGGCTAACTTATAGCCATGGTCCATAGCTGAAGTGAGCTGATCTCTGGATAGAGAGCCTACATTACCTTGGGGATCTACTACATTAACTCGGTCAGTGGCGGCAGTTACTGGATTGGGCGGTGCTACGGGCTGTGAATTATCAACAGACGGGGCAGGAGTGAACGCTTTAGTAAAAGCCGCATCCACGTCTTGATCAGGGTAGGCGTTATTAAACGCCTGGTTTACGTCTACTGGCGAATTATCGTCAGCCATGTCGTGCCTTATTTCTTTACCGGGGCTTGCATTTGAAAATTAGACTGTCCATGGCCATTAAATTGACCTAATTTATTAGGGTCGATGCCCCATTTCGTAAGCTCGGGAAAACTCATCTTTGTAGATACAAGCTCGTTTAATTTAGTTCGTTTAAACTCCACCGTAGATGGCGAGTCGCCCATTTCAGGCCATAATGTTGCAATCATGTGGGCATCAGCGTCACTAAATCTTCCTGCAGTCCCTTTCGATAACTCAGCAGTAAATGGGTCTCTAGCCGAAGCGACCTTACCCGGCGTAAACCCCATGTGAAGCGCTCGGTTGCCTAAAGTATTATATTTATCGAGCGTGTCAAATGAATTGAGAATGGAGTCCTTCATATTAGAGGTATTCATAGCCTCTGTAAGCGCCTTTTCTGCGGCAGGGCGTTCCTCCGGTGGAACTAACCATCCTACAATCTTATCCGGTGAGACTATGCCTTGTTGCGCGCCGGTCATCATAGCTTTTCGCATGGCGAGTTGCGATTGAATAGGCGCAGTTTGCATGTCTAGTTGACCTGCAGCCTGCAGAGCGCGGGCCTTTGCAGCCATATCAGTAGTCTTAGCGGCAGCTTGGCGTAGTTGATTGGAGACGATATCGTTCTGCATCAGTCGAGTCATGTCAGTGGCATCACGTAAATTACGAAACTGCAGCATATTGGCATTGAGAAGACTTTGTTTTTTCCCTAAATTAGCTTTCTGCGCATTAATATCGCGATCGATTTGAGCATTCAGGAAGTTTAACGCTGGATTACCGCCAGCTTGACCTGCGCCACCTATGCCTCCCATAATTAGTCCAATTGCAGTTGCAATCTTTTGAGGTACGCCGTGGGAGCTTAGATAGTGGGAAGGATCAATGTTGTCGTTTTGAACATCCTGCATAAAATTTTGTCGTTCTGAAGTTAAATCTTTATTGTGTGTATTATAGTTGCCTAAAAGCTGTTGATTGCGTTGTTGCGCTTGCTGTAGCGCTGTATTTTGTAGTTGTCCTAAGGCAGTATCAGCCTTATACTGTGCGACATTAGCAGATTTTTGTTCATTAATACCGTGTGTTAACGTATCGCTATATGTATCGTTGCCGTAAGGGTCAGACGTATTTTGTTGTGTCGGCGGCGCTCCGCCTGCAGGACTTCTAGCCGAAGAAGGATCAGACTGTTGCTGCTGTTGTTGCATTTGCGCGTAGTCTTCGGGAGAAATGCCATACGGTAGATCTTGAGGCTGCTGACTGTTAGTGATGCCTCCTTGATTAGAGGGGGGATTAGGATTGACATTGTTAGGATCAACTTGCGGATCTTGCATGTTGACACTAATCGTTGCAGGATCAGCTGAGTCGTCTTGAGATACCGGCTGGTCAGGCGTTCCATCGGCGTAGTTTTTCCTAGGCGACGGGGAAGGCTTAGGAGCTGGGTCTGCACCTGGGTAGTTTATAATTTGGCCGAGACTTTGATCAGAGTTATCCGCCACTTGTCCGCCATTGGCCTGGGCTTGAACGGGCTGAGCTGCCTTTTCAGCGGCTTCTCGACGTGTCTGTCTTTCACCGGCTTCGGCTGCGTCTTCAGAGTCTACAGAAACTCCACCGGGGCCGTTAGTCGTAGTTGACTGCGTCGGTGTGGGCTTAGCCTGCCCGCTAGCGCCTCTGTCAAAGTCCTGTTTATCTTGTTGGGACCAGCCTGGATCACCGCCGGCAGCCATCTTGATGGCAGCTAGTTGTCCTCGCATCTTAGGGCTTAATGCGCTGTGGGCGATCTTAAGCTGATGCCCATCTTCGTGCTGCATGACAGTGTAGTCTTTATCAGCACTTACCTTTTTAAATCTGGATAGATCAAGCTTAGACATGATTATTTTCTCTTAGGAGACATACCTTGTTTGGCTAGGATGGCGGATACGAACTTATGTGCTTCCCAGTGAGGATGCTTCGCTTCCATGACACTCTTAGGGAGGACGATGCCGCCTTCTTCAAGAGTCTTAGGGACGATGTCGTTCTTTAGGCTGTCGCCTTTGACTTTGGCTTTACCGGGGATCTTTTCACCTGCAGATACAGCGGCTTTCTTACCTTCAGCGACTTTTTTGACTTCTCGTGGGTTGAGATAGCGCTCACCGGGGGAAACCATGGCCGGCACTCTGCCGCCTTTAGCGTATTTATTATCGCTCGAATCACCAAAGTCTTGGCCGCCTGCAGCGCCTCCAGCCTGGACGCCATTACTATCTAGGTCCTTGTCGGAAGTCTCGCCAGGCTGTGCAACGGCGGGAGCAGCTGGCACGTTGCCATTGTCGCCGTTAGGGTTGCTTTTGAATAGCGATCCTATTCCTTTGCCAGCCGCCATCAGCCCTTTACCTAAAGAGTTACCCATCTGTTGTGCGCCAGTCTCGCTATCTCCTGAGGATGACTGGCCTTTAAGGTGCTTACCCACATTGGAGGTAGGTGCGTTACTAGGAGAAGACGATAATGTAGGCGCGCTGGGAGCGGCAGGGGCTCCTTGGATAGGAGGAGGCGCTTGAATCTGAGGCATTGTGTTGTCCATGCCTAGGGTAGGACCGCCGTCTGCGTAATGTCTAACCATACCGCCTTTGGCCATTCCTGCTACGCCCATTATGGCGCTTGAAGCGCCGCCTAACAGGCCTTGTTGAGCCGTAGCGCCTGCAGCAGCTTGCTTTTGATTAGCGTTAGTCAATGTCTGTTGTTGTTGCAGTTGAGCGTTATTCTGAGCGTTAGTCTGACCGAGCAACATTCCCTCTTGTTGCTGAGCAGCCCCGGTGTAGGCGCCCTGAGCAGCCTGTTGCTGCGCTACTTGCTGGGTAGATAGACCTTGGAGTTGGCCTAATGCAGCGAGCGATTGCTGTGCCTGCATCGTAGCGCCTTGGCCTACTGCTTGTTGCTGGGTAGCGGCACCTTGTTGCGCTGCCTGACGAGCGATTAAACCTGTGTTAGCGCTTGCACCGCGCTGGCCTGCCATGAGGGCTGCTTGATTGGCTACGTTTTGGCCTGTGGACTGGTTAAGCATGGCCTGGGCCGGGTTTGGGCCTGTACCGTTAGCGACCCCTTGGAGTTGGTTATATACTTGGGATTGATTGCCAATGCCGTTTTGAGCAGCGAGAGCGTTTAGGAACTGTTGTTGTTGCTGGACGGCGCCCTGGGACTGAACCTGCGCTGCCTGAGCCTCGTCAGTTGTGATAGGCGACTGTAAAGCGACATCTTGGGGGGTCCATGCCAACCCTTGAGCCCCTGCACCGCCGCCAAGTCCTACCATTGCTCCAATACTACCCATTAGATCTCTTTTCTCATGATTACAGCGTCAGGGCCTGCTTCAGATAACTCGAAGCCGTAGGCCAGTAACACTTTTAAAGCTGCCGTTGCATATTTTGCAGAAGGTTTCACCGAGCCGTAGAGGCGGTTCATGCCTTTTTCTTTAGCGATTACAGATACTTGGTCGGCGAGACGGGATGCTTCGCCTGAATGGCGCTCATCTGGGATGACGTAGATGTCTTCAATGTACATACCGTCGTGGAGTGGATAGAACGTGGCAAAACCCTTGTCATTCTCGACAATTGACTTATTCAGGCGTTCTTGGATATACTGTCCGAATAGGCTCACGGATGCTCCTATGCACTCATTACGGCTAAACAGTCCCAATTAACCAACGGATCTCGAAGGCCTGAGGGTTGGGTAACCTTTCTTCATGCCTGTAACGAGGTCGAGGCCTGATATCGTTAAGCCTGCACCGGATGCCTGTCCAAACGTGGAATCATAGACTTCATTTATGCTAATCTGAAACGCTTGGCATTTCTGTTGACGTAAGAACACGCGCCATTGTTCGACTGTTGACTGTCCGCCCCAGAAAGGCGTTGATCCCCACAGAGGATCCAGGCCCCACGCTTGAGAGTAGTTATCCGGCGTTATGAATGAAGTCTGACTAGGCGACAACTGGTAGTCATATGCAATCTGCACTTGAAGCTTATGTGGGCTCACATAGGTTCCTAGTAAGTAGAAGTAGTAGGCTCGTTCAAATCCTTGTAATCCTGCGAGGTTAAACCAAGAAGTAGTGAATGACATCAACACCGGGGATGAGCCGTCCAAATACTTAGCAGGAGTCTCTTGTCTCACCTGACTCAGTGAATTGATGTATGTATGCATGCCCTGATAGAGGGTACTTGAGATAGCAGGTACATTAACGAATGTTCCCCACTGACCGTAGTAGTAGTCATACATCAGGGTGATGCCTGAATCGAGCGTAAATCTGACTTGATTCGTACCCGGTACGTTAATTGCGCTTAACACTACGGCATCCTGAGTGAATGACTCAACTGGAGCGCCGATATAATTGGTAGAGAGGTCTCGTCCTAGCAGCCATATGCCCTTGTCGGATTGGAACAGGAGACCTGCCGGCATGAATACGATACTTTGTTGATTGGCGCAGCCTACTGTCGCCGTAATGAACACGGGCTCTGAGAACTGACTGTTAGCACCGGTGTTGTCTGGTCCAGTCCCTGCGATGTAGTAGGCAGCGTCTTGTTTAAAGAGGATGAGCTTGTCATCAAGCGACGCCATTGCTTCGATGCCGCCTGTAGAGCCCTGAGCGCCTATTGTAGGAGCTATGTAGAGTGTGAACAGGTCTGACATTTCAACCGGTGTTCCCTCAATGACTTGCTTTGAGAACCAGAGGAGGTTGTTATCTTCAGCGTCAACTAGGAACAGGCGGGATTGAAATAGTGTAATCAAATCAGTAGCTGGAGCGGCAATATCTTCTACGACTCCGCCAGTCGTATATAGAATGTTATTGCCTGCGATAGTGTCGTCAGAGTTGGTATCTGTGATTACAACGTAGTCAATTGTCGTGTCGTTAAGCGTTGGGACAGTAAGTGATGTAGTCTGATAATAGATTTGCTGACCTTCTGACCAGCGATAGAGAACAATTCTCACCGGATTGACTATCTTATAAGTAAGTCTAAGTGTGGGTACATCAATAGTTACTGAGCACGTAGAGCTTCCAGCGCCAGATAGGTCAACTTCCACCGGGATAGACGGTGCCGACCTGAAGACATTTCCTTGATTATCACTCCACTCATAGGTAGCGACGTAGAAATAGATCTGAGAGGTCATAGAGCCCCCCGTACTCTGCCCTGTCGCCTCTACAGAGTCGGGCCAGAGGTGGAAGTTATGCTCGACAGGCAGGAAGCCGTCATACATCCACATGAATCCACCTGATATGTGTAGGTCATGCCCAATCTCACCGGTTGTGATCTTAGAAACGCCCAGCGTAAAGTTAGCAAGGTTAATGCCTGTCTGTGAATAGACTCCCGCAGCATTAGGCGCCCCTTGGGTTTTATTAACGGCCGAAATTAAATCTTTGTACAAGTAGGGTACTTGGGCTACGTTGTCATTGACAGTGACATTAGGCAGTCCAGTTGTGTAATAGGCACTCACGGCATTGCTATAGGCAAGCTTAGCGACAATGTTTCCATCTTCGTCGGATAGGAAGTAGGTTGGTTGAAAGACTGAGTTGTAGATTGTTAAGAAATAACAAATATCAGCCACTTCAAATGCCTTAGAGGCTAACCCTACTCCGCGTAAGAGTGTGGTCGTAGAACTTACAGAGCCTGCTTGAGTAACGGTTACTTTGTTTATGAAGTTACCGGGTAGCGCTGTGTCATAAGCAGGATGACTCAATACTTCGTAGAAGATATCGCATGCCCCGTTGTCGGCACACGGCGTGAGGTTCTCAACCGTCCCTGAGGATATAATCTGCGTAGGGGCGAGAATTGTCGCCATAGCGTTGTCTACGGCGAGAACGTAGCCTGACGTAGAGCTTTGCTTGTAGAATGCTACATAGATAATAGGGGAGGAGCCTGATAAGTCAGGGGATAATCCTATGATATTGCAGCTATAGCCTGGGAATATCACCGTGTTGGATTGGTTAAGGGTAGCGCTGAGCGAAGTCATTCTAACCGCGCCCCCTAAGTCAGACCCATTCCAAGCAATGTAGAGTTGGTTACTGACAACTACGCCGTCAAAAGAGACTGAAGAGGCGTTGCCATACTGCACCGAGATGTCGCTATTCGTAGTGACCGATGTAGGTATGGCGGTGTTAACTGCAACGTACTGAAGATGAGCCGTTGCAGATATGACGTTAGTGAACACTATGATAAAGTAACGTCCCAATGCAAACACTCTGGGAGACCCGGTAACTGTGCCCGATACTACGGGTATGAGTGTTGGGGGAACGATATTCTCACCGGTGATTGAGTCGGCGATAACGTACTTGTATGCAACGCCTGAAGGCGGGTTATCTGTAAACACAGTGCAGATAAGGCCGTTCGGCGCAATGGCTGAATCCATTTGCGATTGGTTAGTGCCTGATCGAAAGATGGATTCAGTAGACAGCTTAACTGGAAGAATATGGCCTTTTTGAGTCCAAGTTTCAGTTCCTGCGGAATAAGATTGAAGCGTGGTACCTAATGCCGTTAAGTTGCCATTATAAGTTGTGAGGTATGTTGAGTTATTATTAGGAAGCGATGTCAACGCGCCAAAACCATTACGCTTTTGTAGCAGGCCGCCCTTGTCAAAGATGGTATTCTCAAGGGATAGGAACTTCCCTGGAGTTACTTGAAAAGGGTCTGTCTTAGTGTCGAGTCCTTGGCTGAAGTTGACGTTAAGGACTTGTTTCTGTAGCGCCATGGATTATACCTTATGGACTATAAAACTCATCGATGATGATTATGCCGTCAGCGCCTGCTCCGCCTGCCGATGACGACCCGTCGCCTGCAGCTCCGCCTGCTCCTCCGGAACCTATAGTGTAAGCATATGTAGCCAATGGAGCTGTAATCGTAACCATGACATAGCCGCCTGCAGCGCCACCGCCTCCGCCTGTGGATGTGCTGCTATTGCCACCACCTCCACCGCCGCCACCTGAGCCGGTATTAGCTATAGCATCTCTACCTGTGGATGGACTACCGCTGCCGGCTCCTCCAGCGCCTCCTAGAGGGCTAGATGCTCCGCCACCGCCTGAAGATTTACCGCTCACAACACAAGCGCCGCCACCGCTTCCGCCAGAGAGGGCAATACCGCTAGCTCCTGCCGCTAATGAGGCAGCGCCGCCAGAGCCTCCGCCTGGGCTACCTCCAGCGTTGCCGCCGCCACCGGATAGGAATGCGCTTCCAAATGTAGTAGTTCCGCCACCTATTCCCGTATTTCCGCCTGAGATACCGCCGCCACCGCCGCCGCCACCTGCCCCGACAAGCGTTACGTTAATGTGAGAGACACCGGCTGGAAGAGTGTAAGTACCTGAACCGCTTGTCAATATTGTCTTTGTAGGATGAGAGTAGACAATGTCATTCTGAAGTGCTGTAGATAGCATCGAGAATGTAATGCCGTTAGCAACCGGTGTCGAGCCACTAATATTGCCAGCCGTATCGATTGTCAAGAAGCTCGTGGAGCCTGGCAGAGAGGGAAGCGTAAGGCTATAGTCTGCTCCCATCGCAGAAGGAGGATTAAGCGTTAACGCGTGAGAGTTGGCTATAAGATTGCGCAATACTAACGACGCAATGTCCATGTTCGCAGGCGTGTTAGCTGCAGACTGGAATACAAAGGTTTTGCTTAGGGCTACGTAGGAGGCTGAAGCCGGTGACACTAGGTTAGCGATAGAGCCCGGCGTTCCTGCAATACCGCCGCTTTGCGTAATCCTGATTTGATTGCCTTGCCCGTCGTTGTAGAAGAGGTCGTTAACGACTTCGTAGAGGCAGCCAAGATCAGAAGCTCCTGATAAGACAGTACTTTGCGGCTGCAGCCTCAGGCTTCTTGCTGACGTTAAGTTATTGTCGTTAAAGGGAAGATCAGAGTTGATGTCAATACCGGTGGGATTGACTTGGACGCCGTAGCCTGGGGAGTGGTTGTGCCCATCTACAATTGTTAAGCAGTTGTTAACGTCTGTTGCGTATTGAGGACCTGGGTCTAGTCCTACCTCAGGGATAGGAAGGAGCATGTTAGGAGAATTATTAGTAAATGGCATCTTAGAAGACCTCCAGGTCTACGCTAACATCGGAGCTTGAGATCAATACCAGGGTGAGGTCTGACATTTGGTTGGCGTCTTGCGCGTCGTATACGCTCCCTGAGCTACGTTGTCTTGTGATCTTCCAGCCTTGCAGTTTCCTACCCAGCCTATGATTGACGACGTTAGAGCCAGACTTCAAGATAACATCCTGTAAAATCAATGAGTTGGTTGCAGGATTAGCAAGGAGGGGGTTAAGCTGCCCCGCCCACTTGGTCTGCATCAACATGAAATTCTTGTTGTCGTCTTTGAAGATGGGTAGACCCATGTATTATCCAATAGCTACCGTGCATTTGATGACGTTAGCAGGCTGGTCAACTGGAGCACCGGAGCTGAGCGCTACGGTGATAGTGTCTAGAGCAGCGCAGAGAAGGTGTACTTGGAAACCTCTTGATCCTGCAGCGCTAGTGAACATTGGCGTGCCGTTTTGAGACACTACAGCGACTACCTGAGAGTCAGTTGCATCCCCTTGATCAATTTCTGGGCAGGTAAGGCTGCCGATGACTTGAATAGGACCTGCACTTTGAATTGTCGCCGTTTGCGAGATGAGTCCGCTTAATACCATGTTTTGAGCTACGTTTGCCATATTTATTTTCCTCTTTGTTTAAATTTTACCATCCACCACTACCATACCCGCCGCCTTTGCCGCCCCAGGTATTCCATCCAAAGCTTCCACGAACGTCGGAGATTGTATCTGGCTGCCCTTGATCGCGATTCATGGCGCTGCCTTCGATCCTAGTCTTTAAGAAGATCAGTTCTTGATCAAGCTTAGTAGTATCTGATTCTTCCTTATCTAACGCGTACTTAGCTGCTCTGATGATAACGTATTGGATCCAGCCTGACACGCCTTGCGTAGTCGTATCTGTGTCTAAAAGCAACTCTTTCATCCTAGGGACATACCAGAGGCGGATCTTTTGACCGCCGCTAGGAGTGGGGATAAACTCTATTTGGTTGCCAAGTAGTCTATACCGGAGATTGAAGACCCCGTAGATGGTTGAGGCTGTGTTTGGGTAGATAAACGTGTTGCGATCGACGAAATCAAACTTATTTATGGTGACGTAGCCATTGTTAGAGCTATTGATGGCTAAATCTACCCCGTATAGCTTGTAGAATGGCTCAGGAACGAAGTTGTTGCCTGCTTGGTCCTGGAAGGTCAAAACGCCATCCGGCAGCGGGTAGAGGAAGCTAGAGCCATTAGACGAGAAGGTGACAGGCGGAGCTATGAAGTAATCCTCGTAGACAGTCACTAGGAGGTCATATAACTCAAACATAGCCTGGTTAATGAAGAAGTTCCACTCAGGTAGGGAGACAAACTGGGAGTTTACACGATCGGCGCGTTGTTGGGCAGCCAATCGTATAGCGCCTAAGCTCATCTCGCCGGTAGTCGTAGGTACTACAGATTGTGCGGTAGTATATGGGCTAGTTCCTGAGCCATTTGAAGACGCTACTTGATAAAAGTAAGCAGTTCCAAGGGTTACGGCTGAGTCTAGGTACTGGTTAGGGGCTACGGTTGCAAGTGTACTGTAGTTGATACCGTCTGTGCTACGCTGAATGACGTAGGAAGTTGCACCGGCTGCGAGATCCCAAGATAAGAAGTTAACGCCGTTTCCTGTTTGTGCGAAGTAATTATTAGGAATTGCGGGAATCGCCATACTCTCCTAGGTGTCTGGGGAGAGCGTTTTAAGCCCTCCCCGACCTTTTAACGGCCTTAGGATACGCTGCTGTTATTCAGCAGGAAGCCTAGGCTAATAACGCTGCCATCGACAGGCGCTGACACTACTCCAGAGTTATTACGCACTTGGAGAATGAACTGAGCACCGAAGGGCTGTTTAGACGGGTCTGGTCCGATAGAGAGGTTAGGATCTCCTACTGTCTCAATCGTAGCGATATTGGACGTAACTGCCGACATCACTCTTGAGGTTGAGCTATTTGATCCAGCTCCTACAGAAGAGGCAATGAAGGATGCTCCTACGGCTGGAAGTACTCCGACAGGTAGTCCTAATGCATTCCACTGAGCCTGCGTACTATTACCTAAGGTAGTGATAATATAGGGAGTTCCTTGACTCAGAGCACTATTATCGATCTTCAAGCTGATACCGCTTGGTGGAG
>Ga0265320_10000881_pt1 | contig 22635 bp, 22 predicted proteins | sample 4827metaG_FD_202087 | JGI IMG/M metagenome (GOLD analysis project Ga0265320, IMG submission 202087) | Rhizosphere microbial communities from Carex aquatilis grown in University of Washington, Seatle, WA, United States - 4-8-27 metaG | ecosystem: Host-associated > Plants > Roots > Rhizosphere >...
ATATTTTGGTAGGCAAAGGGAGCGCCAAACGCCATCAGGGCCCCCGCGAGCACCGCGCTGCGCCACAGCCGCCCGGAATGCGCCACAACCAGACCCCAGACGCAGAATCCGGCCGTCAGCGCCGGAATCACCGCCTGTGCGACTATCTGCACCATGGGGTCCCATTGTCCGCATAGCTCAAATAGCGCTATATTCCAAAGGTTGGTCCAAGCGATCCGATGCTCAAGATACGGCTCGAAGATCGCCCGCCAGGACAATTGCCCTTGCACCCAAGGCTCGTAAATAAACAGGCCCTCACGGTCCCATTGGTCCATCCAGGGGATGCCCGTCCCCAAATCTCCAATCAACGCCACCCGCAACGCCCACACGGCAAGTCCGATCGCACATGCCGCCACCAATCGAGAGCGGCAGGTTAAGGTTGAATCTGTTTTCATTGGAAGGGGCACTTTGGTCGCGGGACAATGGCACCGGGACATACTATCAGGAGCAAAAACCGGCGGAACGGCAATTGGTACGGGCGATATTCCCGGCCACATCCGGCCGGTTGCGAGTGACCGACCATGCCACCGCCAAGCGTATGCCCGCGAACTCGACCAATCTGACGCCTTCAGCTGTGCCCCTCCTCACCCGGTAACTGGCAATGCTTAATGGACGAGGCAAGGTCACAACCAATTCTCCTTTGACTGCGCCAGTCCTGATACAAACCCGGTACCTGCCCGGAGTGGTGCAAACCAACCATTCCGACAAATCGCCAATCCGGCGCCCCGATGGCGTAAACTCCATCCTGCTTCCGTTAGTTTGATTTTCTAACATCAGTTGGAGTTCCTTTCCGTCGCCACGCACAAACATGATCATTGCTTTCACCTTGGCTTCAAAACACTCGCTCTGCCACACCCATTGATTGGCGTCAGCCTGACCAACAGCGAACGCATTGATCGGTGTAATTCCCTTGAAGGGCACTTGAATTTCCGGGGGAAGAAAGGGGGCTAGAACGCGTGACGCCAAGACTTTTTCTGGGGGGAACAATCCTTTTCCTGGTTTGCTGACGGCAAACCCAGAGTCCGCCAGGCCTTCCAATATGGAATTGGCCTCCTCAAATTGTTCGGCGGAGGATTTCTGCCAGGCCGGCCGGTCAACCTTGCTAAAATGGTCCAGCACTTTTGCACCACCATAAATCGCGAAGCAAGACCATGCCATGGCGATGCCCACACCCAAAAATCGATAGCGCCGCTTCCCTTGCTCCCACCAATGGCTAAGCACCATCACCAAGGCCAATCCATTCACCCAGCACAACAGAGCGAGAATGTCGCGATATCTTGCGGGCAGCACCGGACCCAATGCCCCGCGGAGCCAGGCACCGCCGGCCGCACTGGCCATGGCCCAGAAAAACACCCCGCAAATAAACAATTCGTGGTCTTGGGGCCGAACCCCCTTTCGCAAAATTTGAACGGTTAATAGAATTATCGGCAGACAGGCCAGTGCTGCCAGCCACGGAATCGGGGAATTGGGCCAGGCACCCGCCGCCGCCCAGACACGTAAAAACTGGCCGAATGATTTCGCATGTGCATACACCGTGCTGGGCGAGTCACTCCGCAGTAACAGCCCCCAGAACAAACAGACCATTCCAATCGCCAGCATTCCACCGCTCCGCGGCGACACCTTTCGCTCGCTGGCCATAACCAATATGGCCAGAATGACAATGATCGGTCCGACCAAAACCCCTGCCCCCATGGCCAATGGCGCAGCCATTCCCGCAACCAAAGCCAGCCCGGCATATCGGCCGCGCCTCCATGCGCGCGCCGTGGCCGCGCACCCCGCCAGACTCAATATGACAAAGAAACCAAACGACGACTGAAATCCCCACAAGATGTTTTCATAAGCGAAGGACGCGCCAAATGCGAGCGCGGCACCGGCGAGCACCGCCGCCCGCCAATACCACTCCGTTTGCACCGGCAGCAAAATCCAGACGCAAAACGCCGCCGTCACGGCGGTGATCCCCGCTTGGGCGACCATTTGCACCATCGGTTCCCATTGGCCGCACAACTCCAGGAGCCCGAGATTCCACAGATTGGTCCAAACTATCCTGTGCTCAAGATGCGGTTCAAAAATCACCCGCCAGGGCAATCTCCCCTGCAGCCAAGGCTCATATACAACCAAGCCTTCACGATACCATTGATCCATATACGGAATCCCTGTGCCCAAGTCACCAATCAGTGCCACCCGCAACGCCCACACGGCCAGTCCGATCGCACACGCGGCCACCAAACGTGCCCGCCATGACAATGGATACTCGTGTTTCATCATTTCGTCAGCGAGCCAGTTTCAATGGGAGAGGTAGAGCACGGCTCCCAAAAACATCCCAACCAAATGACACTTCGCCGCATGACGCAAAGCTGGAACGGAAAAGCAAGGCGAAGTCTCTGGTTCATTTAGCCTATGGGAATATTTTCGTTCGCACCCCCGTTGGCACGACAGACCAAAAACGCCGCAGCCAAACAACACCCGGCCAGCCCGATCAATTTTGCCCGCTGAGCCGCAACCCGTCTGGCCCAGTAGCCGGCCGCACTCAGCGGTCGGGGCAAAATGAGCCCAAGACCGCCTGACCGAGATGTCGCTTCAATGCTCATCTGATTTCGACCCTGAGGCGTCTGCACCAGCCATTCCGCCCATTCGCCAATATGTCGCCCCGATGCCTGCAAATATGCCTTTCCCCCGTCCGATTGATTCAACAGTCCCAATTTCAGCTGGCTGGGATCACCATTGAAAAAAACAATCAGGGCGGACATTCGCGGATCAAATGGTCCGCTCACCCACTGCCATGGTTTGTCGGCGACCGCCGGACCGATCATCAGCAGTTTTTCCGGGGTCACGCCCTTACATGGCGCCTGAAGTTCCGGAGGGAGAAACGGAGCCAAAACCACTGACTCCATGACCACCTCATGGGGCAAGGGTTCTTTACTCCGCCGATCGACAATGACTGCGGCGGAAACGCCTCCGTCCAAAATCCGGTTTATCATGTCGAATTGCCGACTCGCCGACATCTGCAAGTCCGGTCGCTCGGTCTTGATAAAACGTTCCGTCAACCCGATGCCGCCGTAAATAACCGACCCCAACCATGCCACCGCGATCAGTCCACCCAGCACCCTCAATCGTGCCTGCCGTTGGTTCCACCACGTGCCCAATACCGCAACCAAGGCCAGCAAATTTGCCCAGCACAACAAGGTGAGAAAATCGCAATAACGCGATGGAGGACTTGAACCCAACGCTCCCCGAACCCAAGCGCCACTTGCCGCACATGCGGTAGCCCAAAGAAACATCCCGATAATGAACAGCTCGTGAGGCCGAGGTAAAAACCCTTTTCGCAGGACCTGAATTATTAGAAGCAATACCGGCAGGCAGGCCAGCCCCGCCAACCCAGGCATCTGGGCATTGGGCCACGCACAGGCTGCCAACCAAACATGGACGAACTGAGCAACAGATTTCGCGTAGGCAAATATCGTGTCGGTGGAATGACCCCGCAATAACAGCCCCCACAAGAAACAGAGCGATCCAATCGCCAGCACCAGGCAACTCCTGCGCGTCACTCTTTTTTTGGTCAGCATCACCAATACGGCTGTGCCGCCTATGGCCGGGCCAACCAATATCCCAGCCCCCATCGCCAAGGGCACAGCCAGACCTGCGAGCAACGCCAACCAACTATATCGCGGGTTCCGCCAGGCCAATGCAGTCGCCGCACACCCGGCCAGACTCAATGCGACGAACAAGGCAAAGCAGGACTGAAATCCCCACAAAATATTTTGGTAAGCAAACGGAGTTCCAAACGCCATCAAACCACCGACGATAACCGTACTTCGCCAAATCCAACCAGCGGACACTGCGATCAGTCCCCAAACGCAAAATCCAGCCGTCAACGCCGGAATCACTGCCTGCGCGACCATTTGGACCATAGGGTCCCATTGGCCGCATAATTCAAAAAGACCGATGTTCCAAAGGTGGGTCCAGGCAATCCGGTGCTCCAGATACGGCGCAACAATATCCCGCCAAGACAATCTCCCTTCAATCCATGGCTGATAAGTATTCAAGCCCTCACTTTCCCATTGATCGGCATAGGGAATCCCTGTGCCCAAGTCACCAATCAGTGCCACCCGCAACGCCCACACGGCCAGACCGATTGCACATGCCGCCACCAAACGAGAGCGCCAGGTCAGTGGGAGAGCGGAAGTCATGCGGGGTCGGCACTTTGTTTTGATTGGGTCCAATGCCGCAAATGAAAACTCATGTACGGTTCGCGACGATCTCAAGCCAACCGGAAATTCCCCGCAACGAGAACAAACCAGCTAAGAAGGAAAGAATTGGTAAAGATTTAAACGCGCTTGGGGCCAACCTGCGGACAACAGCATGGACCGGCCCCGATCCGGGAAAAATGTCTAGCTTCCAAGACTGCGCCCCCTAATAGTTTTGCCCGATGAACCGCGCCAATGAGCGATTGAATATCGCTACGCCATGAACACCCTTGAGCCACGTTCCGGCGCGATCAAGAACCGCTCCAGTTCTTCCCGTTTCTCTTTTCCACCATGACCAACGTGAGTTCTTCCGCATCCATCAGGTCAGCCGACAAGCGCATTGTTGTCGCGGGTTGCGGCTATTGGGGGAAAAACTTGGTGAGAAATTTCCGTGATCTCGGTGCACTGGCCGGAGTGATCGACCCATCACCGGCCGGACGTGAGCTCGCACAATTGCTCGCGCCAAGCGTTCCCGTGTATGCCAGCCTTGACGAGGCACTCCGCGCCGGAGGTTTTTCCGGCATAGCGATCGCCACGCCAGCCGTCACGCACTTCGAGAATGCTGCTCGTGCATTCGAAGCCGGTCTGGATGTTTTTGTCGAAAAACCCATCGCCCTCAAGATTGAGGATGCCGTCCAATTGGTGGCCACGGCAGATCGCCTGGGTCGGATTCTTCAGGTCGGCCATATTCTGGAATACCACCCGGCCTTGCCCGTGTTGAGCGAATGGATTTCGCGCGGCCGTTTCGGTAATCTCCGCCGCTTGCAAGCCCACCGCACCAACTGGGGCATGATCCGTACCGAAGAAGATGCCATCTGGAGCGTAGCTCCGCATGATATCGCCGTCATGCTCCGCCTGGTCGGCCGGATGCCGGAAATCGTCGCCGCTCACGGCAGCCACATCCTGGGGACGCCGCGCGCCGATGCTGTCGTCGCTCGCCTGATGTTCTCTGACGGGGTCGAAGGCCACCTCCTTTCCAGCTGGTACCACCCAGTAAAAGAACAACGCATCATGGTCGTAGGCGACCGGGGCATGGCTCTCTTTGATGATCTTTCACCCGACCGCAAATTATGCTTCTACAACGAACATGTCCGGTGGAACGGGGAAAAGCCGGAACTGGTGCGCAGCGAACCTGAGGTCAGCGTCCTCGCCGCGGAAGAACCTCTCCGTCGGGAATGCCAGGCCTTTCTCGATGCCATGTACAGTCGCCGTCCTCCCTTGGCCGACGGCCGCAGCGGACTGCGCGTGCTTTGTGTGCTCGATGCGTGCCGCCGTTCCATGCAGTATGCTGGTGCCCCGGTGCCTTGTCTCCCCCATCCCGTCCTGTCATGACCGCAGCAATTCGGATCCACTCTACCGCCATCGTCGATCAACCCTGCGCCATTGGAGCCGGCTGCCAGATCTGGCATTTCTGCCATATCTGCTGCGGGGCTGAACTGGGTGAACAGTGCAACTTGGGCCAGAACGTCATGATCGCATCTGACGTCAAAATCGGCCAGCGCGTGAAGATCCAGAACAACGTTTCTGTCTACACCGGCACCACGATCGAAGACGACGTCTTCCTCGGACCTTCCTGCGTCCTCACCAACGTTTCCAATCCGCGCTCCCAGATAAATCGACGCGCCCTTTATGAGCGCACTCTTATCCGCCGCGGCGCCACCGTGGGAGCCAATGCCACCATCGTCTGCGGAGTTACGCTCGGCCGCTATTGCATGATTGCGGCCGGTAGCGTGGTGACCCGGGAGGTGCCGGACTACGGATTTGTTGTCGGCGTACCCGGTCGCTCTCGCGGCTGGGTCAGCCGGCACGGCCACCCGTTGCGTCAGGCTGTCAACGGTATCTACACCTGTCCGGAAAGCAGCCTGCGTTATCGGGAAACTTCTTCCGGAATACTGCGTTGTCTCGATCTTGACGAAGAGACTCCCTTGCCGGCCCATCTCGCCTCCGGCCAAAAAACCTACCGCAGTTTTCACCCCCGCGATTGAATCAATCATGCCCGTTCCGCTTCTCGATCTCAACCGCCAGAACGGCCAGCTCCATGGGGAACTCATGGCCGCGTGTGAACGCGTGCTCCGCTCGGGACATTTCATCCAAGGCACCGAAGTCGAAGCCTTCGAATCCGACTGTGCGCGCTTTCTCGGCGTCAAACACGCCATCGCCGTTTCCTCCGGCACGGACGCCATCCTTGTCGCGTTGATGGCTCTCGATATCGGGCCGGGCGACGAGGTCATCTGCCCTGCCTTTACTTTTTTCGCCACCGCCGGCTGCGTCGCGCGCGTCGGGGCCACGCCCGTTTTTGCCGACGTCGATCCGCGCTCTTTCAATCTCGATGCCGCTGATGTTGCCCGCCGTATCACGTCGCGTACGAAAGCGCTGATCCCGGTGCACCTTTTTGGTCAGACTGCAGACATGGATGCGTTGCTTCCCCTCGCCCGGGCACACAAGCTCGCTGTCATCGAAGATGCCGCCCAGGCACTCGGCGCGCGGCACGGCCGACATTTCGCCGGCACTCTCGGCGATTGCGGCACCTACAGTTTTTTCCCGTCGAAAAATCTTGGTGGGTTCGGCGATGGCGGCCTCGTCGCCACGAACCGCGACGATCTCGCCGAACGCATCCGCCTGCTGCGCACGCACGGCGCCAAACCCAAGTATTACCATGCCGTCATCGGTGGAAACTTCCGGCTCGACGCGCTGCAATGCGCGCTGCTGCGGGTGAAATTGCCCCACCTGCCCGCTTACTGCGCGGCCCGTCAGGCTCACGCCACCGCCTATCACCAAGCGCTCGGGGCGCTGCCTGGCGTCGCAATTGGCACTGATCGCGAATCACTCCCGAACGCACGTCTTGTTTTGCCCGCAGCTTCACCCGGCCACACCCACATCTGGAATCAGTTCACCCTGCGCGTTCCCGGCTCCGGTCGCAGGGACGCTTTGCGCCAGCATCTCACCCAAGCCGGCATCGGCACAGAAATTTATTATCCGCTCCCGCTACACCGTCAGCAGTGTTTTGTCCACTTGGGGCAGGAGAATCTCCCTGTCGCCGAGCGCCTCGCCATTGAAGCGGTGAGTCTTCCGGTGTTCCCTGAGCTCACATCGGCCGAGCACACCGCCGTGGTGAAAACAATCGCCGCATTCCTCGCCTGATGAGTTTGCCAACGCCCATGGTACACCCGCTGGCCTCGCCCGATTTGAGCGAGGCGGACATCGCGGCCGTTCTTCGGGTGTTGCGCTCGGGCGCACTGGTACAAGGCCCGGAAGTCAGTCTTTTTGAATCACAGTTCGAAGCGTTTACCGGCGCACCTCACGCGATTGCCGTCGCCAACGGCACTGTCGCCATTCAGCTGGCGCTCACCGCGGTCGGGATCACCACCGGCGATGAAGTGATCGTCCCCGCTTTTTCTTTCATTGCCACCGCCAACGCCGTGGTCCTCTGCGGCGCCACTCCGGTCTTCGTGGACGTGGATCCCCGCACCTTCAACCTGGACCCGGCCCTGATCGAGGCCGCCCTCACCAAGCGCACCCGGGCAATCCTGCCCGTGCACGAATTTGGCCTTTGCTGTGAAATCGATGCAGTGCTGGCGATCGCGGCCCAACACAACCTGACGGTGATCGAAGATGCCGCCTGTGCGCTGGGCTCACGCCACCACGGAAAACATGCCGGTACCTTCGGCGCCCTCGGGACTTTCTCGTTGCATCCAAGAAAAGTCATCACCTGCGGGGAAGGAGGCGTCATCATCACGGCATCGGCTGATCTGGCCGGGCGGCTGCGATCCCTCCGCAATCATGGCGCTTCGGTTCCGCCGCATGGCCCCGCCTTCATCAATGCCGGCTACAATGCCCGTCTCACCGATTTCCAAGCAGCCCTCGTTGCCAGCCAAATGCTCCGTCTCGAATCCAATCTGCGCCACCGCGCCGAGCTTGCGGCATACTATTTCGCCCACATCCGCCATCCCGGTGTCACCCTGCCGCACGTCCCGGCAGGCAAACAGCCGAACTGGCAGACCTTTCATCTGCTGCTTGATGATAACATCGACCAGGCTGCGACCATCACGGGGCTTCGCGCCCAAGGCATCGGCACCAATCTCGGGGCACAGTGTATCCCCGCCCAGGAATACTACCGGTCTCGCCATCGCGACAACGGCGACTCAACCTTCCCCCATGCTTGGCGGGCCTGGCGTCAGGGCCTCGCGATTCCCCTCCATGAAAAAATCTCCCTGTCCGACGCCGCTCAAATAACCACAGCCATCAACCAACTTCCTTTATCATGATCCGCGGAAAAACCATTTTTATCACAGGCGGCGCCGGCTTCATCGGCAACACCATCATCAGCCGAATCATCGCCGAGAACGATATCGTGGTCTTCGACAATTTTCATCGCGACACCCTCACTTCATCGGGCCTGTTGAATCATCCGCGCCTCCGTGTGGTCCGCGGCGACGTCCTTGATTACGCCGCGGTGCGCGATGCGATGCGCGGGGCCGACATCGTCATCCATGCCGCCGCCATTGCCGGCATCGATACGGTAATCCGCATGCCGGTTCAGACCATGCGGGTAAACATGATCGGCACCGCCAATGTCCTTGAAGCCGCCCGGGAGAACCGCATTCCCGACCGCGTCATTGATTTTTCCACCTCGGAAGTGTTCGGTCCCATGGCCTTTCGCGTCAACGAAGCCGACTCCACCGTTTCGGGCTCGGCGGGTGAAGCCCGGTGGACCTACGCTGTCTCCAAACTTGCCGGCGAACATCTCGCCAAGGCTTATCATCAGCAATTCCAGCTCCCGATTGTCACCGTCCGCCCCTTCAACATCTATGGCCCGGGGCAAACCGGTGAAGGCGCAATCCAGATTTTTATCAAGCGCGCGCTTCGCGGCGAAACCCTGCACATCAACGGCGACGGCAATCAGATCCGCGCCTGGTGCTATATCGACGATTTTGTTGATGGCCTTATGGCCTGCCTGACTTCGCCCAAAGCCGTTGGTGAATCCTTTAACATCGGCAACGCCCGCGCGGTTATCACCATTCTCGGTCTCGCCCAGACCGTCTGTCGCGTGCTCAACTCAAGCTCCCAGATTGTTTACGATCCCTCCCTGTCCGCCGATATCGCGATCCGCATCCCCTCGGTGACGAAGGCACAGGAACTGCTCGGCTTCAAGGCCAAGGTGGATCTCGAAGACGGCGTTCGCCAGGCCGCCGAGTGGTATCGCAGCCGGCTCTGATTTTTATGCGCGCGCCCACTCCATTTCGTTCCCATGGCGACGGTACATTCCAGCCAGGTGATTTTCGCGCCCTGGGAACCAATGTCATCTTCGAAGCCGGTGTCCTCGTCTTTCACGCCCAAACAATTTCCCTCGGCAACAACCTCTACCTTGGCCACCGCACCATCCTCAAAGGCTATCACCAAAACGAGCTGATCATCGGCAATGACGTCTGGATCGGCCAGAATTGCTTTCTGCATTCGGCCGGCGGCATTCGCATCGGCTCCCGCGTGGGCATCGGCCCTAACGTCAGCATCCTCACCTCCTCCCATCGGGAAGAAGGCCGTCACATTCCCATTCTCCACAGCGATCTGTCGCTCGCACCCGTCGTGATCGAGGATGACTGCGACATCGGTCTGGGCGTGATTTTGCTGCCGGGGGTCACCATCGGTCGTGGTGCCCAAATCGGTGCCGGTGCCGTCGTCACCCACGACGTTCCTCCCTATGCTATCGCTGCCGGCGTGCCCGCCCACGTTTTGCGTGAGCGGCCTGTTTAGTGCCCGCCCAGCCTTTCACTTGGTCAAAACCTATTCCGAGTAATCGTATCCCCTCTCCGTCCAGTTTAACTGCCACGCAGTGAAAGCCGATCAATCGACCCCTTCCAGCCAAAGACCCCGCCGTGTCTGCATCGCTCCGAACGATGTTGCCAGCTACTATTCCGGCCTGCGCGACGGCCTGGCGACGCACGGGATCGAGTGCTGGTTTTTCTGTTTCGATTACACCCCTTACACTCGCTACCGTCCCTGCCCTTCCGCTCCTTGGCTGGAACGTCTTGTCTACCACATCGCCAGTTCTCCCTTTCTTGCCAAAACCCTCGCCGGGCGTCTTCTCGCCAGATTTCTGCTGCTGATTCTCCGCCCCGTTTGTTGTTTGGCCGCCACCTTGTACTGCGATGTGTTTGTCTTCGGCTTTGGGTGTACTTTTCTCCGCCGGCTCGAACTGCCTTTTTTGCGCCTGTTGGGCCGCCGGCTCATATTTGTTTTCAACGGCAGCGATACCCGTCCTGCGTGGATGTCCGGCCTTTATCTGCTCGGGCCAAATCGGCCCGATGCGGACGCCATCCTCCGCGAAACCCAACGCCAACAACGGTGCATCCGCACCATCGAGCGTTATGCGGACGAGATCATCTGTCATCCACTCAGCGCCCAATTGCTGACAAAGCCTTTCGTCAACCACCTGATCGTCGGTCATCCGTTTGCACCCGGTGAGACGCTTCCCGAAACGATCGATAAACCGGATGGGACCCGTCTGCATGTCCTCCACGCACCGACCAGACCGCTGCAAAAAGGTTCGCCGCAGTTCGGCGAAGCGATCGCCCGCCTTCGTACCTCAGGTGTCGCCGTCGAGTATTACGAAATCACCGGCCGGCCAAATCACGAGGTGCTCTTGGCTATCACCACCAGCGATCTCGTGCTCGACCAACTTTACTCCGACATCCCTCTCGCCGGCCTGGCCACCGAAACCGCCGCGCTGGGCCGCCCCCTGTTTGTCGGAGGCTACGGTCATGCAGAACTCGCCCGCTTCAAGGGCGACAACCCCATCCCGACCGCCCATTATTTTCATCCTGATGATCTGGACAAGGCGCTCCGGATGTTCGCTGCCGACCCGGCCTACCGCGAACGCCTCGCCGCAGAAATAAAAACTTTCGCCTTGGAGCAATGGAATCCGCCGGCGATGGCCCAACGTTTTTTGCGACTGCTCACCGCCGGCACGCCGGCAGACTGGTACGTCGACCCCGCCACTCTGAATTATTGGCAAGGCTGGGGTGCATCTGAAGACGCGGTGCGACGCGGCATCGCCGCCTTGATCGCCCATGCCGGGGAAAAAGCTCTGGGACTAAACCATAATCCTGCACTCTTGGCCGAAGTAATTCGCCAAAGCTCGTTGAAAGTCACCGCCCCGATCCCATGATCCGCCGGCTCATCAAAGACAGCGCTTTCTACGCGCTCTCCGCGGCCATCCCCGCGGCCACCGGCGTATTGCTGATGCCATTTTACGCCCGCCAACTCGGCCCGCGCGAATACGGTCTGCTCGATGCCACCACGGTGGTCCTCGCGTTGATCAGCACCGTGATCGCCTTGGAAATTTCCCAAGGTGTAGCCCGGTTTCTCCCCACTGCCGACACGGCGCTGGCCCGTCGCAATATCGGTTCGACCGCCTTTTGCTTTACCGCCGTGGTTTTTGGAATTGCTGCCGTTGGCTTATATCTGGCTGCGCCTTGGCTTGCCCGTTCAGTGCTCGGTGCACCTGATCACGAAGAACTGGTGCGGATTGCCACTCTCACCATGGTGTCCGGCGGACTGCAGGGCATCGCCATCCGACACCTTCGCTGGTCCCTTCGCGCCCGCAGCTATGTAGCTGCCGTGGCCTTGACCAATCTTGTTACCGCAGGTCTCGGCGTCGTTCTCGTGCTTCGCTGGCGACCCGCCGCCGAGTCATTGCTCTGGGGCCAGACAGGCGGCAATGTCGCGGGTCTGCTGCTTGCCTGGCTTCTCGCCGGTAAAGAACTCTCTTGGAATTGGGATTCCGCCGCCCTCCGTCGCATGCTGCGTTTTTCCGCCCCTTTGGTTGTCTCCACGCTGGGAGTCATCGCCACCAGTCAGCTTGGCCGCCTCATGCTCGCCAGCATGGGCAATCTGGTGGATGCCGGTGTATTTGGAGTCGCCGCACGTCTGGCTGCAATTCTCGGCCTGCTGGCAAGCGGACTCCAACTCGCCATCGGTCCCTTGGTTTATGCTGCCCACGAAAAGCCCGACACCCCGGCCGCTCTCGCCGCCACCATGCGCATTTTCTCGGCTGTCGCCATCGTTGGCTGGATGACATTGGTGGCGTTTGCACCCGAGCTCGTCCGCTTGCTGACTTCACCGGCTTTCACTCCCGCAGCCGACCTGATCGCCCCGTTGGGCGGAGCGATTGTTCTGACCTGCGCCCAAGCCTTTGCTCCCGGCTTGGGCATCAAGCATCGCACCGGAACTTTGGCGGTCATTTATTTCCTCGGTGGTTTTGGCAATCTTGCCCTCTGCGCGATTATGATCGGCCCTTGGGGTACAAGCGGTGCGGGAGCCGCCACCCTGCTCTCGGGCGCGATCCAAACCGTGCTGATTTTTATTTTTAGCCAGAAGCACTACCCCGTTCCCTATGCTTGGGCGGCCATTGCCACGGCAACCACCCTGGCGATTGGTTGCACGGTTGTCGCCAGTCATCATTATACTCAAGTCTTGGAATTTCCATGGTTTAAAATTTTCTTCGTCTCCCTCTCGGCCGCGTTGATCGCCTGGCTGCTCCTGCATCCGTTCCTCAAGCGCTCCAAGCCCATTTGATTTCCTCGCCACCCGCTTGCCATCGCAGCATGTCTTCCGCCGATTTTTATCCCCGACCCTCCTGTCCCGCCTGCGGCACGACCGGACGCGCCGTCTTCCGCCGGGCCTTTGACGAAACCAAACTGCGCGCTGCCCTCACCTCCTTTTACGCCGCGGTGGGGCGGCTCGACTATCCGCTGCTGGAAGGCACCGACTATTCCGTGGCAGTGTGTCCCCAATGCGCCACCTGGTTTCAGACCTCGATTCCCTCGGATGCTTTGCTCGCAAAACTTTACGAAGAGTGGATCGATCCGAACAAGGCCCGGTTGCGTTTTCATCACAACCAGCCGCCGCACCAGTTTCTCGTTTGCGCGCGAGAGGTGCAAATCGCGCTTGCCCTCGCCTTGCCCGATGCCCCCCGCACCGCCCTCGATTACGGCTGTGGTTGGGGCGAGTGGGGTCGCATGCTTCAAGCCTTTGGTGGGGAAACTTGGGGCACGGAACTTTCCCCGACACGCCGGGAACACGCTCTTCAGCACGGCATCCGTGTCGTGGCCGACAGTGAACTGCCCGACGACTATTTCGGCCACGTCAATCTGGACCAGGTGCTCGAACATGTCCCCGACCCCCGTGCCTGTCTCGGCCTGCTGGCTACCAAGCTCCACCCGGCCGGCAGCCTCCGGCTTGCCGTCCCTCACGCGTGGCAGGTGGCCCGCGCTCTGAAAAACTTCGATGATGAACTCACCCGTCCACGTCTAGGCGGATTGAATGCCATCGCCCCGCTTGAGCATCTCAATGCGTTTTCCACCGCCGGACTTTTGAAACTCGCCGCCCAATGCGGCCTCGCTAGAATCCGCCCGCCGTGGTCGGCCCTGCTGCAATACTTGGTTTTTCCTCCCGGCGCTTCGGCCAAACTCAAAAGCCTGCTCCGTCCTGTTTATCTGCGCAGCGCCTATACCACTCAGCTTTATTTTCGTCGCTCGGCGAATATCACTTTCCGCTCCCAGCCATGAAACCGGTCGGCGCTGTGCATCACCTGATCCATCGTCTCCGCCACGGCGGAGTCGCCTGGCTTGGATCTGCCTTGCGCGAAAGAATTGCTCCCGCCAAACCTTCGTTTGTTACCACCGCCCAAACCGCCTTGGCAGAACACAACGGTCTCGAAATCGGCGGCCCCAGCCGGCTCTTCCGTCGGCGCGGAGGCATACCGGTTTATGCTTGGGCCGGGAAAATCGACAATGTCAACTTTGCCGCCGGCACCGCATGGGAAGCGGGGCTGCGTGACGGTGGTGATTTTCGCTTTGATGCCGCCAAGCCCACCGGCCGCCAATTTCTCCGCGAAGCCGTCAACCTTCACGGCCTCGCCGAGGCCGGCTACGATTTTGTGATCTCATCCCATTGTCTGGAGCACATCGCGAATCCTCTCGCCGCACTCCGCGAGTGGCATCGCGTCACCCGGCCGGGCGGCCATCTGTTGCTGGCGCTGCCCGATCCCGCCCGCACCTTCGACCATCGGCGTCCGTTGACCACGCTGGCGCATCTCCAGGAAGATTTCCTCCGGGGAACAGGAGAAGAAGATCTCACCCATCTCCCGGAAATTCTCCCGCTACACGATCTGTCGCGTGATCCTCTCGCGGGTTCACGAGGTCAGTTCGAAATCCGTGCCCGGGCCAATCCGCAAAACCGCTGCCTGCACCATCATGTTTTTGACCTCGCGCTTCTGCAGTCTGCACTGACCGAGAGCGGTTGGACCGTGCTCGCAACCGAAATCCTCGCACCGCTCCATCTCGTCGCCTGGGCGCAAAAGCCCACCGCATGAAAATCGCTTACCTCGGCCAGATGGCGGATGTCTCCCGGGAGACCAGCATCGCCAAAAAAATCCGCGCCCAATGTCTCTTTTGGCAAGAGGCCGGGCACAGTGTGCGCTATTTTGCGCTGACGCCCACCTTGACCGTCTGGCCCGGTTTCGCCCCCGTGACCGCCGACCTGCTTGCTCCCGGCAATCCGCTGGCCCGGCTCCTGAGCACGCCCGTCTTGTGTCGTCGCATCCGCGCCTGGCAGCCCGACGTGATTTATTTTCGCTACGCCCACCACAGCCCCGGTTTGCCGGCGCTTTTCCAGGCGATCCCAACCATTGCCGAAATCAATTCCGACGACACCACCGAATACGCCCTCACGTTGAGTCCGGCCAAGCAACTTTATCACCGGTTCACACGCACACGTCTGCTTCGCGCGGTCTCCGGCTTCGTCCCCGTCACCCATGAACTTGCCCAGCGCTTCGCTCCATTTGGGCACCCTGTTTGCACGATCGCCAATGCCGGCGATTTGGCCTCATTCTGCCTGCTCCCTGCACCCGATCCGGCCGCGAACCTTCGGCTCGTTTTCATGGGCAGTCCCGGCACACCCTGGCACGGATTGGATCGCCTCAGCGAACTCGCCCGGCTTGCCCCCGAGCTGCGGTTTGATATCATCGGTTGCACGGTGGGAGATTGGTGCGCAGAAATGAAAACAAGGGATTCTTCTCCGCCGCCCAATCTTCTCTTTCACGGACATCTGTCCCGCACCCAATACGAGCCCATGCTCCGCCAAGCCACCGCGGCGCTCGGTACCTTTGGGCTTTACCGCAAAGGCATGGATGAAGCGTGCCCATTAAAGGTCCGGGAATACCTGGCCTGTGGGCTCCCCGTGATCGGTGCCTACCGTGACACTGACATACCTGATGGAGCCGACTACTTCCTCCGATTGCCCAATGCCGCTACTCCGCTCGCGCCTCTCGCAGAAAAAATCACGGCTTTCTTGAACCGCTGGACCGGACAACGCGTGCCGCGCAGCGCCATTGCACATCTCGATCTCCGCGCCAAAGAGCCCGTCCGGCTCGCTTTCATGAAACAGATAGTCGATGGCTTCCGATCCTCTGCGCCATGAGCTCTGTGATTGTTGACGAAGTGCCGGCGGCCATCACCGTCACCTATGAGCCCGACGCAGGCTGGCCGGAACGCCTGCGGGCGATTCTAAATATTTTTCCGCGCTGCATCGTGGTGGACAACTCCGTCACACCCGAAGCGCGAACCTTTGTGCGCGCCACAGTGGCCGGTTTTGCGACGGCCGAACTCATCGCCAATGCCGACAATCTTGGTCTTGGTCGCGCGCTCAACCAGGGCTGTCGAGCTCTGCACGAGGGCGGCTACCGTTGGGTCGTCACTTTTGATCAGGACAGCATGCCACATCCGGGCATCGCCGCCGCGCTGCTCGATACGGCTGCAATCTGTGCCCAACCGGTTGCAGTCGTCGGCGCCAACTGGCAGGACACCAGCCGCCCCGGTCATCCAAGCCGACATCTTCGCGCCGGGACTCCTTTCGGCTGCGGGTTCCGCCGCGTGGTCGCGACGCATGATCTCACCGATGTTCTCTGTGTCATCACGTCGGGTTCGCTTTTTTCACTCAAAGCCTGGCATGAGTTGGGCGGCTTCGACGAAGCCCTCTTTCTCGATCTCGTGGACACCGATTTTTGTCTGCGGGCCAGGCAGGCAGGTTGGACGGTTAATGTTTCCACCAAAGCCCGGCTGGATCATCAGCGGGGCAACAAACATGCAGTTCCCTTCCTTGGTCGCACCTATTTTCCCGCATTCATGCCGCCTTCACGTCTGCGTGGTCTCTCACGCAACCGCCTGCTTCTCTTTCGCCGCCATGGCACAAGCGAACCCGCCTGGGTGACGTACGAACTCGTCTATGCCGCCAAACTTCTCGGCGACATTCTGTTCCTCGAGAAGCAAAAAATGGCCAAGCTCGCCGCCTGCTTCCGGGGCACTGGGGCGGGCATTTTTCAAGACAGCCCTTCGGCCGATCGCTTGAAGAAATAACCTTTCCCTCTGGCGTCCCGGTGCCAAGCATCCGTTCTGCTATTTGAACCATGCCATGAAACTCACCATCGTCATCCCCTGCTACAATGAGCGGCATACCATCCGCTCCATCGTGGAGGCCGTGCGCGCCGCCCCGGTGGCGGACAAGGAAATCATCATCGTGGACGATTGTTCGACCGACGGCACGCGCGAGATTCTCCAACGCGAGATCGAACCCCTTGTCAGCCAGATCATCCATCATCCGATCAACTGCGGGAAAGGCGCGGCGCTGCGCACGGGCTTCGCCGCCGCCACGGGCGACGTGGTTATTGTACAGGATGCTGACCTCGAGTACGACCCGCAGGAATACCCCCGGCTGCTGAAGCCCATTTTGGAAGGCAAGGCCGACGTGGTCTTTGGCTCGCGTTTCATGGGCGCCGAAGCGCATCGCGTGGTTTATTTCTGGCACATGGTCGGCAACCGGGTGCTCACCCTGCTTTCGAACATGAGCACCAACCTCAATCTCACGGACATGGAAACCTGCTATAAGGTATTCCGCCGCGAAGTGCTGCAGAAAATCAGGATCGAGGAGAATCGCTTCGGCTTTGAGCCGGAGATCACCGCCAAAGTGTCGCAATTGAAAGAATGCCGGATCTACGAGGTCGGCATCTCCTACTACGGACGCACCTATGAGGAGGGGAAAAAAATCGGCTGGCGCGACGGTTTTCGCGCCCTTTACGCCATCGTGAAATACAATTTCTTCCGTTAACAATCCCGGCCCACCCGCCCGCTCATGCGCTCCTACGGCATTCTCCTCATTCTCGGTCTGGTACTGGCCTTCATCGCGTTTCAGGCGCGCACCGGAATTTTCCGCCGCGCCAATCCCGGTGAGCCCGCCAACAAATACACCCGCGCCATGATGGAGGAACAGCGCCTGACCGAAAAGGATCAGGCGCTGATCAAACAGAATTACGCCGATGCCATCATCACCTCAAGCGGGCTGCGCTATGTGGTGCGCGCCTCCGGTTCGGGTGACCCGCCCCCCCATGGCGCGCAGATCACCGCCCACTACGAAGGCCGTCTGCTCGTCAATGGAGAAAAATTCGACAGCAGCCGCGACCGTGGCCGGCCCTTTTCATTTCGTGTCAGCACAGGGGCGGTGATCAAAGGTTGGGACGAAGCGTTTGCCACGATGCGCACCGGGGAAAAACGCACGCTCATCATTCCTTGGTGGCTGGCCTACGGCCAAGAGGGCAAGGGCCCCATTCCACCCCGCGCCACCCTGGTGTTCGAGGTCGAGCTGCTCAGCATACAATAGCCAGGAATCCTTCCCTTCGCGCCAGGTCCGAAGAGACTTTTCCTAGAGTCCGAGCAGGCTGCCGTTGCGCTTGAGCCATTTCTCCGCCTCGCGCCACCACGGGCACACCGCCTCCACCTTGTGCCAAAACCGGGCCGAATGATTCATCTCCCGCAGATGCATCAGCTCGTGATAGATGATATAATCGCGCACATTTTCCGGAGTCTGGATGAGCCGCCAGTTGAGTGAAATGGTGCCGCTCGCGGAACAGGAACCCCAGCGCGAGCGCTGGTTGCGCACCGTCACCTGTTTCACGTCCACACCCGTCTCAGCCGCCAGCTCCCAAGTCCGGGCCGGCAGCTCGATCCGCGCACGCCGGGCGAAATGCGCCTCCAAGGTTGGCCGGATATTTTCCGCCAACGAGGCAACACGAAAAATATCCGCCGCCACGCAAACCTGCGCCCTGGGTTCTGGTGTCGCCAGACGCACCTCGTGCATGGTGCCGCGCCAAAGCACACGGGTGCCCACCGTCCAGATTTCTGCGGCCCGGGGTTTGTCGGCCTGCCGGGCGCGGGCGCGTTCCAACCAGTCGCGTTGCTGTTCCACAAATCTGACCGCCTCGCGTTCGTTGCCCCGCACCGGGATGGTCGCCACGGCCGTGCCATCCCGCTTCAGTGTCAGCCGGTAACGGCGCGCCAACGGACTGCGGACGAACACCATTGCTGGCTTCGGCGTCGCTGTGAGTTCCGCAAAAAATTCCTGCTGACCGCTGTTCACAAGCCGGAGTTAAGTGCTGATACGGAATATTTCACTGAAATTCCACGGGAATTTCCCTCAGCCGGGAACTTCATAATGACTGCAAACAATATGCTGCTTCATTCTGATAAAATATCCTCCCTGAGCTTGACCAAAACTTCCCAGCTTCAGTGAGTATTCCTTCCCAAAGTACGACCCATGGCCTATTCCAGTCCGAAAATCGTGTGCAGCCAAACCATGGAATACTTGCGTGTTGCGGAAAACCGGCTCTAGCATCCGCCTTTCAGATGCCAAGCATGCCGCACAGCCACAACTGGCCTGCCCGACGACAACGAGCTTTCACCCTCATTGAAATTGCCGTCGTGGTGATGATTATTGGCGTGCTGATCGCCCTGACTTTGCCCGGTTACCGGAGAATCCATTTAAAATCCCAAGCCACCGCGGTCACCAACGATCTCCGCTCTTTTGCGAATTCATTCATCAATTACAATCTGAGTTCAGGCTGGCCGTCCGGCGGATACGGCCCGGGAGTCATTCCCCCCGAGATGACCGGTGTCCTGTCCAACGCTTTCACGCAGTCCACTCCCATTGGCGGCAATTACGAATGGCTGGTGGACACGGGGGCCGGCAAAGCCGTGCTAGTGATCAGGAATGTTAACGACGATAAGGACCTACTTGAGATGGTCGACGGCATGATCGACGACGGCAACCTTAGCACCGGCAGCTTAACCGTGTCCGGACCCGACCTCATCTACGTCATCGAGAAATGATTTCGCCCTACAAAGTCACGTTGCTGCAGCTCAAGGCCAATCTGGCGGAGGCCGGTGCGCCGAGCGACAAGATTGAACTGGGCCCGCAAACTCCCGAAGAAATCTACATGCTTGCCGGCAAGCTGCTGAAAATCAATCCCACCGGCCAGCCCGCTCCGGAACCGGCGATCATTGTGCGCCGCGGCGAGAAAAGCTGGCGAATTGCCGTGCACAATGGATTGCTCCGGATGCATAAAAGCGCGTCCGCCTTCGATGATTATTGGACGGTTCACACCCCCGAAGGATTGGGCGAGCTTCCCCCTTTCCGCAGCGGAAACTCCACCCCGCCGATCAGTCCAAAATCCCGCACCTCCTCGCGGCCCTCCCACCGCAGCGCCTGGCGCACCGCGATCGAAGTCACGGCCCTGATTGGCACCGGGGTGGTGTTGCTCGCCGTGGGGCTGTGGTATGGCGTTCCCCACCGGCATCTGGGCGATGTGCCTCCCGACGTGGTGGTTCTCACCTCGGTGGACGAACGCGAGACGCTCTTCAAAACCGTGGCTGGCACCTATGCGTCCGGGAAAAAACCCGGCGACAGCGTCATCGTAATCACCCCACAGGGGCAGATGACTCTCGCCGCGCTCGGTCGCAATGGCGAGCCCGTCGTGCCTCTCCGCCTTTCCGAAGCCGTCCAGGCCGCCCGACGCAAGAGCGCCGCCTGCCTGCTCACCTCCTTTGGTGTCATCTCCGCCCCTGAGCCTGATGCGCTGGTGATGGGTAATGTGAAGCTCAGGCGCACCTCGGTGAATTAAAGTGCCGGTCCTGTCGCAAAGCGATTCGTGAGCGTGCGACCCGGCCCAGTCCGCTTATAAACGGACAATTTTCCACCCGGGCGCTTGACCCGGCTGGATCGTCAACCAACCGAAACTTGCCGGTGCCCCGCCACGAGGATGCGTGATGCATCCGGGATTCAACCAGCGCACGCCATCCGGGTCAGTTTCATCGCGCGGCACATGGGTATGCCCGTGCAACACGATTTGCACACCGGCGGGTGCGTGTTGCGGCGGAATATGCACAAGGAAAAAACGCCATCGTTCGCGTTCCAACACCAGCGACAGCGGCCAGAGGTTATGCTCCTCGTTGTTGCCCAACACCACATGCAGCGGTTTGCCCAGTTGCTCAAACTCCGCCAGAATCTCCGGCGCACAGACATCACCCAGATGCCAGATCTCATCGGCCGCCGCCAGCCGGCCCGGAAAACCGGGCGGATAATGATCATGGGTGTCGGCTATGACAGCGATTCGCAGCACAGTCCCAGCAAGCAAAGTTTTCTCCGCCCTGCCAAGACAGATGCTCAACTTTTGTGCAAACGGGGCTTTTCGATTTTTCCGTCAGCGCTCCGGCGCCGCCGTTTTCAGCCGCTGCCGGACGAAGGCGAGGTGACCCCGCAGCTCATAAAATTGCGAGGCGTACGACGCCGGCACCTTGAGGTGATTGACGCTTTCTTCGATTTCGTCGAGTTGCCGCAGCAGATCCTGTATGCGCTCCCGGGCCAGCGGGCCAAACGCATCACGTTCCAGACGGAGGAGCGGACGATAGCACCGGTAAATCCGCAACTGGATGCTCCAGCGATAGAGGACGGGGAAGAACCGCAGCGCGGGGAGAACGACCAGCAACAACGGAACGATGGCGACCAAAATCCGGTTCAGAAGACTGGCAAGCCAGAATGAATGGACCGTGCGATAGAAAAATCCTTTGCCCGATTTGTAGTAGCGCAGGGCGTCGTCACTCAGCGCGATCTCATGCTCCAACGGGGCGGGAAATTCCCCGCGCTTCTGCAACAGCCCCGCCTTGCCGTGGACTTCCTGCGCCACCTCAAGCAGGAGGTCGGACAAGGCCGAGTTCAATTCCTTCCGAGCCACCAGCTCCAAGGTCGGTCCAACCAATACGACATCTTCCGCAGGCAGATTTTTGCCGAGATCAATCGAGCCTTCCGGCAGCCGCATACGGTTAAGGTAGGCGAAACGCCGGACATAGGCATCGGCCTGCGCAAAGCTGAACAGCCTGACCTCGGGTGCCCGGACAAGATTGCGCAGAGTTTGCATTGGGGCCGAATCGCCCATGAGAAAAACGGCGTCGAGTTTGCCGGCCAACAGATCGGCCGCCGCCGCTTCCGCCTCGAGGTTCATGAACATCGCGCGCTCTTCGGTGACGCCGTTGGCCGAAAGCAGTGCCAACGCCAGAACACGCGTCCCGCTGCCCGTCGCGCCCACCGCGATCCGCTTGCCCGCCAGTTCGGACAGGAGACTGATCGGCGCGGGGCTGCGATAAAACACCCACAAAGGCTGATAGGCCACACTCCCGAGTGAGACTAGGCCGTCCAGTTTCTCGTCCTGCGCCAGCCCACCCTGCACAAAGCCAATATCGACGCGCGAAGTCGCCGACTTCAACTGCTGGAGATTGTCGAGCGAACCGCTGGAAGGCAGAATTTCCAGCGTCACACCATGCGGCGCGAGCAGCTTCTGATAGGAATCCGCATAGCGCTGGAAGGAACTGCCAACCGGGCCGGTGGAGATCACGATGGTTCGCGGCGGCGCGGACCGGACCACCCAGAGCACAGCGAGCGCACCGATCACGATCAGGAAAAACGCCACGCCCGAAGCCACCAGCGGGCTGAATCCAAAGGTTTCAACGAGAGCCGCGACCATCGGGAGACGTCTTTTTGTTTTCGGTTTTTCCATACAATACGGTGGCTGAGGTGTCATGATCTGCATCGCGCCCCGGCTTACAAGCCTGTGTCGTGAGCGCGAGAAGCGGAATTATGTTCTAAAAAAATACCCCGCCCGGCGTCCGATTCTGAGCGTTGGACGTTGTTCCCCATTGTTCTGGCCAATGTTTCCTGATAACTAATGTTTCCAAGGCAGCGATCGTCGGAAAATTTGCCACGAACGCCGGCAGCTTCACGGTCAAGCCCGATGCACTTTGCCAACATTGCGACGGATGTTTTGCCGTCCATCGCCTGTCGTTCTGAAGGCGCGTTAGGGAGTCGAACCCCACGGGCTATCATCCGCCGGCAACCTTGCGCGGCCGCGCCATGATCAGAAACCAAGCTTACCATACCCGGTATCGGCACATTCTCCACTCTCCGTTAGCCTGTT
>Ga0265320_10000883_pt1 | contig 22591 bp, 21 predicted proteins | sample 4827metaG_FD_202087 | JGI IMG/M metagenome (GOLD analysis project Ga0265320, IMG submission 202087) | Rhizosphere microbial communities from Carex aquatilis grown in University of Washington, Seatle, WA, United States - 4-8-27 metaG | ecosystem: Host-associated > Plants > Roots > Rhizosphere >...
CAGGTTCCCCAAATTGCCGGCGACGAGGCTGCACGATTGCTGAAAGGATCGCTGGCGGATGCCGGTGTGAAACGCGACCGGATGGCCGGCTGGATTTTACACACGGGTGGACGCGACGTGTTGCTGTCGCTGCGTGACAAGCTGGGGCTGAGCGAATCCGACGTGCGCCACAGCACTGCGGTGCTGCGCGAATTCGGCAACCTCAGCAGCCCGACGGTTTATTTCGTGCTCGAACGCGCACTGCACGATGCCGTGCCCGATGGCTTGTGGTGGATGTCGGCTTTCGGCGCGGGGTTCAGTTGCCACGGCGCGCTGCTGGAGGTTGGAGACGTGAAACGTAAGCCGTGAAACGTGAAAAGCCATGGCGCCACTCACGTTTCACGTTCCACGCCTCACGTTTCACGGATTTCTGTCATGAAACGCATCGTTGAACCGGAACTGCTCGATGAATTGCCGCCAGGCGATCCTCTGGCCGTCGGTTCCCGGCGCGATTTATGCCGCGTCAACGCCTGGATGCGTCATCACGCCATCATGGCCGGCGCGCTGCAAGGCCGGTGGAACGGCCACGCGCCAAGACAAATCATCGAACTGGGCGCCGGTGACGGAAACTTCCTGCTGCAGGTGGCGCAAAAAATCTCGTCGCGCTGGCCGAACGCAATCGCGACCCTGCTCGATCGCCGGAAAACCGTGACGCAGCAAACGCTCGTCTCCTTCGCCTCCTTTGGCTGGCACGCGGAAGCCATCACGGCCGATGTTTTTGACTGGTTGCCGGCCGCCAACGCGGCGGAAGTGGTCATGGCGAATCTGTTTCTGCATCATTTTGACGAAGCGGACCTCGCCGGATTGCTTCGTGCCATTGCGGACCGCGCGCGCCTGTTCGTCGCCCTCGAACCGCGTCGAGCCCCCTTGCCCTTGCTGTGCAGCCGGTTGTTGTGGGCCATCGGTTGCAACCGGGTGACGCGACACGATGCGGTGGTGAGTGTCCGGGCGGGATTTTCCAGCAACGAACTCTCCACGCTCTGGCCGGACAAACCAAACTGGCAACTGACCGAACAGGCCGCCGGGCTTTTCAGCCATTTGTTTATCGCGCAAAAAATCGGGCGGGCAACATGATTACGCAAACGAAGACAATGGACCCGCGTAGCGCTCCCAGGGATGCGTGAAAAGTATCGGGAAATGAAAATACTGAAACCCATCACGATTGTTGGCGGCGGGCTGGCCGGACTGACCCTCGGCATCGGGCTGCGTCATCGCAATGTGCCAGTGAGGTTGTCGGAATCCGGGCATTATCCGCGTCATCGGGTCTGCGGTGAGTTCATTAGCGGACGCGGCCAGGCAACGCTGGCGCGGCTTGGGCTGCGCGAAGTGCTCGAACACGCCGGTGCGACTGGCGCGGATACGGCCGCCTTTTTTTCCACGACCCGAACCACCGGACCTCGACCGCTGCCGGCGCAGGCCATCTGCCTGTCACGTTTTACGCTCGACGCCGCGCTGGCGAACGAATTCCAAAAGCTCGGCGGCGAATTGCGCGTTGGCGTTCGCGCTTCAGCGTATCCAGACTGGCGGGAACTCCAACCCGAGGGTGTCGTTCGCGCCACCGGCCGGCAAGTACGAGGAGAGGAAAATGCCCCGCGCTGGTTCGGACTCAAGGCACATGCCCGAAACGTTCCGCTCGCGGCAGACCTCGAAATGCACGTTTCTTCCCGAGGTTACGTCGGTTTATGCCGGATCAATGGCGGCCTGGTTAATGTTTGCGGCTTGTTCCGCCAGCGTGGCGCCGAAAGCGACCGGCCACAAGACCGGCTGGAATTGTTGCGCGGACCGGCGGACTCGCTTGTGCACCAACGACTGGCAACGGCTGAATTTGATAAAGACTCGATTTGTGCCGTGGCCGGGCTTTCGTTAAGGCCGCGTCAGGCGGCCACCCGCACGGAATGTTGCATCGGCGATGCCATCACCATGATCCCGCCCGTCACCGGCAATGGCATGTCCATGGCCTTCGAATCGGCCGAACTCGCCCTCGAACCATTGATGGCCTGGAGTCACGGGAAAATCTCCTGGGCGGAAGCCCAATCCGAGATCGCCCGCCGTTGCGACGCAGCCTTTGCGCGGCGGTTGGCCTGGGCCCAATGGCTGCAATGGCTGATCCTCACGCCTTCGGTTCAAAATATATTGGTCCGGTTGGCTTCGCGCAGCGACTGGTTCTGGCGGATGGCGTTCGAAAAAACGCGGTAAGGTAATGCATCCGGGGACGGCCCGGAGCGCGAGTTGTCCCAACTCGCTGAGGCGACTTGTGCGGAAAATGAGAGTAAAATTTTCCAGGCTGGCCGCTGTTTTCGGAAGTGCTGCGGCTGGGACAGCCGCGCTCCATCCGAAACGAAATTCCGGAATCCATGAACTCTTTCGTGTGTTTCGTGCGTTTCATGATTAAATTATCCCCATGAAATCGCTTGCGGACTGCCGGCTGTACGCTTTTATCGACACGGCCTATTTCCATGGCCGTCCGGCGGAAGTCTTTGCCCAACAGCTTTGCGACGGCGGGGCGGACCTGATCCAGTTGCGCGCCAAAAAATCGTCCCCCGATGAAATTCGCCGGATGGCGGAAGCAATTCTACCCGTGACGCGCCGCGCCAAAGTCGGGCTGGTCATCAACGATCACCTGGAAATCGCCCGCGAAATCGGGGCTGATTTCTGCCATCTCGGCCAGGAGGATTTTTTCGACGCCGGCCACAAACATGTTTCCGACCTCCGAACTCCGAACTCCAAACTTCGCATTGGCCTGTCCACCCACACGCCGGAGCAGGCGCAACGCGCACTGGCGGCCGGGCCGGATTATATCGCCATCGGACCGGTCTATTCCACTCGGACGAAACCCATGGCCAAGCCGGTGACGCTGGATTACGTCCGCTGGGCGGCGGCGAATGTAACGATTCCGTGGTTCGCCATCGGCGGCATCAATTTGCACAGGCTGGAGGAAGTCTTGGCGGCCGGCGCGAAACGTATCTGCGTCGTGTCGGCGATTCTGAATGCCGCAGACGTGACCAAAGCCTGCTCCCAATTCCGCCACCGATTGGCGTAACATTTTGGCGATCCGCGCGTCTGAAACCGGGTATCCAGTGTAAAATTGTCGATTGGGCCATTTGAACCATGAAACTTGAATCTGTCTCCGGCTTCGGCCCGGCATCAAAAAACATCGCGCTTTGCTTTGCGTTGCTGGGAACGCTCTTTCAAACTGGCTGTGAATCAACGTCCGCGGCCCATGCCGCAAAGTCAGCCCACAAAACAGTTTTCAACGTGCGCAGTTTTGGGGCCACGGGCGACGGCCGGACGCTGGACAGTCCGGCCATTGACAGGGCGATCCGGGCCGCATCGACGGCGGGTGGCGGAACGGTTTTTGTCCCGGCCGGCACCTATCTGAGCGGCAGCATTCATCTGACGAACAACATCAATTTGCAGCTCTGCGCCGGGGCGGTCATTCTCGGCGCACCGCAAAACCTGAGCGTCTATGATGAGACCGAGCCCTGGCCGGGCATCGCTTACGAGGACGGCGGGCATGTCTATTTTCACAACAGCCTCATCTGGGGTGAAAATCTCACCAACGTTTCCATCACCGGTCCGGGCATGATCAACGGCGGCGGGTTGGTGCGCAGCGACAGAATTCTTGATGAGACGAGCGGGTACGACATCTGGAACAAACCCGGCGCCAGGCGGACGAATTCCGGCCCGGCGCGGCTCGGCAACAAGGCCATTGCCTTGAAACTCTGCCGTAATGTGTTGATTCGTGATGTCACCATTTTCCACGGCGGCCACTTTGCCATCCTCGTCACCGGCTGCGACAACCTGACCGTGGACAACGTGACCATGGACACGGACCGGGACGGCATTGACATTGATTGCTGCCGCAACACGATGGTTTCCAACTGCCGGATCAACTCGCCCAACGACGACGCGCTTTGTCCCAAAAGCAGTTTTGCGCTCGGCACTAACGTCATCACTGAAAACCTGACCATCGTGAACTGCCAGGTGTCCGGCTTTCAGGAAGGCACCCTGCTGGATGGCACAATGCAACCCAGCCGGGCCAAGAACGGCCGGATCAAATTCGGCACCGAAGCCAACGGCGGCTTCCGCAATTGTACCATTGCCAATTGCACGTTCCGCGGCTGCAAGGGCCTCGCGCTGGAGGAAGTGGACGGCGGCCTCATGGAAAACATCACCATCAACAACCTCACGATGATGGATGTCGCTGCCTATCCCATTTACATCACCACCGGCAGCCGCAATCGCGGTCCCAACGTCACCGCGCCGAGCCGCGCCCGGAACATTTTCATTTCCAACGTCATCGCCACCGGGATCGACCCGATGAGCGGCATCCAGATCACCGGCATTCCGGGTCAACCGATTGAAAACGTGCGCCTGGACAACATCCGGCTCGAATTCAAAGGTGGCGGCACCAACCTGGGCACTGGGTACATGCCCCGGGAACTTGGCACGATGTATCCGGAACCGGGCCGGGTCGGCACCATGCCGGCCTACGGCGTTTTTGCCCGTCACGTGAAAGGACTGGAACTGGCGAACCTCAAGGTGAGTTTTGAAACGAATGATTTTCGCCCTGCGATGGCGTGCGTGGATGTGGACGGACTGGAAGTGGACAATTTCAAGGCGCAACTGGCTTCCGGCATCGCGGCCGCCACGTTCGATTCCGTCACCAACGTGGTGATCCGGAATTCGCCGGTGCTGGATGGAGTAAGCTCGAAGTAAAAGTTGCGGATAGGAGCGCGGACGGCTCGTCCGCGTGTTTCAACCGGCAGGCTGGCAGTCGGCAATTCGTATATTTCGAAAGCGCGCGCTGCCACACAGCCATTCTTCGGGCGATTTTGCGAGACCAGCTTTCACCGGATTGTTCTCAATATAACGGACCGCCTTGGCCAGATGTTCCTCGTCGCGAATGTAGCGGTCAAAATATTCCGGTTGCCAGAAATCGCCTGTGCGTTTCAGGAGGCGGTTGGCCGCCTTGCCGGTGTAGGATTTCCAGCCGTGCAAAATCTCCGCCAGCGGAGTTTGCGAAATTTCAATCAGTGCATGCACATGGTTTGGCATTACCACCCAAGCCAGCAGGCGATAACGCGTTCCGTCGAAATGCAGTAAATTTTCCTGAACGAGCGCGGCGATTTCCGGTCGTCGCAAATGGCATTCACCGTGACCGGCATCCAGATACGTTTCAATCCTGACGCGCCGGGTGCGTTCATCCTCAAGTGCCAGCAAGGCTTCCCATTCATGCCGCCGGCTCGCGGGCATCGCGTCGGCCAGGCGGTAAGTGATCATCTGCCGCCCGCCGGGCGCATCGAAATGCGGAAGATAACCGCGCGAACGCCAGCCGCGAAAGCCGAATTTCTCTTCTTCGATGGATAATGGCTTTGTCCATTCGCGTTTGTCACGGATGAGTTGTCGGATATCGTGTTTCATTTCCATTGGAGCGCGGACGGCTCGTCCGCGTGTTCACGATTAATTTTAAAACTCGCGGGCGGGTCGCCCGCGCTCCTGTGCGTCATGTATTTCCGCACACCTTCAAAAATTCTACTTCGTTCAAAACCTTCACGCCCAGTTCCTTTGCCTTTTCGAGTTTGGAACCGGCTTCTTCGCCGGCCAGAACGTAATCAGTTTTCCTGCTCACGCTGCCGCTCACCTTGCCGCCCAGCGCCTCAATTTTGGCGGTGGCTTCCTCGCGCTTCAGCGTGGGCAGCGTGCCGGTCAGCACAAAGGTTTTGCCGGCAAAAATGCCGGCCGTCGAAGCCGCAGCGGCTTTAGCGACTTCGGCTTCGGGTTTAATTTTTAATTCGCGGATGCGGGTTAGAACCTTTTTTCCGGCAGGCGAGGCAAAATAATCCAACACGCTCACCGCTGCCACCGGGCCGACCTCCTGCAACCTGGCTTTTAGACCACCCGCCTCCAGCCGTAATTCAATCACCGCAATTTCCGCTTTGAGCGCAATGTCGCGCTGCTCGCGCACGGCTTTTTCGGCTTCATTTTTGGGCGGATTCTTGCGTGAACGCGGACTGATTTCGGCGCGTTCACTTTCTTTCGCGCCGAGGTCGCGGATATCGCGCAGGACTTCGGAATCAGCGAGCGCCTCCAGCGATTCATGGGTGGCAGCAAGTTGTTTCGCCGTGGCTTCGCCGACGTCAGCCATCGCCAGCGCGTGAATCCAGCGGGACAAGGACGCGGTTTTGGCGCGTTGTAGCGCCTCCAAAACCTTGGTCGCATTCTTCTCACCAAAAACCCGCGGCTCGTCGTCGGTGCCAAGATTTAGTTTGCCCAGTTCTTCGAGTTTCAGGTTGAACAGGTCGAGCGGTTCCTTCACCAGGCCGCGTTCGACGAGCTTTTCGGCGACGATGTCGCCAAGCGATTCGATGTCGAGCGCCTTGCGCTGGGCGAAATACTCGACGCGACGCGTGAGCTGTGCCGGGCAACCCGCGATGTTTTCACAACGCCAGGCAACTTGCTCGGCGCTGCCGGCTGAAACCTTTGCCTTGGCAATCGTTCCTCCGCACGCAGGGCATTTGCCGCCGACATGCTTGAACAGATCGAATTCCTTCGCGCCGGGCGTACGTTTGGTTTTCACCACCTCGAAAATTTCCGGAATGACCATGCCGGCCTTGCGAATGACCACGGTGTCGCCAATGCGGATGTCTTTGCGGCGGATTTCGTCCTCGTTGTGGAGCGTGGCGCGCGCAACGGTGGAGCCTTGCACGAAGACGGGTTCGAGTTCGGCCACGGGCGTGAGCACGCCGGTGCGCCCGACCTGGACGGTGATGGCCTTCAAAACGGTTTCCGCCGGCGTGATCCACGGCACGGGTTTGTGGACGATGGCGTAACCAGGCGCGCGGCTGCGCCCGGGAATGCGCGCCCAGTCGGCGAGCGTGTTCACCTTCAGCACGATGCCGTCAATCTCGTAGGGCAATTGCCGTCGCAAGTCGCGGTCTTCGTCATAATGCGCGACCACCTTGTCCGAGTAGATTTTCAACACCTCCTCGATGCCATCGCAGACCCACCAGAGTTTTTGTGTGGGCAGGCCGAACCGCGCGAGCGCTTCGAGCATTTCGGAGTGGGTTTTGAATTCGATTCCCTCCACCGCGCCGGTGGCGTAAAAAACGGCGCGGATCGGGCGTTGCGCGACGAGCTTGGGGTCCAGCTGCTTGAGTGTGCCGGCGGTGGCGTTGCGGGCGTTGGGAAAAGGTTTTTCACCGGCGGCAGCGAGCTTCGCATTGATGGCCTCGAATTCCTTTATCGCCATGTATGCCTCACCACGCACCTCCAATAATTCGGGCGTAGCGGCGTTCGGCAGAGCGCCGCCATCTGCCGCCTTGGCAATCAGGTGGGAAGTTTGCGGCTTTCTGCCGAAAGCCGCCATGGGCGCAAGTTCCAGTGGAATGCCCCGGACCGTTTTGAGATTGACGGTGATGTCGTCCCCTGCCGCGCCATCGCCGCGGGTAACCCCGAGCGCCAGTTTGCCATGGCGATAGTGGACACTGATGGACACGCCATCCACTTTCGGTTCCATGATGTATTCGATTTTGTCGCGGCCCAGATGTTTGCGGATGGTGGCATCGAAGGCGCGAAGTTCGGCCAGGGTATTTTCATCCTGGGCACGATTCCGTTTGTCGCGGTCCGGCTCTTCGTCCTTGTTTGGATGATCGCTGGCCTCAACCTTGTCGAGCGAAAGCATCGGCACAAGATGTTTGACGCGGGCAAAACTCTCGCTGGGGGCGCCACCGACACGTTGGGTGGGCGATTCGGGTGTGATCAGGCCGCGGGAATTTTTTTCCAGCTCCTGCAACTCCTTGAAAAGCTGGTCGTATTCGCGGTCGGTGATGAGCTGCCGGCCGGCGACGTAATAAGCGTGGTCGTGCCGGCGGATTTCCTCCACCAGTTGGGCGTGGCGTTTTTTGGCTTCGGCTTGTGTCACCTGGGAATGTTAAAGCGAGATGGCCGAAAGAAAAATCTTTTTGAATCTGCTAACGGCCAGACTTCAATGCGGCGCGTATTTTGCGGGGGTTCTGCCGCAAATCCAGGACACGATAGACGACAGTCTGGCCATCTTTATATTGGTAGTAAATCGCGTACGGGAACCGCTGGGACAGCAAGCGATGAAACCCAAAGATCTTCCGATGAATACCCGTGTAAAGCGCCAGTGAATCTATATCAGAGAAAAGTGAATCGAGAAAATAATCGCCAAGGCCCTCACCCTGCCGTTCGTAGAAATCCCGCCCATCAGCCAGATCATTGAAGGCCGACGCGAGAATGCAAAGTTTCATTTTTTGCCCTTGCGCAACTTTGTCTTGGCTTGCGACCAGTCTATAATTTTCTCTTCGCCACGCGCGACGCGCTCCGAGGTTTCGCGCAAAGCGTCAGCGTGCCAGGCAGGGGATTCCACTTCCGCCTCTTCCCGGCTCAAGTCGGCCCACAAGGCCTCCATGAGCCGCAATTTTTCCTGCCGGGGCAACTGCTGGATTTCCAATGCACTCACAATAAAAGAATGAATCGTTTGCTGCGAAAATGCAAATGCTCTTTGTGCCGGAAAATCCCTTTTGACCCGGGACCGGCACAATCCTACGCTGTGAGTCATGCGCGGGAACTTGGCCAAAGCCTTTGAATTGACGAACACGCAGGTGTTTCGCCGGGCCGCCCTGCCCAAATCCTACACCGATCTGTTGGGCCGGAAATTGTTCCTGCTGCTCCTCACGATCCAGGGACTGGGCGCGTTTGCGTTGATCACGCTGGGGGTCATGTTGAAAAAATCCCGGGTGGCGCGAAACGTGATAGGACCGCGCATCCGGCAGGAAATCACCCGTTCCGGCGTGGCGCTGTTGCCGATGTTCCTGTTCATTGCCGCCGCCCTGGGATTTCTCGTCATCGGCCAGACGGTGTCCGCCCTGGCGCGGGTGGGCGCGACGGATTATCTCGGTTCGACCATGGTGATTGTGGTGGTGCGCGAACTGGGGCCGCTGCTGACCGCAATGCTGGTGCTGGCCCGGGTCGGGACGGCAAATGTGATTGAACTTGGCACCGCCCGCGCCATGGGTGAGGTCGAGGCGCTGGAAGCGCTGGGCATTGACCCGGTGCATTACCTGATCGTGCCGCGCGTTTGGGGAATGATGGCAGGGATATTTTCACTGACGGTTTATTCGATCATCGTTGCCTTGGGTAGCGGATATTTGTGGGCATTTCTGCAGGACGTGCCCCTGACGCCGGGGGACTATTTCAAACAACTGGCCGAGTCGTTGAGCTGGCTGGATTTTGCGCTGCTGGCGTTGAAAACGCTTGGTTTCGGGTTTTTCATCGCCATTGTGACGTGTTATCACGGACTGGCGCAACCCCTGCGGCTTGAGGAAGTCTCGCGCGTAGCGGTGCGGGCAGTGTCCCAGGGCCTCATTGTGTGCATCCTGATTGATGCACTGTTCATCGTGCTTTATCTCGTGACATGAGCGGGAACACCAATTCGTGTGGCGGCAGGCATCCTGCCTGCCATGGAGCCGGGCTTCCAACCCGGCGGAGTTGGACTTGTAAATGTCGCTGGCTTCGTGAGACTAGAAACGAAGGAAAACCCGGGCCGTTGTTCCGGGCGGCAGGATGCCGCCCTCTACGTCAGGCCGGGATGCCTGACGCTACATGACATGAGTGGAAACCAAAGCTCGGCGGCAATTGAAATGCGCGGCGTAAGCGTGGGGGCCATGCGCGACGCCAGCTTCATCGTGATTGAGGACGCGAACTGGACGGTGGCACCCGGTGAATTCTGGGTCATCGCCGGGCAGCAACATTCGGGCAAGAGCGATTGGCTGATGCTGACCGCCGGGTTGATGGCGCCGGTCCAGGGCAGTTGCCGGCTTTTCGGCCGGGACACGCGAACCTTCGGCGAGGCGGAACTGGCCGAGCGGCTGCGCGTGGGGCTGGTTTTCGACGGCGGGCAGTTGTTCAATCAGTTGACGATCCGCGAGAACGTGGCGTTGCCGTTGCAATATCACCGGAATCTGTCCACCAACACCGCGGCGCCGGAGGTGCAGACGCTGCTGGAATTGATGGAATTGACGCAGCTGGCCGACATCACGCCGGCAAATGTCAGCGGCAACTGGCTGCAACGCGCGGCGCTGGCCCGGGCGTTGGTGCTAAAGCCGGAATTGTTGCTGCTGGACAACCCGCTGGGCCGGCTGGACGCGCGGCACCGGCAGTGGTGGTTGCGTTTTCTCGACCGGTTGTCGCGCGGCCACGAGCAGTTTGGCGGCCGGCCAATGACCATTGCCACCACGGCGGATGATTTGCGGCCATGGAAAAGTGAAGTACGGAAATTCGTGTTGCTGCACGAGAAAAAATTCATGGTGTTGGGCTCGTGGACCGAGGTGGAAACGTCGAACCATCATAGCGTAAAAGAATTGCTGGCCGTCCAGCTTGAGGCAACAATCTAACAATCATGGCCCTGCAAGATTTGACCCCGCAATTACGGACCCGCCTGAGCCGCATGGAACGGATGGTGGGCTGGTTTGTGTTTCTGGCGACGGCGCTGCTGCTGTTCGGCTTTGGTTATTACATCTACCACACGGCGGAGCGCAAAGGCTGGCTCAAGATCAAGGCGCCGTTTCACGTTTATGTCAAGAGCTCGGCCGGATTGAATGTCGGAGATGACGTGGTCATGATGGGTTTTGCGGTCGGAAAAATCACCAGCGTTGAACCGCAACAGCCGTATGAAGCCAACAACGTGAAGGTGAAATTTGAAATCGCCGATCCCTACTTCCGTTACATCTGGTTCGGTGGCTCGTACGTGAAGGTGAACGCGGCGGATTTTCTCGGCAAACGGCAACTGGAGGTCACGCGCGGCACGAATGGTCCGGCGATTTGCGTGACCCAGCCGGGCGTCTGGAAAACCATCCCCGAACTGGAACAAATCATCACGGTTGAAACCGACCGCTGGCAGCTTTATCAGGATGTCCTGGACGAAAATTCCAACCTGGTTTTCGGTGCTTATATGATGCTCACGCAATCGAATCTGGAACGCATCGCGGAATTGAAGCCGCCCACCAATTCCATTTTCGTCTATGACAACAAGCCCAATTACAAACGCATCGTGGCCGCATGGGACAACCGGGTGCGGCGATATGTCAATTTCACGGTTTCGAAGGACACCGCCTTCCTGCGGGCCGTGGAAACGCCGCCGGTTTCCGAACAATTGCAGGCGATGGTCTCGCAGGTGCAATCCGCGCTGCCGGGAATCTTCGCGCTGACGAACAAGATTGTCGCCGAGCTGGACAGCGCGGCCAGCGCGACCTCGAACCTCAACGCAGCTTTGGTGGCCGCCCAACCGATGATCACGAATTTTTCGGCGATCAGCGTGCAGTTGCGCGAACCGGGTGGGTTGGGAGTATGGGCACTGGGCACGAATGGCAACGATCAGTTGCAGGGCAGCTTGACCAATGTGGATGCGTTGCTCATGCACCTCGCCGACATCACCAGCAACCTCAACACCCAGGTCCAGGCAAACTCGAACATCTTGAGCGGCGTTTCCCGGACGGTCACCGACGCGGACGATTTTGTTCAGGGGTTGAAACGCCATTGGTTGTTGCGCTCGGCGTTCAAGTCCAAGGCCACCAACGCGCCATCGGCTAAATCAAAATGACCTATGGCGGTTCCCGTTTACCTGGGCACAAGCTTGACAAGACGCTGTGCGCGACACGACGATTCTTGAAATACGCGAAGCGTTTTGGAGTGCGCCAGCGCTCTGGCGCTCCGGCGCCTGGCCAGCAAGGGACCAACCCGGAAATGGGATGGCAGCGACGCGGGAAAGGACGGTTTTTTGCGCGGCCGCAGCGGCCGTTTTCACGTCGAAGCACAATCTGCTGCGCCGGGTTCAGACGGCAAGGAAGCAGATGAAGCCTGCGACACAGAGGAGGAAGAAGACAATGATGGCGCCATCGATCAGGCCAAACTGGGCCTCCTTCGAGTGGTTGGCCGGTATGAACACAGTGTTAAGAACCTGACTCTTCCTGCTCAAGTTGTATGCAATCCGGGTCATGCTTTGAATTGAGCATCAGGCGGGCCACCGACAACCAGAAGCGAGTGAATCAAAACTTGACGCCAAAAACACCCGGAGGACAGGATTTTGTCCCGGGATGTGACAGCCAAATTGCGCCGGAGCACCGGTATCAGGCAGGCTGTCTCAAAAGCCGGCGGAGGCGATTGACCATCACCGCGGCAAAACGTTCGTAGGGCGCAAGCGTCCGGCCGTAAATTTTGATTTCGTCAATGGCTTCCAGCGTCATGCCAAAATCCAGGTCGTGAAACGCCCGGTCGCGCTTGACGCGGCGCAGCCAGCGGGTCAGGTCGGTAACCTCCTCGATTTCATCCTTCGCGCCGGGATAAAATAAAATCCGCCATTCGTCGCGGCGCACAAACCCGTCGGCATCGCGCTTGTTTTCAAACCACGGGTCGCACAGCAGCATGCAGACGGAGCGGCCGGGGCGGGCGCCCAACCGGTAGAAAACAACCGGCGCATTGGTGTCGGCGAACTGGTCGAACGCAATATCCAGCGCATCCTCGGTCGGCGGGGTGAACCGGGTCTGGTAACCGAAATGAAAACCGCCCGGGGCGGTTGGCGATTTTTCGACACACAGATTTTCCGCAAAGATCCAGGTGATGTCCGTGGCGAAACCGCGTTTGGCGAGCAACTGGTTCCACTCTTTAAGCGCCTCGCCCAGAGGCGGACGTTTGCATTGCGCGTCTGATTTCATGCCGGAATTCTAGCCAGTATTTTCCCGAAACCAATCTATAAATGATCTAATGCCCGCCTCGATTTTGACCTGGGGATCATAGCCCAGTTGGGCGCGCGCCTTGGTGATGTCGGCGAAAGTGACCGGCACGTCGCCGGGCTGCAGCGGCTGCCGGTCAATCACGGCCTTTTTCCCGAGGGCCGCCTCCAGCAATTCGATGAGGCGGGCCAGCGTCACGGTCTGCGATTCACCGAGGTTGAAAATCTGGTAACCGAATTCTTTTTGCGTGGCCGCGATGATGCCCGCCACGGTATCGGTGATGTAGGTGTAATCACGCGCCATGCGGCCATCACCGAAGACGGGGATTGGTTTGCCGCCCTGGATAAGGGTGGCGAACTTGCGGATGGCCAGATCGGGCCGCTGACGGGGGCCATAAACGGTGAACAGGCGGAGCATCACCACCTCCAGGCCATAAACGTGGTGATAAACATGGCCGAGCGACTCGCAGGCGAGCTTGCTCGCGGCATAGGGCGAAATGGCGGAGAAAATCGGGTCGTTCTCATTGAACGGAACCTTGGAGTTCACCCCATAAACCGACGAGGACGAGGCGATGATGATTTTTTTGACGCCACTTTTTCGGGCGGCTTCGAGCAGGTTGACCGTGCCTTCGACGTTGACGCGCAGGTAGAGCGCCGGTTCAGCCAGACTCGGGCGCACCCCCGCACGGGCGGCAAGATGGATGACCTGGTCAAATTTGACGCTGCCGAACAATTCGTCGAGCGCAGCGCGATCACACAAATCGCCATGGACAAACTCAAAGGGCTTGGCCAGCGACTGGATGTCGCGGAGGTTCCGGCGTTTGAGTTGCGGGTCGTAATACGGATTGAGATCATCAAGGGTCCAGACCGCGTGACCGTCGTGCAGCAGGCGTTCGCAAACGTGCGACCCGATGAAGCCGGCCCCGCCGGTGACCAAAAAGTTCATGCAGAAACGCTAACAATCCGGGCGGGAAGTGTCGAGCGCGTGAAAATTGGACGGGCCAGCCACCTCAGGGGCGGTCCCAAGCAAAGAATGGCTGCCCTTCAAAAGAACCAGGTGATGCCAACCATCCCGGTGACACAGTTTACACCCTGATTCGGATAATGGATACCGGCACAGGAAAGGTGCAGATAGCCGGCTTCAAAGGTGAGTGCGAGATTATCCCGCACGAACCAATGTACGCCTGTATTCGCCTGCAAATTAAATTCAAAAATGCCGCTCAGGTCTGGTGGTCCAATCCCGGTGGCGGTAAGACCAGCCCCTCCATCTACAAATGGAATCCAGCGGGTACCGGTGGCCAAGTCATAACGCAAATGCGGTGCCAGTCCAACCAGCCAATTGTTTGAAGGAGAGAATTGCTCGCCGGCAAACAGTTCCCCGCGGATCTCCCAATTACCACGATACCAGTGGTCCACCCCCATCACGCGGCCCCACATGTGACCGTACGAAAGACTGACCAGGGCCAAATTGTGATCCTGTTGACCTCCGAAAGCTTGGAAACCAACGGTTGCACCCGCATCGAGGCTTAGGGTCTGGATGGAATGCCGAAATCCTTCACCAACCGCCCCCTGCCAGATCCCGGTTGGCAGGGCGGTGAACATGCCAGCTTGCCCGGATGCTGGATTGGCCGCCGCCGGGTCTGGTTCGGCGCCCACCAACGATATTTTAACTACGGTCCCGAAGATGATCAGGACAACACGTCTGAAATCCGTCATTTGTTCACCTCCTCAAATAGCTGCTGGTCATTGTTGGTTGTCACTTCTCAACCAACCGGTTTTCCGGTCTTGGGGCGTGCCTGCCCAAGGCTTCGTCAGCCGTAATGCGCCTTCGCGGGCGCGCCGCACGATCACAGGCCATTCAATACATCAATCAACTGTCGCAGGCGTCCATAATCACGGCGGTTGAACCCGAACCCGATGCGCACCAGGTCCAGATTGTCGTTGTCTTCAACTTCTTCCGGCGTCGGTTTGATCACTTTGATGGGTTCGCCGGTGATGATTTCGGCAAAGTCTTCATTAATGGCAGCCAACGCGGAATCCGATGGCGCATTTTTGAGCCGGATGACGAGCAAGTCCTTCACGAACCGGGTCGATTGAAAATTACGGTAGAAGCGGGTGATGAATTTCACCGCCTCATCGGTGCTATTGGTGATCTGGTAAAGATCCAGATCGTCGGGGGAAATCAACCCATCGCGGAGCAGGTGTTCGCGGACGTGTTTGTCCCAGGTTTTCCAATACGTGCCGCCGAGAGGCTCCACCAGCACCAGCGGCATGAGCTGGCCCTTGCCGGTTTGCATGAGGGTGAGTGCCTCATAACCTTCGTCGAGCGTGCCGAAACCGCCGGGGAACAGCACGATGGCGTCCGAATGGCGGATGAAAATCAGTTTGCGCGTAAAAAAATATTTGAAGGTGACGAGTTTTTTGTCCTCGGCGATGATGGGGTTGGCGGATTGTTCCCAGGGCAGGCGGATGTTCACCCCAAAACTTTTTTCGAGTCCAGCCCCTTCGTGCCCGGCCTGCATGATGCCCGGGCCGGCCCCGGTGATCACCATGAAACCGGCTTTGGCAATCTTGCGCCCGAAATCCACGGCCTGTTGATATTCCGGCTGGTCCGATTGCGTCCGCGCCGAACCAAAAATCGTGACCTTGCGGATGCGTGCATAGGGGGCGAAGAGCCGGAAGGCATAACGGAGTTCGCGCAACGCGGTCTGGATCACCCGCACGTCGCCGGTGTCCTTTACATCGATCAGCAGCTTGAGCGCATTCTCGACGATGTCGGCGACCTCGCTCTCGTTGTATCCGCCGCCCTTGTACGCGATGAGCTCATGGATGCGGCGTTGCAGCTCCAGATCGGCGGGTTTGGCGGGCTTTTTCCCCTTAATCATGGGGGCAGAATAACCGTATTGCGCCCAAAATCAACCGTCTGCTTTTGCGCATTGACAATGGCGGCGGAAAAACTATGCTACGCGCCCATTTGCGAGCCCCGCCTGTGAGCGGACTTTCTCGCCCCCAGAAAGGAAGTGAGTTGCGTTGACTGAAATAAGATTAAAAAAAGGCGAACCCGTGGAACGCGCATTGCGGCGACTGAAGAAAAAAGTCGACCGCGAAGGAACCCTCAAGGTCGTGCGCAATCACCGGCATTTCGAAAAGCCGAGTGAGAAGCGACGGCGCAAGGAAAAAGCCGCACGCTTTTCCGCGATGCTGACCGCCCGTTACGCCGACCTGTAATTTTGCGATTTCAAAGCCGGGCGCATCCGATTACGATACGCCCGGTCTTTTATTTTAGACGCCGCCCATGTATTCGCTTTCCACCTGTTGGAATTCCAAACGGCACACGGATGGCCGCAAAATGTTGCATGAAATCCGCGACCTCGGTTTTGCCTATGCCGAGCTCAGCCACGGCATCCGGCTCGGTCTCGTGCCCGGCGTCGTGGAAGCCGTGGATGCGGGCGAGATCAAAATATCCAGCCTCCACAACTTTTGCCCGCTGCCCATGGGCGTGAATCATGCCTCGCCGAACCTCTACGAATTTTCCGATGAACGGCCGCGCGAGCGCGAACTGGCCATCAAATACACGCTCAAGACGCTCGATTTCGCCCAGCGGGTCAAGGCCCCGCTCGTCGTGCTGCATCTCGGCAGCATGGAGCTAAAGGACTACACCGGCAAATTGAGTGAAATGCTGGAACGCGACGGAAAAAAAACACCCAAATACGAAAAGCTCCGCGCCGAAGCCGCCGCCAGCCGCGAAGCCGGGAAAAAAAAGGCGGTCGAGCGTGTTTACGAAACCCTCCGTCTCATCCTGCCGGAAGCCGAAAAACGCGACCTCAGGCTGGGCATCGAAAACCGCCAGGGACTTGAAGAAATCCCGCTGGAGGGAGACTTTGAATTTTTCTTCCGCGAGTTTGACAGCCCGAACATGGTTTACTGGCACGACACCGGCCATGCGCAAATCAAGGAGAACCTCGGGTTCCTGCACCACGCCCAACATCTGGAATCGCTGACGGGGCGGTTGGCCGGCTTTCACATTCACGACGTGAAATTTCCTGCCGGCGACCACGCGCCACCCGGTTCCGGCACGGTTGACTTTGCCGCGCTCAAGCCGTTGGTAAGACCGGACCACATCAAGGTCTTTGAACTCAGCCCATCATTGCCGGTGGAGGTGGTCCAGCGCGGCGTGGCCCATGTCAAAACCATCTGGGGCGGCGAATGAGGATTGGCTGCGGATTCGCAGCCGCGGGTGAAGAGCATTGGGTTCAGCAAGCTTGACAGGAAACCGGACAAAGCAAAAAATGCCGGCGGTGGAGATGCCAGCTTAGCTCAGCGGTAGAGCAACGGTTTTGTAAACCGTGGGTCGTCAGTTCAATCCTGACAGCTGGCTCCATTTTCAAAAAATCCCCGGCCCATTGCGGCCAGGTTCTTACCCGGACGACAAGATTTACCCGGGGGCCTTTGCCGGGGGGCACTGTCCACCTGGCATTCCCCGCCAATCCCCTTGATTCTTTTGCGCATGTTGGCCAGGCCATTCCCGCTGGAAATACGCAACGCGTCTTTTGCCACCGACACCAGGCCGTGTTTCACCGGATTCTGGCGCGTGTAGTTGAGTCGCGATGATTTTGGACTGCGGTGGCAAGCGGAGCACGACACCGCTTTGAGGAACAAATTCGACAATCAAACATGTCGCCCCATCCAAAAACGCCTTCGCCGCTGCGCTCTGCCGGCGCAGTCCAAACGACCTACATTTTGTCGAGCCATAGCATCAACACATCGTGCGACGGTATCTCGGCATTCAGGGGGTCCCTGGTGGTACCGAGGTTCTTTTTCGTCCACACGTCACGGATGGTGTAGGTCGTCGTATCAAAATGGGCCTCTCTTTTTGAGAGATCATCGGCGACAGTTTTGGTTTTCCAATCGAAAACGATCTTTTGCGCGCGTGGGCTGCGGTTAAGCACACACATTGCCCAGGCATCTTTCGTCAGGGGCTTGAACCAGGTTTCGAGGACTCCATCCGTCGAATAGCGCCAGCCTTCAATGCCCAGGGCGTCCTGGTCAACAGCAATTGCGTCCTGGTTGGTGAGAATTCCCAGGATTGGTTTGGGCATGTTCCGCAGATCGTTGCCGGCAATCAGCGGGGCCGCGAGCATGCACCACAGGGAAAAGTGAGCCCTATCCTCATTGACGGTCATGCCGTTGCCGACCTCCAGCATGTCCGGATCATTCCAGTGGCCGGGGCCGGCGTACTCGCGCAACCCCTGCTGCAAGTCCAGAATTTGCAGGATACCCGACGATTTCCAGGTGCCGTGGTCCTGCGTGCAATCGAAACAGGGATAAATATCACCGGTCGTCCTCCACAGATGGCCGATCTTCGCGCCCCACAACCACGGGTTTTGATTGCCCCACTCGCAGATGCTGAAAACCATCGGCCGGCCCGCGGCAAAGAGCGCGTTCCGCATGGTCAGATACGCTCCCTCGGCGCTCAAAGCCTCCGTATCGCACCAGTCGTACTTCAGATAGTCCACACCCCAGCGCGCGTAAGTTTGTGCGTCCTGATATTCATGTCCCCGGCTACCCGGCCGGCCGGCGCAGGTTTTTGTCCCCGCATCCGAATAGATGCCCAGCTTGAGACCCTGGGAATGAACATAATCAGCCAGCGCCTTCATTCCGGACGGAAACCGCTTCGCGTCCGGCTGGATGAATCCCTGACTGTCGCGTTCGCCCTGCCAGGAATCGTCAATGTTGATGTACTGATACCCGGCGCTCTTCATGCCGTTGGTGGCCATCGCATCGACGGTTTCGCGAATGAGTCGTTCGCTTACTTCGCTAGCGAACTTGTTCCAACTGTTCCACCCCATGGGTGGCGTCAAGGCCAGTTGATCGAATTTTTGGGCCGGCGCGCCAACGCCGACCAGGCAAAGGATGGCAAACAGAATTCGTTTCATAACGGAAGGGGACTTGTCCTATGGTTGTTTCGCTTGCAGGGGTTTTTTGAAATATGCGCCGGCCCGGGTCGGTGTGAAATTCCAATCCTTGATCAGGCAAGGTTCCCAATGCGGATCAAAGCACCAGATGGTGTAGGAGATGCCATGCCGGGCGCAGTAGGAAGTTAGCGCGTCACCGTAAGTTTCATCACCCGTAATCGGATTGTAGCCGCCCGGTTCATCCGGCGGCAAGAAACCGACTTCCGTGAGAATCATCGGATATTTGTCGGCAACAAAACCCCAGTCGTGCGTCCAGTTGACATCCCAAGGCGGTTTGGCCTTCATCGGATACGGATGGGCCACATAGCCAATGCCTTCGGCGTTGATCGGGGCATCGGCCACCGGGGTCAGGTCATAACCAAAATTGAAACCGGCGACAAGTGGGACCGCCGTACCCCCGTTGGCGCGGATGGTTTTGATGAGTTCTTCCATCAGGCCTTTCCATTGTGGCCACGTGCAGGTACCAATATTCAGGTCCGCGTTGACGGTCGGTTCGTTGAATAATTCAAAAAAGGCCACGGTGTGGTTGCCGCGATAATGCCTGGCCATGGTACGCCAGAAATCGAAGGTCTCTTCTTTGGTCGTGTTGTAAAGCATGGGTGGATAAAGTTCCGACGATCCGGGGAAGAATTTCTCCGCGTACAAATTGCCGATGCTGTGCCAGTCAATAATGACATACAGTCCCTCCTCTTTCGCCCAAGCCACACCCTGATCGAGCAATTTCAGATAATTCTTTTTTCCGTGAATGTGCCACGCCGCCGGATGCACTGGAATCCTCACGACGTTGGCCCCCCACGACTTCGCCATTTCGAAGTAATGTTTGTTCCACTGTCCGTTCCGCTCCAGCTTGTCGGGATCGCTCGTGTCCAACCCCCGGAAGACGATGGTCTGGCCGTCAGCCGTGACGAAATGGCTGCCTTGCACACTGACCTGGCTGGATTCAGCCCAGGTCCGGTTGCAGAGCAACGTGGTGGACAGCAAAAGGAGAACAATACTTTTCATGTTTTGATGGGGTTTCGTTTTTCAGAGATGGCACGCAACCGGCTGAGCGTTTCCAGGCAGATGCGTGATCCGTGATCCAGGCCCTTCCACTCGCTGACGTTGGGCGAGGTTGTATTAACACGACCTTCCGGCGCAATGCGCCAGAACCATTCACCGTGCACACGATCGACCAGATGCTGCTCAATAAAATCCCAGACGCGCCGGGCGGCCTCAAGCAATTTCGCGTTTCCCGGAAGTTGAAAGGCATTCAGGACCGTCCGGATTTCAGCGCCGCTTCGAGCTGCCGGAGATCCTTGGGCATCTGGGCGGTCCAACTCATTCGCGTCCCCGGCCGCTCCGGATGTTCCAGGGTCAGGACTTCCGCGTGCAACGCCTGGCGTGGGAAATCGATGGGCGCGCCGGTCTGGTCTTCCTCGCGATATTTCGGATGATACGCACGGTCGCCAATCAACGGCAGTCCGGCATTGGCAGCCTGGACGCGAATTTGATGTTTGCGGCCGGTTTCGAGCCGCAGCCGCAATTTGGTGACAAAGCCCCGGCCGCCGGCAAGCGGATATTCCGTCACGACCTCATAGTGCGTTATGGCCTCCTGAACCTCATCCGGAGCGGCCCTGGCGGTGCTCGCGGAGACAATGTGCTGGCGCATTTCGTCCCGGCTCAACTGCAGCCATTGCCGCCAGGTGCCCGCCCGGGCTGTCGCCCGGCCTTCCACAAAGGCCACGTATTCCCGCTTCATGCTGTGCACCTTCAACTGCTCGATGAGATGCCCGCGTGCCATCGGATTCATGGCCACGCAGAAGACGCCGCTGGTATATTGGTCGAGGCGATGGACGGGCAAAGGCTCGAGCCGGCGGTAAGCGTGCGGCAGGGTCTTTCCGGCAACACCGCGGTCCCGGGCTTTCAGTCGCCCGGCCAGGAAATCGGCCAGAATGCCGAGGGCGGACAGTTCGCAATCCGGCGCGGGTACCGAGATCAGTCCTGGTCCCTTGTTGAGGATGGCCAGCGCGGAATCCAGGTAAATCAAGGAGACGCGCGGATGAATCTGCCACGCGGCCTCCTCGCACGCCAAAGTGGTCGCGCGCCGGTCCAGCAATTCCAGGGTGTCCCCCGGATCCGGCAAGGCCAGATGCGGCTTTCGTTGAATAACGCCGCCCACGCTGACGCGCCCGGCCAGAATCCATTGCTTGGCGCGCGTCTTTGGCGTGTCGGGATATTTCTGCAGCAGCCATTGTAACAGCAGGCCAACCCGGTTTTTGGCGCCGTCCTCCGTCATGATGGTGTTCCTAACATTTCTGTGATCATGAACGGAAAAGGGATTTTGACAACTCTGGTCATGGCGGAGGATCGGAAAACAGCCAACGTTGAAGACTGATTTCCACCGGGCCAACCACCCATCTTGCTTCAGCATCGACGCCAAAGTGCTTTCCACGGCGTCGGCCCAGTTCATGAATCGGATCATTCTTTTACCAGCGCGGGAAAACGCCAACCAACTCGATATTGCTTTCCGGCAACCGGGTGCGCAATTCGTTGAACATGGCCGTCACGTTCCAATGCCTCGAGTAGCCAAAACCGTCGGATTTTCCTATGCTTCGCCCATGAAACTTGGGCTCGGATTGTATCGTCATCAACTCGACGCGGAGCATTACCGCTTTGCCCGGCAATGCGGTTGCACCCATCTCGTCATTCACTTGGTGGATTACTTCCGGTCGTCGCGCAGCAACCGGCCCGGCGACCAACCGGTCGGCGACGACACCGGCTGGGGATTGGCCGGCGATCCGGACCAGCTCTGGACTTACGGGGAACTGGCCGCGATCAAAAAGGAGATCAACGACGCCGGGCTTGAACTGGAAGCCATTGAAAACTTTGACCCGGCCCATTGGCATGATGTGTTGCTCGATGGCCCCAAAAAATTGCAGCAGCTCGAAAATCTTAAGACCATCATCCGCAACGTCGGCCAGGCAGGCATTCCGGTGTTCGGGTACAATTTTTCGATCGCCGGTGTCGCCGGGCGCATCAAGGGCCGATTCGCCCGCGGCGGGGCGGAAGCAGTGGGCATGGACGGTCCGCTGGACAAACCGTTGCCCAACGGCATGGCGTGGAACATGGTTTACGACCGGAATGCCGCGCCCGGCGTTGTTCCCTCCGCGACCCCGGAACAACTCTGGCAGCGGCTGAAGGGATTTCTCGACGCTTTGGTTCCGGTGGCCGAAGCCGCCGGGGTGACACTGGCCGCGCATCCGGACGATCCGCCTCTGCCGACCGTCCGTGGCCAGCCGCGGCTGGTTTATCAACCGCAACTTTACCAGAAGCTTATTGACCTCAGGCCAAGCCCGCGCAACGCGCTGGAATTTTGTGTCGGCACGCTCGCCGAGATGAGCGAGGGAGACATTTACGACGTCGTGGACACGTACAGCCGTCAGAGCAAGCTGGCTTACGTTCACCTGCGCAACGTCCATGGCAAGGTGCCAACTTACAGGGAAACCTTCATTGACGATGGCGACGTGGATGTGCTCCGGGTATTGCGGATTTTGCAGAAGAACCATTTCAACGGCGTGATCATCCCCGACCATGCGCCGCAAATGAGCTGCGCCGCGCCGTGGCATGCGGGCATGGCCTACGCGCTGGGATATTTGCGCGCCGGGTTGCAACTGGTCGAAGGCGAACGCGGGCAAGGGCGTTCAGAATGACCGCCACCGTCCTGATGTTGTCAGCAGGACGGGGCTGCAGATGGATTGGCCGCACAACAGTGCGGCCCTTGCCATGAAGGCCAAAATTTAAGCTGAGTTACGCCGGCTCCGGCGTTGCGGGAACCTCAAATAAACTC
>Ga0265320_10000885_pt1 | contig 22562 bp, 19 predicted proteins | sample 4827metaG_FD_202087 | JGI IMG/M metagenome (GOLD analysis project Ga0265320, IMG submission 202087) | Rhizosphere microbial communities from Carex aquatilis grown in University of Washington, Seatle, WA, United States - 4-8-27 metaG | ecosystem: Host-associated > Plants > Roots > Rhizosphere >...
TGAACCCCGTGAACCCAGCCTCCTCGACCCATCCCCTTATCTGCCGGATCGGAATGCAGCCTTCGCCCATGAGGCCCCGGTCCTCGAGGAGGTCGCCGGTGGGTGTCCGCCAGTCCGAGATGTGAAAGGCGAACAGCTTGCCGTCGCGGCCGCAGGCCCTGATCTCCTCCTCGAGGCGGTCGTCCCACCACGTGTGGTACACGTCGACGGCGACACCGAGCCAGGGGGACTCGAGCTCGCCGCAGGCCGCCCGGGCCTGGCCGATGGTGTTTACCGCCGAGCGGTCGGCTGCGTACATCGGGTGCAGCGGCTCGATGGCGAGCCTCACCCCGGACGCGGCGGCATGCGGCAGGACGGCGGCGATGCCCTCGGTGATCTGCCTGCGCGACTGCTCCAGCGAGAGGCCGGGCGCGGAGCCGCAGACGAGCACCACAAGCGGGGCGCCAAGTGCGGCGGCCTCGTCGACGCAACGGCGGTTCTCGTCGATAGCCTTGGCGCGGCCCTGTGCCGTGCAGGCCGGGAAGAACCCTCCGCGGCAGAGCGAGACGACGGAGAGGCCGTGACTGCGCGCCATCTCGCCGGCGGCGGCGGGGCTGCGGTCCGAGTACGCGTTCCTCCAGATCGTGATGCCCTTCACGCCCGCGCCGGCATAGCGCCGGACGCACTCCTCGAACGTCCACGGCCTCGTGGTCATCGTATGGAGGCACAGCCGGGAGATGTCCTTGGGGGGCGGGACCATGGCGGCGGCGCGCTAAAAGCCGAAGAACGTATAGTACGCCTTGCGCTCGATCATCCGCTTCAGGAGCAGCGCAAGCTCGCGGGCATGATAATCGCCCCACATGCTGGACTCGCCGCAGGGGACTTTCCGTCCCGGGGGCACATGGTCCCAGCCGTTGGGGCGGTGGTAGACCGTGTGGAGCAGGAGCCCCTGGTGCCGCGGCGACGTCGAGAGGTACGGCTCGCCGAAGATCGTGCGCGCAATGGTCAGGCCGGCCGCAAGGTACCGGGCGCCGGCCCGGGCCTGGCGCCTGGCCGCGAGAAAATGGCCCAGCCGGACAAGGCCCTGCGCCGCGATGGCCGCGGCCGAGCTGTCGACCGGCTCATAGTCGTTGAACGGGTCGGCCGGACGGTCGAGGTAGCCCCCGAGCCGGGCGAGGCCGGGGGCGCCCGTGTCCCAATAGGGCACGCCGTCCGTGGGCGTGTGCTCGATGTAGTGGTCGGCCGTTGCCCTGGCGACCTTTAGGAAGCGGCCCAGGACGGCGGGCTTTCCCCCGCCGGCCCCCAACTCGCGGTCGGGCAGGGAGTCCAGGAACTCGAGCTGCTCGGCATACCCGCAGAGGATCCATGCCAGGCCCCGCGTCCAGGTCGTGAAGGGTGAATAGCCCTGCTGGGTGCTCGGGCAGCGGTAGGAGCCGTCGTTCAGGTTGAAGATGGACTCGTGGGCGACACGCCCGCGCACGTCATAGTGGTCGCGCCCCTCGCCGTAGTAGACATTGTACCGCGCGGTCGTCTCGGCGTGGGCGAGGAGGCGGCCGAGGAGGGAGATCCGCCGGTCGTTCTCCCCCATGAGGACGTGGCCAAGCTGGTGCGAAAGCGCGAGGATGCGCAGCGATCGGATGGTGTCGGCGAAGAGCGAATGGGGGCCGTTGAAGGAGTAGATGTAGCCGAGACCCGTGGGAAGGCTCGTCCACCGCGCGGCCTGCACCGCGCCCGAAACCTTGAGGGCCAGCTCGTAGAGGCGGACCTCGGACTCGTCCGCCCTCATCGCGCCGGACTTCGCGAGGTGATAGAGGTTGCCGTACGTGGACACGTTGTTGAACCCGTGGTCGTGGACGCCGACATGGCTGACGTGGCTCGCCATGTGGCGGATCGTGCCGTCGCGCCCGACGGCAAGCGCCCGCCGGTCGCCCGTCGCGGCAAACTGCAGGATCGGGGAGCCGAACTGGAAGCCCTGCGTCCATTCGGTCCATCCGCGCGACGTGTACTTCCCCGCGACGGTGACGACGGGCGAGCCGGAGCGGGGGCTCCAGCGCCTTTGCAGCGCGAATATCTTCTCGCCGGACACCTCAAAGAGGCGGTCGATGTCCCTGCGAAGGGACCCGGGCGTCAGGGAGGTGTCGATATGGATCATCGGAGCGGGGCCGGGCCGGCGCGCCTAGAGGCGGCGGATGTGGAATCCGCCGTCGACGGCGATGACCGAGCCGGTCGAGAAGGGGAGATGGCCCGTGATGATCGAGCGCACGGCCATGCCGACGTCCTCGGGCGTTCCCCAGCGCCCCTGCGGCACAAGGCCGCCCGCCAGGAGCCTGTCGTATTTCGCCTTCGCCCCCGCCGTCATATCGGTCGCCATGATGCCCGGCCTCACCTCGACGACCTGGATGCCGTCCTGCGCGAGGCGCGCGGCCCAGAGCTGCGCCGCCATCGCAAGGCCCGCCTTCGAGATGCAGTAGTCGCCGCGGTCGACCGACGCGGTGTCGGCCGAGATCGAGGTGATGAAGACGACCTTTTGGCCGCCGGGCAGCGCCGGCTTCGGCCTCTTGTCCAGCCAGTATCGCGCCACAGCCTGGGTCAGGAAGTAGGGGCCCTCGAGGTTGACGCGGATGAGCTCCGCGAATGACTCCTCGGTGGCTTTGGTTATGTCGGCGCGGACCCTCGGGGCGACGCCTGCGTTGTTGACGAGCGCGTCCAGCCGGCCGAGCCCCGAGAGCGTCTCCAGGACAAGGCGGGCGCGGTCGGGCTTGGATCCTATGTCGGCCTGGATGGGAAGGAACCTCTGCCCCCGCGTCCTCGAGGCCCTCCGGCAGAGCGCGGCGGTCTCCCGGGCGGCGGCGGCGTTGCCGACGAAGTTGATCGCAACGGAGCAGCCCTCGGCGGCCAGCTGCACGGCTATGCCGCGGCCCAGGCCGCGGCCGGCGCCCGTGACCAGGATTGCAGGGATGGTCTTCACGACGGGGTAGCTTATTCGAAAAAGGGCGCGGCCATGAGGATATTCCCGGCGCGACTCAGCACTTTTGCGACATTGTTTATGTTCATTCCGCGCCATCCACGTGGGGGCGGCGCATGAGATCAGCCCGCGATGCGCTGGCTCCAGCGCGACGGAGGCTGGCCGGTCTGCCGCCGGAACCAGCGCGCAAAGTAGCTCTGGTCGAGAACGCCGACCGCCTCCGCGACATCCGCCACCCTCACGCCCTGCGAGAGGAGTTCCTTCGCCCTTGCGAGCCGGCGCTGGGTGCGGAGCTGCCCGAGGGTGAGGCCCGTCTCGCCCTTCACCAGGCGGTTCAGGTGGTCGCGCTGGTAGCCGCTGCGCTGCACGACCTGGCGAAGCGGGGTCGCCGGACCGACGGTCGAGAGGAGGCGGCCCATCACGCTGACCCCTCCGGCCGGCGGCAGCGGCACCCTCTCCAGCCAGTTCGCCGCGCGCAGGAGCGTTATGAGCGTCTGCAGGATCGCCGCGGCGCTCTCCCACCGCAGGACGCCGTTTGAGCCGGCCTGGACCTTGATCAGGTGCGCCAGATTCTGGCGCACCTGGGTCACCTCAGAGCGGTTCAGGCTGCAGACCGCCGCGGGACACTGCCGCGCCTTCGGCAGCCGGAAATCTATCATGAGGCACAGCGGCGGCCTGTCGGTTGTCCGCCGAAAGGAGTGCGCCACGCCGGGCGGCATCACGACGAGCGTACCCGGCTCCACGCTGGCCTCCGCGTTCGCGAACCGCTGGTTGCCCCGGCCGCTCAGATAGAGGATCACCTGGCACCAGCGGTGCCGGTGCTGCTCGACCGACGCGTGCTCCGGAAGGTGCCGGTGCACCGCAAAGGTCAGCACGCGCAGGCCCGGCAGCCGTATGTCGGCCCTGTTGATGAGGAGTGAGCGGAAATGGCGCATTCTGTTCGGCCCGCGCGTCGGGCGTCCTTTGGAGAGGTCTCCTCCTTTGGCCTACTATGGGGCAATCGGCGCGTCGAAGCTGAAATTCCGGCCCGAGCCATCCGCAGGGCGCTCAATCCCCGCGCCAGGGGCTCCCGGAGGGCCAAACAAGCCTTGAGGGCGTCCCGATAATCTGGAGCCTTTTCAGGGAGCGACCGCATCGGGGATCCTGGGCAAACATCCAACGCCAACCATGAACCTTCTCAAACGCTTCGCGCCCTGCTGCCTCGTGTTGCTGGCGGCCCCCGCCCGGGCGCAGACGCCGCCCGACCTTCCGGCCCCGCAGACGATCACCCTCTTCGGCCAAAGGATACAGTACTACGACGTGGGAAGCGGCCCCGCCGTGGTTCTCCTTCACGGGCTCGGCAGCAGCGCAAGGGGGGACTGGGGGAAATGCATCATGCCCCTGGCAGAGCGCCACCGGGTGCTGGCGCTCGACCAGCTGGGGTTTGGCGCCTCGGACAAGCCCTTCATCGACTACGGAATCCAGACATGGGTGGATTTCCTCGGGGAGTTCCTGCGGGAGAAGAAGGTGGAGCGGTTCACGCTCGCCGGCGAGTCCCTCGGCGGATGGATAGCGGCAAAGTACACGATCGAGGCGCTCGGAGCCGCGCCGCCGCCGGGTCCGTCGTTCGCCTTGCCAAGGCCGGTCCGCCTGATTCTTTCGGACGCGGCAGGCCACCGGCGGCCCGTGGACTCGGCGGATGGCGGGGGGCCCGCGGGAGTCTCCGTTGCCGGGACGAAGGATCTGCTCTCGAAGGTGTTCTACGGAAAGGCGTGGCGCAACGACGACGCGGTCCGCGCCTCCTTTGCGTGGAGCATGAGCAAGGGCGACACCTGGGCGATCCATTCGATCACCACCGGCGGCGCGGGCCAGACCGAGGTCGTCGACGACGCGCTCGGGTCCGTCAGCATCCCGACGCTCGTTGTCTGGGGCGCGGAGGATCAGCTGGTGCCCCTTTCAGACGGCAGGGATTACGCCGCAAAGATCCCGGGGGCCAGGCTGGTCGTCATCCCGGACTGCGGCCATGCTCCCTGCATCGAGAACCCCGGCGCGTTCCTCGCGGCCGTCCGGCCGTTCCTGGACGGGCCAAACTGAGCGCTCCCCGCGCCCGGAATCTCGCTTTGCGCGCAAAAGTCCAACCAACCCGTGGGGCGCGTTTCATTGATGATCGTATCCGTCCGGGGTCAGCCGCCATTTGCAGGCTCAAAAGGATTGTGTGCGGGCATGCCGCCGGCTGAACCTTGTGATTGCTATGCGCCTCAGATTCTTTTTCGGTGCGTGTGTTCTCGGGCTTTGGACCCTGTCGGACGTGCGGGCTGGAACGCCTCCCTTGCCCCCTCCCGACTTCCAGGCGGAGGTGCGGGGGCGGCCCATCGAGCTGCACGACTTCCTGCAAGGGGCCTTCGGCCTCTTCGAGATCTCGGGACCTGCAGACGTCGAGATCCGCACGGGATTTGACGTCCGCTGGGTGAATGTCCGCCCGCGGTCCGCGGGCGTCGTTCCCTCGATATCAGCGGACCACCACAGCGTCCGTTTCCAGGTCAGGGGTGCTATTCCCCTCACGGTGGAGTTCAACGACGACCTTGGCCGGGTGGTGCACCTCTTCCCATACTCTGCCGAGCGCGATGTTCCCGCACCCGGCGTTCCCAACGTCCGCTACTTCGGACCCGGGCTGCACGAGCCTGGCCTGATCGACCTCAGGGACGGCGAGACCCTCTATCTGGCGCCGGGGGCGTGGGTGAGGGGAAACGTCCGATCGGTGGGCACGAAGAACGTCGCCATCCGAGGCCGCGGCATCCTGGACGGCTCAGACGTCGGGGGTCCCGGCACGACGGCCGTCGTGGGCCCGGGCAGCGCCGGATCGCGCAACCTGATCTACCTTGAGAAGACCGAGGGGGCGAGGCTCGAGGGGATTACCCTCTTCAACAGCCACGGGGCGTGGACGGTCTACATGACCGGCACAACGGGGACCCGGGTCGACGGCCTCCGGATCCTGAACCCGAGCGTCGACTACGGCGACGACGGCTTCGACATCGTCTCGTCAAGCGACGTGCTGGTCGAGAATGTCTTCGTCCGGACCAACGACGACTGCGTCGTGGTGAAGAACATGGGCGACGTCGACACGCATGACATCACCGTACGCCACGGCGTCATGTGGAACATGCCGACCGGCGGGAACGGCCTTGAGATCGGCTTCGAGACCAGGAACAAGCGGATCCACGACATACGATTCGAGGACATTGACATCATCCACGTGGAGCGAGGCTCCGCCATAAGCATCCACAACGGCGATGCCGCCGTCGTTGAGAACGTCGTCTTCAGCGACATCAGGGTGGAGGATGCGCGGCGCAAGCTGGTCGACTTCGCGGTGGTGTACGCCCAATACGGCGAGGACCGCCCCGCGACGGCGGCCGAGAACTCCCGCCGGCTGGACCGCGGGGGCACGTGGGACGGCCTGCTGACCTACGAGCCCTCGGAAAAGCCGGCGCGGGCGGGGTTCCGGGGTCACATCAGGAACATCAGGGTGTCCAACCTGCGCGTGGTGGAGGGGGCGCTGCCCTACAGCGTCCTCGCCGGCTTTGACGGGAGCCACGCCGTGGAGAACGTGGTCTTCGAGGGGCTGGAGTATCAGGGCCGCCCGATTCGAAGCGCGGCCGAGGGCAGGTTTTCGGTCGAGAACGCGACCGGCGTTGAATTCAAGTGACGCCGCGGGCGAATCAGGCGCGCTCATCCGATGAACATCAAGCCGTTGATAAGGACGATTCCCGACTGGCCCCATCCGCCGGTGCGTTTCCGGGATGTCAGCTCCCTTCTGCGCCATCCCGAGGGCTTCCGCGCTGCGATGGACATGTTCATCAGGCACTACAGGACCAGGCGTTTCGACGTCATTGCGGGACTGGACGCGCGCGGATTCATACCCGCCGGGGTCCTGGCGTACGCCCTCGGCAAGCCGCTCGTCATGGTGCGGAAGAAGGGCAAGCTTCCCGGCGAGACCGTCCATGCCGAGTATCAGCTGGAATACGGCCAGAGCATCCTCGAGGTGCAGCTGGACGCCGCTCCGAAGGGGTCGGATGTCCTTCTCATGGACGACCTCATCGCGACGGGTGGCACGCTTTGCGCGGCCGTCCAGCTGTTTGAGCACCTCGGCTGCACCGTCCGGGATGTGGGTGCGATCGTGAACCTTCCGGAGCTGAACGGGTCCGGGAGGCTCCAGCGGCTGGGCGTCAGGGTCTATTCGCTGTGCGAGTTCACCGAGGCGGAGTGACACCCTTCGGGAGCGCGATGGCCGTTGAATTGGGCGCCGGCTCTGGCTAGGCTGCGCCCAACCCCTTCCCCAAGCGCATGAGGCCACGGCCGACGCGCAGGGGCGCACAAACGCAACCGATCCGACCATGAATACCAGGCCAACAATCGCACCCCTCGTTGCCGCAGCCCTGCTGCTCGCCGCCTCGGCCGCCGACGGGCGGGCGCAGGCAGCCGATTCCGGCGTCCCGCGCCTGCAGAGGCAGGGGACCGCCACCCAGCTCTACGTCGACGGCCGGCCGTTCCTGATGCTTGGCGGCGAGCTTCACAATTCAAGCTCGTCGAGCCTTGCCTACATGGCCCCCCTGTGGCCGCGGCTGGCCGCGATGCCCATGAACACGGTGCTGACCCCGGTCTCATGGGAGCTCACCGAGCCCGAGGAGGGCCGCTATGACTTCGAGCTCGTCGACGGCCTGGTCCGCGACGCCCGGCGCAACAACCTGCACCTGGTTCTCCTCTGGCTCGCGAGCTGGAAGAACGGCATGTCCAGCTACGCCCCCCTCTGGGTCAAAAGGGACACCGCGCGCTTCTCCCGGGTGCCGGACAAGGACGGGAACCTCAGGGAGCTCCTGAGCCCGCTGGGCGAGGCCAGCCGCGATGCCGACTCGCGGGCGTTTGCCGCGATGATGCGCCACCTGCGCGAGGTGGACGGCCGCGAGCATACGGTCCTGATGGTCCAGGTGGAGAACGAGGTCGGTATCCTCGGCGACACCCGCGACCGGTCCGCCGGCGCGAACAAGGCCTTCGACGGACCGGTGCCGAAGCCCCTCTTAGACTACATCGTCCAGCACCGGGAGACCTTGGTCCCCGAGTTTCGAAAGGTCTGGGAGGGCGCCGGAAGCAAGGCGTCGGGGACATGGACGGAGGTGTTCGGCACGGGCGCGGGCACGGACGAGGTCTTCATGGCCTGGCACTATGCCTCCTACGTGGGCCGCGTGGCGGCTGCGGGAAAGGCGGAGTATCCCATTCCGATGTATGCGAACGCCTGGCTCTCCGCCGAATGGTCCCCGGAGCCCGGCGCGTATCCGAGCGGGGGCCCGCTGGCGCACCTGATGGACGTCTGGCACGCGGGCGCGCCTGCGATCGACCTTCTGGCCCCCGACCTCTACGCGCCGAATTTCGAGGAATGGTGCGCGCGATACGACCGCTCGGGCAACCCCATCTTCATTCCGGAGACGGCGGCGGGCGCCCGCGGTGCGTCGACGGTCTTCTACGCGGTCGGGCAGCACGGGGCCATGGGCTTCTCGCCGTTCGGAATCGACCGCGCGCTGGTGACCGAGGGCCCCGAGCTTGGGGCGAGCTACTCGGTCCTGCTGCAGCTTTCGCCGCTCATCCTCAGCCACCAGGGAACGGGCGACATGACCGGCTTCCTCCTGACGAAGGAGCATCCTTCGGCGACGGCCAAGCTTGGGGGGTACGAGCTCGAGATCAGTCTCGATTCCATCTTCGGCCGGACGGTGGAAACGGGTTACGGCCTGATAATAGTCGCGGGCCCCGACGTTTTTGTGGGCGCCGGATCGGGATTCATGGTGAAGTTCAAGCCCGTGTCCCCCGGTCCGCCGCTTTTTGGTGTCGCTGCAATCGACGAGGGCACCTACAGGGACGGCGACTGGGTGGCGGGCCGGCGCCTCAATGGCGACGAGGACGACCAGGGCCTGCACTGGCGCTTCCCGTCATGGACGGTAGGCATCCAGCATTGCACCCTCTACAGGTATCGATGACCTTGTGGGCGGTCGCAGCCCGGGTTTCGCCGCGCCCCCTTGGGGGAGGGAATGCCCCGCGCGAACGGGCCGCCGTCACGGCCGCCGGTCGGGGCGGGAAAGGCTGAACGTCTCCCGGGTCATGGCATAGTCCTCGCCGCCCAGGCGGCCGACCAGGTCCAGCTTCGAGGAATCCGGCATTCCCCCCGGGCCAAGGACCCCGTCGCTGACGTGGGCCACCAGGATTCGCCCAAAGATGACATTCGCGGCGAGCGGACCCGTGCCGATGTGGACGATCCGGTCGAGCGCGCACTCGAACGCCACCGGCGACGCAGCGACGCGGGGCGGCCTCACTTTCTCCGAGGGGGCGGATGCGATGCCGAACGTCGCGAACTCGCTCTCGCCGTAGGGCAGGAGCGCCGCGCAGTTGTTCATCTGCGAGGCGAGCGCAAACGGCACCAGGTTCACGACGAACTCGGGGACAAGCTCGATGTTGCGGACGGTGTCCTTCTTCGCGCCCTCGCGGTTGTTGACGGGAACAAACATGAGCGTGGGCGGGTTTGCCGTCACCCCCTGGAAGAAGCTGAACGGGGCCAGATTGGTCTTCCCGTCTGGGGAAATCGTCGAAACCCATGCGATCGGCCGCGGCAGGATCGTCGTCACCATCCAATGGTAGGCCTTGCTGGGTGGGAGCGCGGTGAAGTCGAGAAGCATGGCTCCGTTATACGAAAGGCATCAGAACGGAGCGAAGGAAAATCCGGCGGCGGTCCGGGTCTCGCCGGTCAGACCGTGCAGAGGGTCACGGCCTCGGCCAGGGACTTGAAGGGGTCGCGGGCGGGAAGGAACTCCTGCGCGACAAAGCCGCGGTGGCCGGTCTCCTTGATGGCCCGGGCGATCGCGGGGTAGTAGAGTTCCTGCCCCTGGTCTATCTCGTGGCGCCCGGGGACGCCGCCCGTGTGGTAGTGGGCGATATACTGGTGGTTGTCGCGGATCGTCCGGATCACGTCCCCCTCCATGATCTGCATGTGATAGATGTCGTAGAGAAGCTTGAACCTTTCGGATCCGACCCGCTTGACGAGCTCCACCCCCCAGGCCGTGTGGTCGCACATGTAGTCGTGGTGGTCGATCTTGCTGTTCAGGAGCTCCATGCAGACCGTGACCTTGCGCTTCTCCGCCTCGCCGACGATCTGCTTCAGCGCAACGGCGCAGTTGGCGAGGCCGAGCTCATCGTTCATCCCGCCGCGGTTCCCTGAGAAGCAGATGACATTGGGAAGCCCCGCCTTTGCGCAGGCGCCGATGCGCTCGATCATCCCGGGCACCATGACTGCGTGGTGCTCGATCCGGTTGAGGCCCTCGGGTATCTTGGTTGCCCCATTGGCCATCGCGCACGTGAGCCCGTGCTTCTGGACGACGGGCCATTCCGCCGGATCGAGTAGCTCGACCGACTCGAGCCCGATGCGCCTGGCCTCGCGCGCGAGGTCGTCCAGGGGGATCTTCTGATAGCACCAGCGGCAGACCGAATGCCTGAACGATCCGGGCGGGCCTGCCTCGGCGGGCGCGTCGGTGGGGGCCTTGGGCGCCTCCGAGCGCCCCAGGGGCAGGGCGGCAAGGGCGGCCGTGCCGGCCATTGCCTTAAGGGCGTCGCGACGGGTGATCTTCATCTTGGGACGGGTTTTTTGGGTCTGGCTGGCGCCACAATCCTCTGGACCGGAATGGCTCTCGGGTCGAGTCCCGCGTGGGCGCGCGGGGCGGACCTCACCCAACCGTCGTCAGGTGCCACTGCCTGCAGTATGGGCACAGGTAGGCCTTGCGCTTGCGCTCAACGCCGGCGCAAAGGGCGGCGTCGAGCGCGTCGCCCTGGCTGCGGTACCTCCGCTTGCGGAAGCACCTTAACTGCCGCTCGTCTCGGGTTGGCTCCTTCAAGCAGTTGCCTCCTGGCGTTCCGCTGGATCCGCCTTCATTGAATAGGAATCGGCTCGCATCAATTTGGAGCGAAGGAGGTTACGGCTGTCAGTCACCCTCCGTTGCGCGGTTTTGCGCATTCATTGCGCCCGAAGGTTTGGCGCGAGGAATTGGCGCGTCAATTCTTCAAACCGGGCTCGGGGGCCGGAACCGACGTGGAACCTGAGGAATCCGTGGATGACTGTGGGCTTAGGTGATGACCCCATTCTGCTGGAGCGGCGGACGTTATATATTCTGGTCGAAAGCGGAATAATCGCATGAAAACACACATCTCTTTTGCTCCGATTGCCGCCGGCGTGGGGCTGATCCTCCTCCTGGCGCCCGGATGCGCGCCCCGAGAGAAGACCGTCCAGGTCCAAAGCGCACCGACACCGGAGAAGACGGTCCCGGCTCAGCCAACCGTTCCGGTCGCCAAACCTGTGAAGGTGGTGCCGGTCGCCGTCAATTCCCCCTCGGCTCCGGCCCCCGTCTCATGGATGGACATCAAGGATTTTACGTTCCAGGAGCGCGCCGCCTTCCTCGCGGGGGCCGCGGTCCTCGAGAACACGTTGGCCGGCCAGATCTCCGAATTGAACGCGAAGCGCGCCGTGATGACGGCCGAGACGAAGGATTGGGACTTCGCCATGAAGGAGCTCAATGACTCGCGGGACTACCTCAAATCGACGATCGATGAAGCGGGCCGCGCGACGCCCGAGAGCTGGGGCCAGGAAAAGGACAAGGTCGGCACGGCCCTGCAGAGGGCGCAGGAGGCCCTCGAGAAGGTCAGGATGTCGACGACGTCCTGACCGGCGCCTAGAGCATCGGCGAAAGCGGCCTCAGCGCGGCCTCGATGAATTTCCTTCTGAAAGGTCGCTTCGCGAACGCTGCCGGGTCGATCTCCTGGGAAATGTTGAAGTCGTGTTCGAGGATCCGGGCGAGCTCGCCGTTCCGCTCAGCCGAATGGAACAGCAGATTGAGCTCGAAATTCAGCCGCATGGAGCGGTAGTCGAGGTTCGCCGAGCCGATCATCGCCCACCGGTCATCGGCCAGCATCACCTTTGCATGGTTGATTCCGACCGAGTACTCGAAGATTCGCACGCCTGCGGCGAGAAGCTGCCCGTAATATGAGCGCCCCACGACCACCAGCCACGGATGGTCGTTCTTCTCCGAGATGAGCAGCCGCACGTCGACGCCGCGGCTAGCCGCCAGCTCGAGGGCGGCGAGTATGACGTCATCAGGCACGAAATACCCGGTCGCGATCCAGACGCGCCCGCTGGCCTCATTCAAGAGGCTGACTATGGACTTGCTGATCGGCTCATTCCGGCGGTCGGGGCCACCAAGCACGACGTGTGTGAGGTGCCGCGCCTCGGACCCGGCCGCGGGGAAGAAGGCGGGGGCGGAGATCTTCTCTCCCGTGGCGAAGAACCAGTCGTCCGCGAACACGTCCTGAAGCTCGCGGGCGACCGGCCCGTCGACTTCGACCTGCACGTCCCTCCAGTGGCCGAGGGCCGGGTTGAGGCCCTCGTATTCCTGGCCTATGTTCATTCCCCCGACAAACGCCACGGTGCCGTCCACAATCTGGAGCTTGCGGTGGTTCCGCAGGTTAAGGAAGAAACGGTTGCGCTTCGGGTCCAGGCTTTGGAACCAGGAGAAATGGCCGCCGGCCGACAGAAGTTCCGCCAGAAGGCTCTCCGTGAAGCCATGCGAGCCCACGCCGTCGAGAAGCAGGCGCACGAGAACGCCCCGCTTTGCGGCCTCCACCAGCAGCCTGAGGAACCTCGCGCCCGTCTCGTCCACATTCCAGATGTAGAACTCAAGATGGACGTGGTGCCGTGCTTCCTTTATCCGAACCTCCAGCGCCGAATAGAAGTCCACGGAGTCGCGCAGAATGTGCAGGTTGCCCGCGGAGCTGACGGGAAGCTGGTTGATGCGGGAAAGGAGCTGAAAGAACTGGCGGTCGCGCTGGGACAATTTCTCAAGCAAGCGCGCGGTTGCGGCATCGGTCGTGCTCTCGGGCGCGCTGCTGCGCGATGAGCGCGCCGAGAAGAGGTTGCGGCGCCGCAGCCGGCGGCGCTTCAGCCGATCGGTGCCGAGGGCAAAATAGGCCAATGCGCCCACAAACGGGATGAAGATAATCGCCCACAGCCAGGCGAGGGTAGCCGATGGGCGCTTCTTCAGCAGCAGCAGGTGGGGTATGAAGGCCCAGGTCGCGAAATAGGAGATGAGAAAGGCCGTCTTCATTTGGTGCGTTGCCGGCGTCTCCCGGACCAGGGCTTGGCCTCCGCTCGGCTCAGGACCTAGGCCCGCGCGGAGGCCTCGCTGTTGAGGTTGTCCGCGTGCCTTAGGCCCAGCAGCACGAGCTCTGGGACGACCTCGTCGAACAGGCGCTCCCCCTCGAGCATCCGGGCGAACCCGCCCGTCCCGATGACGTGCGGCTTCTCCCCGCCAAAGGCCTCCTGCGTGAGCAGCGTGACGATATGGCGGATCGCCCCGGTGTGCCCGTGGTAAAGGCCCGATTGGATGCTCTCGACGGTCGAGCGGCCCAGCACGGTCTCGGGCCGTGCGATCTCCACGCGCGGCAGCTTTGCCGTGCGGCTCGCAAGCGTCTCGGCCGAGACGCCGATGCCCGGCAGGATGACACCCCCCATGTAGTCCCCGTCCGCGGTGATCACGTCAAACGTCGTGGCGGTGCCGCAGTCGACCACGATGAGGTTGCGCGCCGGCTTCCTGTGGGCTGCCGCGATCGCCCCCGCGATCCTGTCCGCCCCGACCTCGAGCGGATTGCGATAGCGGACCTTGAGTCCCGTCTTCACGCCGGCCTGGAGCACAAAGGGCTCGCGCCTGAAGTACTGCTTGCTCGCTCCCCGGACAGGGTGGAGCGCGGCCGGAACAACCGAACAAATGGCCACTCGATCCACGGCATGGGGATCGACGCTGTTCTCCCGAAGGACGGCGACGAGGAATATCCCGATCTCATCGGTGGACCCGAGCGGCTGGGTCGACTTTCGGAACTGGCAGAGGAGCGTCTCCCCGACGAAGACCCCGCCGTGGATCTGGGTGTTGCCGATGTCGAGGCAGAGGAGCATGTGTGGATCAGGCCGGGGCTGGCGCGTCTTCCATAAGTCCGGTGAGCAGGCGCTCGAGCGCCTCCGCAAGCTCGGTCCGGGTCGCGCAGCCCTGGGGCGGCCTTGCGTCGGGGAAATGGATCGTGGCCGGGAAGGAGTCCGGCCCCTTCCGCTCGGCGAGATCGTTCTGCACGACAAGGTCGGCCCCGGAGCGCTCCAGGAGCGCCCGGGCGGCGATTGCGGCCCCTTCCCGATCCTCCCCGCAGGTCAGCTTGAACGCGACGATCCTCACGGAGTCATTCTGGCTGCGGGCGCGCAGGCTGTCGACTAGCTTCGGGTTTGGCCGAAGGCGCAGAACGGGCGCCGAGTCGGAGTCCAGCTTGCCGGCGCCGGGCGGGCGCGCCTCGGCACCCACCAGGACCTCCTCAACGCCGAAGTCGCTCACGGCCGCGGCGTGGACAACGGCGTCGAAATGCTCGCGGGAGAGGATGCCGGTCAGGGCCGCGTCCAGCTCAGCGAACGAGGAGAACGTTTCCTCACGGCACCCCTCGGGACACGGCGCCGAATCGCGCGCCCGCAGGAGCAGGACGTCGTGGCCGCACCGCGCCATGTGCTCGGCGACTCCGGCGCCCGTCCGGCCGGTGCTCGCGTTCGCAAGCGTGCGGACCCCGTCGATCGGCTCGGCCGTGCCCCCGCTTGTCACGAGCACCCGCATCCTGCGTGCCGGGCGGGCGAGCGCCGCCTCGACGGCGGCGACGATGCCGGGCGGCTCGGCCATCCGTCCCTCGCCGACCTCTCCGCAGGCCGTGCGCCCCTCGCCAACCGTGATGAAGTGCACCCCCCAGGCTCCCAGCTTGTCCACGGCCGCCCGCGTGGCCGGGTGGCGCCACATGGCCGGATTCATGGCAGGGGCGGCCAAAAACGGCTTGGAACGGTCGTGCGCCAGGAAAAGGGCCCCGGTCATATCGTCCGCAAGCCCCGCCGCAAACCGGTTGAGTGTGTTGGCCGTCGCCGGGCAGACGACGACGGCGTCGGCCCACCGGGACAACTGGATGTGCTCGAGGGCCGCGCCCGGCTCGAAGAGGTCAGTCAGCACCCGCTCCCCGGTCAGGCCCTCAAGGGTTGCCGCGCCGACGAAGCGCAGCGCCGACTCGGTCGCGACCGCGCGCACGCGGTGGCCGCGCTGCACCAGCCGCGAGATCGCGTCGCACGCCTTGTAGCAGGCGATCGAGCCGGTGAGGACAAAAGCAATGTTAGAGCCGGACATTGTCTATGAGGCGGACTCTCTCCAGCCGGACGGCCGCCAACCGCACTCCCTTGCGGTCCTCGACGTAGTCCACCCCGAAGCCGGCGGTGTCCAGCGCCTCGGCCGCCGCCGACGGGCTGGCCGCCTCTCGCAGGATGCGCGGAAAGGCCGCCGCCCTCTCGCGCCCGGCGGGCGAGAGCCGGCGGTTGCGCGAGCTCAGCGCGAGCCCGTCGGGATCCCGGACGGTGGGGCAGGGAACGATCTCGACCGGCAGGAAGAACGCCTGGACCATTTCCCTCACGAGCTCGAGCTGCTGCCGGTCCTTTTCCCCGAAGTAGGCGCGGTGGGGCCGCACGAGATTGAGGAGCTTCAGGACCACCGTCAGGACCCCGTCGAAATGCCCAGGCCGATGCGCGCCCTCAAGCCGCCAGCTGAGGTCCGACTCGGTCACCCGGTAGAGGTATTCGTCCGGGTACATCTCCACCGTATCCGGGACGAGCACGTGGTCGGCCAGCCCGGTCGCCAGCCCAAGGTCGGCCTCCAGCGTTTGCGGGTATCCCAGCAGGTCGGCGGGCTCGTCGAACTGGGTCGGGTTCACGAAGATGGACAGGACAACGCGGTCGTTCTCGGCGCGGGCCTGCTCGAGCAGGGACCGATGGCCGGCGTGGAGCGCGCCCATCGTGGGCACGAAGCCGATGCTGAGCGGCGTCAGGTCCAACAGCGCGCGCTCCGTCCTCCATTCCAGCATGCTCTTGAAGATGCGCGCCATGGCTAGAATCCCTCCCCTTCGGCCGGGAATTCCCCGCGCCGGACCGCGTCCGAGAAGCGGACCGCGCCGCTTCGCACCAAGGCGGCCCCGTCGGCAAAGCGCCGGACGAACCTCGGCTTGAAGTCGGGGTTAAGCCCGAGCATGTCGTGGAGGACGAGCACCTGGCCGTCGCAGCCTGCGCCCGCCCCGATGCCGATCGTCGGTATCGCAAGCATGGAGGTCACGCTTCCGGCGAGCTCCTGCGGGATGCATTCGAGAACGAGCGCGAAGACGCCCGCCCGCTCAAGGGCGGATGCGTCCTCGATCAGGCGGCCGGCGGCCTCCGCGTCCCTCGCCTGAACCTTGAAGCCGCCCAGGCCGCGCACCCACTGCGGGGTGAGTCCCAGGTGCCCCATCACGGGGATGCCTGACTCGACAAGGTGCCGAATCACGTGGGTGTGCCCCCGTGCGCCCTCTATCTTCACGGCGTGGGCTCCCTCCCGCAGCAGCATTGCCGCGCATTCAAGGGCGTGCGTCTCGCCCTTGCGCGCGGCCAGAAACGGCATGTCGGCCACGATGAATTTTCCCGGCGCCCCTCGCGCGACGGCGCGGGTGTGCATCGCCATGAGCTCCGCGGTCGCCCCGAGGGTGTCCTTCTCCCCGTGCACGACCATCATCGCGCTGTCCCCGACGAGGAGGCAGTCGACCGGAGCGTCGGCGAGCAGGCGGGCCGACCACGCGTCGTAGGCCGTGACCATGACGATCTTGGCGCAGGCGGCCTTCGCCGCCGCGAATCCGTCGATGTTCCCGACGAGGGGGCCCGTGCGCGGGGCCGGGGGCCTGAGGGCTGTCACTCCGCCTCCGCAGTTCTCCCGTGGGGGGAAACCTGCGGACCGGCGAGGGTGGACGGGGGTGCTTTTCGCATGGCGATGAAGCCTCGTTGTCCGAGGGGCATGGGTGTTGTGCTTGAGCGTCCGGTCGCGATCGTGTTCGCGCTAGACGCCGTACGGATCGCCGATAATCCCGGGTTGCGCAACACCAAATCGGCGGGCTGCGCCCGGTTTCCTGCGGCGGATGAGGCGTCGGTCCGACATGTGGAGCCGGCACTCGCAGGGCGGCGGGCGGAGCATTTCACTCGCTTCGCGGGGCTGGCGTCGGGTAGTGAAGTCCCCCAGTATCCGCACCCATCCGTGAAACGATTCAGCAGCGAGGCGCGCACCCTTCAATGGCTCGACCGGCGGGTCGGCGCGCCCGTCTGCATGGCGCTCACGCTCGCGCGGCGGCTGGGGGACCTTGCGCGCGGGAGCCGCCGGGCCGGCGGGGAGGGGAGCATCCTCTTTCTCAAGCTGGCGGAGCAGGGCTCGACCGTGCTGGCCCACGAGGCGGTCCGGCGCGCGGTGGCGCGCGTCGGCCGGGAGAACGTCCATTTCCTTGTATTCGAGGAGAACCGGTTCGTCGTCGACCTGCTGGGCCTGGTGCCGAGCGAGAACGTCTTCACCGTGCGCACGGAGTCCGCCTGGGCGATGGCGACGAGCGCCGTCCGGGTCCTTTCCGCGATCCGCCGCAGGCGGTTCGGCGCGTGCATCGACATGGAGTTCTTCTCGCGATTCTCGGCGGCGATCGCGTACCTGACGGGTGCCGGAACAAGGGTGGGATTCCACGTGTATTTCGGCGAGGGACCCTACCGGGGGGACCTGATGACGCACCGCGTCCTCTACAACCCGCACCTGCACACGAGCAGGACGTTCACGAGCCTTGTCCTCGCCCTGGACGCAGACCCGGGAAAGTTCCCGACCTTCGGGGCCATTCCGCCGGAGAGCCCGCCGGCTCCCGCATTTCAGCCCGGTCCGGGGGAGAGGGCGGACGTGGAGCGCATGCTTGCCGAGCTGGGAATCCCCCATACGGGCCGGCTCGTGGTGCTGAACGCCAACGCGGGCGATCTCCTGCCGCTGCGCAAGTGGGACCCCAGGAATTACGAGGTCCTCGCGGCGCGCCTCATCGCCGAGTTTCCCGACCTCTGGATAGGGTTCACAGGCTCGCCCGAGGAGGCCTCCCGGATCGAGGCGATCGCGGGCGCGGTTGGATCCCCGCGCAGCGTCTGCCTCGCGGGGCGGACGACGCTGCGCCAGCTGCTCGTGCTTTTCGGACTGGCCGAGGTCCTCGTGACAAATGACAGCGGCCCCGCCCATTTCGCCGCGCTCACGAGCATTGACGTCGTGGCGCTCTTCGGCCCCGAGACGCCGCTCCTCTTCTCGGCGCAGGGCCCGAGGAGCCATTCCATCTGGGCCGGCATCGCGTGCAGTCCGTGCGTCAACGCCTTCAACAACCGGCAGACGGCATGCCGCGACAACGTGTGCATGAAGAGCATCACGGTGGACCAGGTCTTCGCGACCGTGGGCCGGATCTACAGGGCGAGGACCTTGGGCGCCCGGGCGCAGGCGCCCGCCTGAGCGCCGCAGGCGCCCGGGTTCAGATTGCGCCCCGGATACGGAAGGCGACCGCGTGCTTGGACGGGAGCTCGTCGGGAACGCTGATCGCGAGGCCCGCTTGATCCTGCGTCCATGTCAGCTTCCCATCGTGGCCGACGAGCTCGACGCCCGTGATCCTGCCGACCCTGAGCGCCGTGTCGGTTGCAAGCGACCGTATCACGGTCCGGAATTCCGGCTTGCCCATCACGAAGGCGTAGAGGACGTCGCCCTTGGTGGTGAAACGGACGTCGCTCGCGTCGAAGATCCGCCTCGAGCCCTCGTTGAACGCCTTCGAGTTCTGATCGGGGGATTGCACGGGTGCGCCCTCGCCAAACTTCTTCCAGGGGCGCGAGCCGTGGATGCCCTCGCTGTTCACCGCCATCCATTGCGTGATCTCCTCCACGACGGCCAGCTCCTCGGGGTCGGGCATCCCGCTTGCCGGCAGGGGGACGTTGAGCATCAGGTTCCCGTTCTTGCTCACGATGTCCACCAGCATGTCGACCACCGTCTTCGGGGTCTTGTAGCTCGTCCCGCGCCTGTAGTGCCAGTTCCCGATGCAAGTGTCCGTCTGCCAGGGCCTCGGCAGGATGTCGTCCAGGACGCCCCGCTCGCGGTCGAGGACGCAGGTGCCCCTCTCGCTGTCGCGGTCGCGCTTCGAGAAATACACGGCCTCGTTCCTGCCCGCGTTCCGCCGCGCGCTCGCGTTGTAGAGGTGCGAGACGACCGAGTACCCGTAATCCTCGAAGGGGAGGGAGCCATCGGAATAGAGGACATCGGGCTCGTGCTGGTCGATCAGGTCCGTGATGCGGTCGTGCCAGTGGCGCTTCCACCAGGTGGGGATCTGGTCCTCGTTCCACGGCAGGTCGCCCGACCACACCTCGTCCGAGTCCACGTAGAGATCCTTCGACGCGGGGTCCGCGCCGTCGTAGGGGACGCCTGCGAGCGGCCCCGTCAGGTCGGCCCCGTGGGCGACCGAGTACCACTTGTAGGTTATCCAGAGGTGCTCGCTGATGCCGAAGCGAAGGCCCTCGTCCCGGGCCGCCTTCCGCCAGGCCCCCACGATGTCGATGCCCGGGCCCATGTTGACCGCGTTCCATCGGTTGTGCTTCGAGTTCCAGAGGTCGAAGTTGTCGTGATGGACGCCCATCGTCATGAAGTACCTCGCGCCCGCCTTCTTGTAGAGCCGTATGAGGCCGGCGGGGTCGAACTTCTCCGCCTTCCAGAGCGGGATCGTGTCCTTGAACCCGAACTTCGACGGGTGGCCGTAGTGTTCGACGTGGTAGTTGTACTGCTCCGTCCCCTGCATGTACATGAGGCGCGCGTACCAGTCGCCGAACTCGACCGCGGACTGCGGCCCCCAGTGGGCCCACATCCCGAACTTGGCGTCGCGGAACCAGTCGGGCGCCTTGTAGGCCTCGAGGGACGCCCGCGTCCCCGTGAACGGGCCGTCCTCGGGCGCTATTCCCGGCGACCGCCTGGAGGCCGTGTCCGGCGCGGGCGCCGCGGCCGCGGCCCCCCGCAGGCCGATCGCGGGAATCGCCCCGGCCATGATGCTCAGCGCCTGCCTTCTCGTGAGGTTCATGGCGGGGGGGTCAGGAGCCGGGTTTCAGCCTGAAGAGCATGACGTCGTGCGAGTCGACGGTGGCCGTGTGGGGGTCCAGCGCCGTTCCGGACGGCTTGCCCGTCCAAAGGTCGGTCACATCGTAGTACTGCTCGGTGAGGAAGGAGAGCTCATGCATGTCGAGCGTGAGCTTGGCCGGGCTGTCGCCGGTGTTGAGCACGCACACGGCCCAGTTCTTGTTCGAAAGCTCCTTAGCCCAGATCTCCTTGTCCTTGTCCACGCGGAACCGGAAGCCCTGGTGTCCCAGCGGGTCCTGGTCCACCGCGATGACGTCCTTGTTGGTCAGGATCGCCTGTATCTCCGGGGCCATGTGGCGCACGTCGTTGCCGGCGATCAGCGGGGCCGCCAGCATGCACCAGAGGCTGAAGTGGCCCCTCGACTCGGCGAGGGTCAGGCCCTTTGCGCCCACCTCCAGCATGTCGGGGTCGTTCCAGTGCCCTGGGCCGGCGTACTTCTCAAGGCCCACGTTCATGTCCAGGAGGGTCTTCCAGCCATGCTCCCACTTGTTCTTTCCGCTGGCGACGTAGCCCGGCCCGATGTCGCCGGTCGTGCGCCATAGGTGGCCCACCGGCTCGGCCCACAGCCAGGGCTGGTTCTGGCCCCACTCGCACAGGCTGAAGACGATCGGCCTGCCCGCGGCGCGGATCGCGTCGCACATGATCCGGTACGTCTCGGGGCCGTTGGCGGTCCCGTGGTCGCACCAGTCGTACTTGAAGTAGTCGACGCCCCACGACGCGTACGACCTGGCGTCCTGGAACTCGTGGCCCCGGCCGCCCGGATAGCCGCCGCAGGTCGTCTTTCCGCCGCAGCCGTACATCCCGAACTTGAAGCCCTTCGAGTGGAGGTAGTCCCCGAGGGCCTTCATGCCGCTGGGGAACTTGACCGGGTCCGCCACCAGGTTGCCTTCCGCGTCGCGGTCCTTCTTGGACCAGCAGTCGTCGATCACGATGTAGACGTAGCCCGCGTCGCGCATCCCGTTCACGGCCATCGCGTCGGCCGTCTCCCTCACGAGGGTCTCGTTGCAGTCTCCCGCGAACGTGTTCCAGGTGTTCCATCCCATGGGAGGGGTGAGGGCAAGGCCCTCGAATTTCTGGGCATGGGCCGCGACGGTCGCGAGGGCGGCGCAGGCGATGAGGCAGGGGAGTCTATTCATATGGGGTGGGGGTTGGTGAAAATCGGATCCGCGCGGGCGGATCGTGGGTACAGCAACTTTATCGCCGGCGCCCGCCGAGTCCAGTCCGGGCTTCCCCGTCACGGAAGCTTGGCCTGGATCAGCTTGCTGGCCGCCGAGAAATCGATGAGCGCCGCCTCGGGCCGCCCCTTGAGGGATGCCATCACCTTGCCCATCTCCTTGCGCGACTGAGCTCCCGATTCCCTTATTGCCTCGGCAACCAGGGCCTCCAGCTGCGCGCCCCCGATCCCCTTGGGGAGGTACTTCTCGAGCAGGCGGATTTCGGCCTCGTTGGCCGCGACCAGGTCCGCCCGGCCCCCTCGCTCGAACTCGACCTTCGCGTCGGCGAGGTTCTTGACGCCCTTGCGGACGGTCCCGACGACGAGGGCGTCGTCTATCGGCTTTGAGAGGTCCATGGAGGCGCGCTGGATCGCCGCGTCCGCCGTGCGCAGGGCCGTGGCGGCCGCCGCGTCGCGGGCCTTCATCGCGGTCACGATGTCGGCGCGCAGCTGTTCGTAGAGTGTGGGCATCCCCGCATTGGGACGCAGAAACCGCGGTTTCGCAACCCGGCGCTTGATCCGGCCGGACCCCAGCAATGTGCTTTCCTGCGGCGCCCCAATTTGTTGGGATTGCCCAGGATGTCCGGCCTCAAAACAGCGGGAAGGTCCCAATGCCAGAATTGCGGCGCCGTCCTTTCGGGCCCGTTCTGCACCCAGTGCGGCCAGCGCGACGTCGACTACAACCGGTCGGTCTGGCACGTTGTCGAGGAGGCGCTTGAGGGGTTCCTGCATTTCGACGGGAAGTTCTTCAGGAGCGCCAGGTACATCCTCACCCGCCCCGGCTTCCTCACCAACGAATTCAACGCGGGCCGCCGGGTGAGCTACACCAATCCGCTTAGGTTCTACCTTTTTGCGAGCTTCCTGTTCTTTGCGGTCGGCGCGCTGACGCGCCACGGAAGTCCGGAGGCGGCGGACCTCGACACCAGGGCGGAGGTCGAGAAGGTGAACAGGGAGACGCAGAACGAGCTCCTCGAGAACCTGAAGGACGCAGGCGTCGCCGCGCCAACGCTGAAGAAGGCGCAGGAGACCGTGGAGGCGAAGGAGGCGGGGAAAGCGGCCGCGGAGGACGTCGCGAAGTCCGCAAAAGGCGCCGGCGGGGACTGGCTTGGCGACCTGATTCGCTCCAGGAGCAAGCGGGGCGGCGCGCAGGACGAAAAGGAGATAGCCCGGGCCAGGGAGTTCATCCACCTGCTTCCGGAGATCCTCTTCTTCTGCATCCCCATTCTCGCCCTTGTCCTCAAGGTCGTCTACTTCAGGTCCGGCCGGTTCTACGTCGAGCACCTGATCTTCGCCCTCCACATCCAGGCGTTCACGTTCG
>Ga0265320_10000888_pt1 | contig 22548 bp, 22 predicted proteins | sample 4827metaG_FD_202087 | JGI IMG/M metagenome (GOLD analysis project Ga0265320, IMG submission 202087) | Rhizosphere microbial communities from Carex aquatilis grown in University of Washington, Seatle, WA, United States - 4-8-27 metaG | ecosystem: Host-associated > Plants > Roots > Rhizosphere >...
ATCCCAGGTGGAGCGCGGCCGACGGCCGGCCTCGGCGACGGCCGTGATCGTCGTGGCCAGCTCACCCAGGCCAGTCGGGCGATGCTCGAAGGCCAGCCCGAGGCGCCGGGCCGCCCGCCGGGCGGTGGCCAGGAGGGCCGGATCGTCGGACTGGGCCAGGTACAGCAGCCGGTGGTAGTTGCCGAAGTAGACCGGCAGGAGCTCGGGGTGGCGGTCGATCCCCAGGCCGCGGATCACCAGCCGATCGAAGTTGCGGGCCAGGAAGTCGGTCAGGAAGAAGGTCGCCGGATCGTCGTCGGTGATCTGGGCGAAGGCTGCCCGCCCGGCATAGAACTCGTAGCAGTGGGCGCCGGCGAGTCGCTCGACACCCTCCTCCTCGAGGACCCGGTCGAGGAGGCCGCCGGTGCCGCAGTCGGCATAGGCGATGAAGATCGCGGCGTACTTCGGCCTGGCGGCCCGGATCTTGCGCCGGACAGCGGCGGGGATCCCGCCGGGCCGGTTGTGGAGGGTTGCCGGCAGGCAGGTCAGGTCGAGGTGCTCGAAGCCCGGCCGGCGGGTCAGCTCGACCAGCTCACGGGCCAGCGCGCCGCAGCCGATCACCAGGACCCGGGGCGCGTCCGGCGGGTCGCTTGCCCGCCGGTCAGGCGACGCTGGCACGACGCTTGTCGATGAGCGCCCGGGCCATCTCGGCGGCCACCCCGGCATCGCGGCAGTAGGCATCGGCACCGACCGCGATCCCGAACTCCTCGTTGAGCGGCGCGCCGCCGACCAGGACGATGTAGTCGTCGCGAATGCCGCGGGCCTTCATCGTGTCGATGACGACCTTCATGTAGGGCATCGTGGTCGTGAGCAGGGCCGACATCCCCAGGATGTCCGGATGGTGCAGCTCGAGGGCGGCCAGGAACTTGTCGGCGTCGGTGTTGATGCCCAGGTCGAAGACCTCGAAGCCGGCGCCCTCGAGCATCATCCCGACCAGGTTCTTGCCGATGTCGTGGATGTCGCCCTTGACCGTTCCGATCACGACCTTGCCGATCGGCTGGGCGCCGGTCTCGGCCAGCAGCGGGCGGAGGATGCCCATCCCGGCCTTCATCGCGTTCGCCGCCAGGAGGACCTCGGGCACGAACAGGATCCCGTCCCGGAAGTCGATGCCCACGATCTTCATCCCGGCCACGAGGGCGTCATCGAGGACGCGGGTCGCGGTCCAGCCGCGGCCGAGCAGGATGTTCGTGCCTTCGACGATCTCGGCGGCCATGCCGTCGTACAGGTCGTTGTGCATCTGCTCGGTCAGCTCGGCGTCGGACAGGGCGGCGAGGTCGACCTCGGGGAATTCTTCCTGGGTCATTGCCCGACCGACTCCTGTGGCGAACTGCCGATTTTCGTTCCACAATGCGGAACCATGCCGTATGATGGAACAACGACCTGCAGCGTAGCGGATGGGGCGGCCTGATGTCCATAGCCCGGGCGCCGGGGCGGCGAGCGAATCGGGTCCAGTCGATCGAGCGGGCGTTTGCCGTGCTCTCGGCTCTGGCCGATGGTCCACTCGGGGTGACCGACATCGCCGACCAGGTCGAGTTGCCCAAGAGCACCGTGGCCCGCCTGCTCGCCTCGCTCCAGCGCGAGGGCGCGGTCGAGCAGGAGCCGGGCGGCACGCGCTACCGGGTCGGCTCGCGGATCGTCACCCTGGCCGCGACCGTCCTGCCCACCCGGAGCATGGTCGTCCTGGCCCGGCCCGAGCTGGAGGCGCTGGCGGTGGCCGTCGGCGAGGCCGCCGGGCTGGCTGTGCCCGAGGGGTTCCGGGTCCACTACGTCGACCAGGTCGACACGCCCAACCCGGTCTCGGTCCGGGACTGGACCGGCACCCGGGTCCCGATGCATGCCGTGCCCTCAGGCCTGGTGATCCTGGCCCACGTGGCGCCGGCCAGCCTCGAACGGTTCCTGGGCCGGCCGCTCGAGACGTTCACGCCGGCCACGGTGACCGACCCGGCGGTCCTCCGGGAGCGGCTCCGGCAGGTCCTCCACGACGGCTACGCCTGGGTCTACGGCGAGTTCTCGGTCGGGATCAACTCGGTCGCGGCGGGCGTCGCCAACGAAGACGGCGAGATCGTGGCCGCGGTCCACCTCCACGGCCCGTCCTACCGCTTCCCGGCGCCCGGCGCCGACGAGCGGATCGGCGAGGAGGTCGTGGCCGCGGCGGCCCGCATCTCGGCCCGCCTGCGGCAGGGCGGCGGGGCGACCGTCCGTCGCAACGGCAGCTTCGGGGAGCAGCCCGGTCGGCTATAACGATCCCCAGCGGGGAGAGGACCAGGGACGAGGGACCAGGGACGAGCGTGGCCAGCCTGTTCATTGACGGCGAGTGGAGCGCCGGCTCGTCGGGCGAGACGAGCCCGGTCATCGCGCCCTTCGACGGCAGCGAGATCGAGCGGGTCGATATCGCCTCGGATGCCGACGTCCAGCGCGCGATCGGGGCCGCCCGCCGGGCCTTCGACGCCGGCGACTGGCCCGCGACCCCGGCGCCGGACCGGGGCGCCATCCTCAACCAGGTCGCCGACCTCCTCGAGCGCGACGCCGAGGAGATCGCCGGGGTCGAGACGCGCAATACCGGCAAGGCCCTGCGCGAAGGCCGCTACGACGTGGCCGACGTGGTCAAGGTCTTCCGCTACTACGCCGGGATGGCCGACAAGGACGCCGGGCGGCTGGTCGCGACCGGCTCGCGCGACGCCCTCAGCCGGATCGTCTATGAGCCGATCGGGGTCTGCGCCCTGATCGGGCCCTGGAACTACCCGCTCCTGCAGGTCGCCTGGAAGGTCGCCCCGGCGATCGCCGCGGGCGACACGTTCGTGATCAAGCCCGCCTCGGTCACGCCGCTGACCGCGATCCACCTGATGCACATCCTCCAGGACGCCGGCCTGCCGCGGGGCGTCGCGAACCTCGTCCTGGGTCCCGGCGACCGGGTCGGCCAGGCGCTGGCCGAGAGCCCGGATGTCGACTTCATCTCGCTGACCGGCGGCATCGATGCCGGCCGCAAGATCATGCGGGCGGCCGCCGGGAACATGAAGAAGGTCGCCTTCGAGCTCGGCGGCAAGAGCCCCAATATCGTCTTCGACGATTCGGATTTCGAGACGGTCGTCGACTACGCCCTGACGGCCGCCTTCGTCCATTCCGGGCAGGTCTGCTCGGCCGGCACCCGGGCGCTGGTCCAGGACACGATTTATGACGAGTTCGTGGCCGAGGTCGCCCGGCGGGCCGAGAAGATTCGCCTGGGCGACGGCTTCGACGAGACGACCGAGGCCGGCCCGCTGATCAGCGAGGAGCACCGGGGCAAGGTCGAGCGCTACATCAAGATCGGCATCGAGGAGGGCGCCCGGCTGGTCGCCGGCGGCGGCCGGCCGGCCGAGGCCCACCTCCAGAAGGGCTTCTTCGTGCGGCCGACGGTCTTCGCCGATTGCAACCGTTCGATGCGCGTCGTCCGTGAGGAGATCTTCGGGCCGGTCCTCACGATCGAGAGGTTCCACACCGAGGACGAAGCCGTCGAGTCGGGCAACGACACGACCTACGGCCTGGCCGGTGCGGTGTGGACCGCCGATGCCGGCCGCGCCCAGCGGGTCGCCGGCCGCCTGCGCCACGGGACGATCTGGATCAACGACTACCACCCCTACCTGCCCCAGGCGGAGTGGGGCGGCTTCAAGCAGTCGGGGATCGGCCGCGAGCTGGGGCCCACCGGCCTCGACGAATACCGCGAGGCCAAGCACATCTACCAGAACACCTCGCCCGGCCCGTCCGGCTGGTTCGGCAGCTAGGGCCCGCCTCGCCGCTCGGGGCATCGCCGGGCAAAAAGAATCCGGTGGGCAGGCTCGTCGCCCACCCACCGGATCGTTGGTCCGTGGTTACTCGGCCGGGATCTCCGCGTGGATCGCGTCGAGGTCGATTCCCTGGGTGCGCCGATAGACTCGGGCAACGACCCAGACGAGGGCCCCAAGGCCGTAGACGACGGCCAGGAACTCGATCGACTGGGTGTTACCGGTCCCGATGCCATACAGGCTGTTCGAAAGCCACTCGTAGACGACCCAGCCGAGGAAGATCGTGGTGATCGCCCCGGCGATGCTGATCATCGGCAGGCCGGCCAGCTTGTAGCGGGCGATCGGCGACTTGTTGTACAGGTCTGGCTTCCACCAGGGCAGGATCGTCGCGGCAAATGATGTCCCGAAGAACGTCACTGCGATGACCAGCGAGGCATCCAGGGTGAGGGCCGAGAAGCCCGCCTGGTAGGCATACAGCCAGGACAGGATCACGCCCGGGACCATGATCAGCAGTAGGGCGATCCAGGGCACGCCCCGGTCCGAGACGCGCGCCGCAGCCTCGGGCAGGACCCGGTCGAAAGCCGCGGCAAAGATCATCCGGGTGGACGACAGCCAGAGGGTGCCGGCCCAGCCCACGAACCAGGCGCCAAAGAGGACAACGATGACGATCTGGACGAAGCGGCTGTCGATCAGGAACGAGACGAGCAGGGGCGGATAGCCCCAGATCGGCAGCGTCGGAGCCGCCGTCACGTAGCCGTAGGCGTTATTGATGAAGTTGTCGTTGGTCGCGTTGAAGAAGTCCCAGCCGAAGGCCTTGGCCGCGAGGAGGACGAAGACGACCGCCAGGCCGATCGTGACCCACAGGCCGCCGAGCATCCCCCGAAGGACCTTCTTGAAGTCGCCTGCTCCGCGGACCTCACCGTAGAGCGTGGCCCCCCAGTTCGGATAGAGGATCCAGAACATCATCAGGGGCAGCAGCAGGAAGGTATCGCCGTTCAGGCCGAAGTCCAGGGGCGAGCCGCCCGGCGCGAAGCCGTCATTGGCGACGGCGTTGGCGATCGTCGCGTCGTAGGCGCCCGGGACGCCGAAGAGGCTCTGGCTGGCCTTGTCGAAGGCCGCGTGAAAGGTGTCCTGGGTGGAGATGAGCATGAGCACGAACATGACCGCCAGGACGGCCAGGCCGATCCAGATGCACCAGCGCTGGACGCGGGCGTAGCCGGCCATGCCCAGGGCGACGGCGCCTGAGGCGATGACGATCGTGAACAGGGAGATGGCGAAGGTCCCGTTGTTGGACGCGAAGAAGGTCGAGCCGTCCGTCCAGCCCAGCAATGCGACCAGCGGCTGGACGACCTCGATCTTGAGGATGAAGCCGTAGATCGGCGCCCAGAGGGCGAGGATGAACCACCAGCCCGTGGCGGACAGGACGAAGCCGATCCCGCCGCGCTTCCAGCCCAGGGCAGCACCGCCGACGATGCCGAGCAGGCCGGCCACGAGGGCGACGCCGCCTGACATTCCGAAGGCCTGGGCGGCCAGGTAGAGCGTGAAGAAGCCCACGATCGCGCCGAGCAACGCACCGGGGACCCCATCGAGGATCCGCGTCTGCCAGACGTAGTCGCCGCCCGCCCGGGGCATGACCGCGATCAAGCCTGCATAGGTGACGCACAGGAACGTCATCACCACCCCGGACAGGAGCAGCGCCGATAGCACCGACCCTTTGGGGACGAAGGCGAACACGGCCAGGCTGTAGAACATGCCCAGGGTGACCAGGTTCACCGACATGAACGAATAGCCGAAGGCGTCGAACCCGGACCAGCCCTTGACCAGGCCGGTTGCGTTGCGCAAGAAGAGCGACGGTGTCTCGCGATTCACTGAAGTCATGCTTCCCTCTCTTTCGTCTCCACCGCCCGGCCGGAATCCACCGGTCGGAAAAAGGTCAGCCGTTGATCAGCAGATAGCGCTTCACCGATCCCTTCTTCGTGTCCAGGTCGACGATCGCCGCCTGGAGCACGCCGTCCTCGTAGGTACTGCCCGGGTTCACGGCGAGGGTACGGCCGAGCTTCACCGCGCCACGACCTTCGTGGATGTGCCCGTGCAACGAGAGCAGGGGTCCGTAGTGCAGGATGGCGTCCCGGACCGCGTGTGACCCGACCGGGATCAGCGCCTGGCCGCCGGAGACGTAGTTCATCGCGGCATCCAGCTTGGGTGCGTTGTCCAGGTTCGAGCCGTACGGCGGGACGTGGAAATTGAAGATCGCCCGGTGGGGGTCGGGCGCGGCCTTGACCAGCTCGTCGATCTTGACCCGGAGCTGGTCTTCGGGCAGCTCCCGGAACGTGTTCCAGGGCGTCGGGTTCGTCCAACCCGTGGAGATCATCGTCAGGCCGTCGAGGTCGATCGCCACCGCCTCGCCCAGGACCGGGATCGTGGCCCGCTCGATGATCTCGTCGATCTCGAACATGTCGTCATTGGCCGGCGAGACGATGCACCGGATCTGCGAGCCGCGCAGCTTCTCGTCGGCGATCGCCATCCAGCGCTCGACGCCACGGACGATCTCGGCCTTGAACCGGACATCGACCAGGCTCGGATCGGCGGCCCAGGCGTTGACCTCCTCGCGAGTCAGCCGGATCGGGTAGTAGCCCCGGTCGGAGATCCGCTTCTCCATCGCCACGACCTCGGCCTCGGTCGTCAGGGTCAGCTTCTGGTCCTGGAGGGTCAGCTCCCAGCTACTCCCGTTGGCCACGATCGGGACCATGGCCTTGCCGGTCATGTCGCCGCCCATGATCAGGACATCCGCCTTGTGGAAAGCCCCTGCGTTGAGGAACTTGCGCCAGCAGATATCCGAGCCATGGACGTCGGTCGCGTAGAAGATCCGCATCAGTCGGGCCTGGCCTCCACCCACCCTCCACGTCGGGGTTGGACGGCAGTATAGGGCGGCGTCAACGCGATTCGACCATGAAATTGGCTGTTGGGACGGCCTCCCCGGGGCGGTGAGCCGTGCCTGTTATCGTGGCGACATGGACACGGCCGTGCGATCCGAGCTCGCCCCGGAGCCCGTGGCCGGCATGCCCACGGACGCCCCGGGCCCGATCGCGGCGCGCTGGCTCGGCCGAATCGACTACCGCGCCGCGTGGGCCCTCCAGCGCGAGATTGTCGAGGCCCGGATCGCCGGCACGATCGGAGACGAGCTCCTGCTCCTTGAGCATCCCGCCGTGCTGACCCTCGGGCGGCACGCCGACGAGGCCCACGTCCGGGCACCGGCGGCCGAGCTCGCCCGGCGCGGGATCGAGCTGATCCGGGTCGAGCGCGGCGGCGAGGTGACCTACCACGGGCCCGGTCAGCTGGTCGCCTACCCGATCCTCGCCCTGGGCCGCCGCGGCCTGCTCGTACGGCCGCTGGTCCGGGCCCTGGAGGGCGCCCTGGCCGACACCTGCCGGGAGTTGGGCGTCGATGCCGGGCCGCGGGCCGGCCACCCGGGCTGCTGGGTCGAGCCCGACGGCCCGGCGCCGCGCAAGATCGGGGCCCTCGGCCTGCGCGTCGAGCGCGGCGTGTGCTTCCACGGGATCGCCCTGAACATCGACCCGGCGATGGCCGACTTCGAGCTGCTCGACGCCTGCGGGATGCCCGGCGTGATCTCGACCTCGATCGCGACCGAGATGGGCCGCCCGAACGAGGCGCCGTCGACCGAGGCAGTCGCCCGGGCGGCCTCGATCTTTGCCCGGGCCCTCGCCCGGCGCCTCGACGCGGAGCTGGTCGGCAACCTGCCGGCCTGACCAGGGATGGCCGCCGGCCTGTTCGAGCTGCGTCGCGACGCGATCACCGGCTGGTGGGTGGCGACAGTCGTCGATCGGGCCTTCCATCGCGATCGGTTTGCCCGGGCCGCCGCTCCGGTCGATCAGGAGGACGGCTGCCAGAACTGCCGCGAGCCGGAGGGCGACGGCGTCCGCCTGCGGATCCTCAAGGACTTCGCCTTCCATGTCGTGGGCACGGAGGCTGAGGCGCGCCAGCTCGACCGGAACCTGGCCCAGGTGGCGATCGAGCAGGCCCGCGCATCGGGCAGCTGGCGGACCGTCGTTGCCCCGCCCGGCGAGCATCGCCCGCTGCAGGCGGTCGGCGACGAGCTGATCGGGGCGATGCTCCGGGTCTGCCGCGATGCGATCGCCGAGGCGAGCCGGGCGGCCCAGACCGCCTACGTCCAGGTGGTCCAGAACTGGGGCGCCCAGGCCGGCGCCCGGACCGATCACCTGTGCCTGGACCTGTACGACCTGCCCCAGGTCCCGCACCGGGTGGCCGAGGAGATCGGCGGGGCGGCCCGCTTCGTGATTCGCGAGGGCGAGTGCCCGTTCTGCCGCCTCGTTCGCGAAGAGACGGCCCGGCCCGAGCGGCTGCTGTGGGCGGACGCCTCGAGCGTCGCCTTCGCCCCCTATGCGTCGCGCTCGCCTTTCGAGGCCTGGATCGTGCCCCGGACCCATGCCCCGGACTTCGGCCGGGCAAGCGACGCCGACGTGGCCGCCACGGCCGAGGCCTTGCGCCGTGTCCTCGGCCTGCTGGCCGCCCTCGACGGGCCGCCCCACAACCTGGTCCTGCACACCGCCCCGCTCCAGGAACGGATCGACGCGACGTACCACTGGCACTGGGAGATCCACCCCCGGTTGCGCGAGATTGCGGGGCTTGAGCTGGGCACCGGCTTGCCGGTCAACCCCGTGTCGCCCGAGGATGCGGTCGAAGAGCTGCTCCGAGCGGCCCGCCGCTCCGGGGCGTGATGGACGGCCCGAATCGGGTGGCCCGCCAGATGGTCCGCCAGGTCGCCCGTCACATGGCCCCCGTCGAGCCCGTCTTTCGCCCGTGGACCAAATCGGCCAGCTTGCCCAGCTCAGCATCCCGATGGACCGCGCCTTGACCGGCTCGCCCGCCCGAACCGCGGCCGACGTCTTCGTCGAGGAGCTCTTCCAGAAGCACCACGGCGAGATCTACGCCTATCTCGTCCGGATGCTGCGCGACCCGGAGCTGGCCGCCGACCTGACCCAGGACGCCTTCATCAAGGCCTATCGCGCCCACGACACGCTCGAAGACCCGGCCCACGCCCGGGCCTGGCTGTACCAGATCGCCCATCGCGTCGCGCTCGATGAGATCCGCCGGCGCAAGATCGTGCGCTTCCTGCCGTGGACCGGCGAGTCGCATGGCACCGCGCCGTCGGCCGAGCACCTGGCCCTCGAGGGACGCCTGTCGAGCGACCTGCAACGCGCCCTGGCCCGGATCCCCGAGCGCCAGCGAGCGGCGTTGCTGCTGGCCGAGCTGCACGACCTGACCGGCCTCGAGCTGGCCAGTGCCCTGGGCGTCAGCCACGTGGCCGCCCGGGCGCTCCTGACCCGGGCCCGGGACAGCCTGCGCCGCGAGCTGACCGCCGAGCGCGACGCCGAAGCCGCCGCTGAGCTTGGCTCCCCGGCCGATCGCCGGACACCTCGATGAGCGATCCGATGACCCACGAGCGGGCCGGGCGGCTGGCCGCCGTCCGCCTGGATCAGCCCCTGCCACCGATCGACGAGGCCGCCCTCGCGGACCACCTCGAAGGCTGCGCCGACTGCCGCGCCCTGGCCGCCGCCTACGAGGCCGACCGGGTGGCCCTGCGGGCCCTGCCGCCGATCGAGCCGCCACGCGACCTGTGGGCCCGGACCAGCGCTGCACTGGAGCTCGAGCATGCTCGCCACCCCAGCGGGCCGAATCGGCTTCCGCGACGCTGGGGCCCGGTTGCCGTCCTGAGCGGCGGTGTGGCCCTCGTCCTGGTCATCGCGATCGTCGGCCCCGGGTTGCTCGCCGGCAGCACCGTCACGCCGGGCAGCGTGGCCGTCGCCTCGGGCCAGCCCCAGCCGCAGGCGTCGTTCGCCGCGGCCGCCACCCCGATCACCGTCGCCACCTCGGAAGTGACCTGGGTCGTGACCAAGGCATCGGGTGGCCTGTCCCTGGTCACCGCCGACGTCAACAAGGTCTGCCCCACCGGCGCCGAGCCGGATTGCCCGCCGCTCGCCGGCGTGGCCCGCAGCCTGGCTAGCCTGCCGACGGTTCCCAGCTCGCTGGTCCTGTCGCCGTCCAACGCCGGCCAGGCCGTCGCGATCGGGCCGACCCCCAACAAGTCGGGCACGACCCTGTTCGTGATGGCCGTTCCGGCCGCGCCGGCCGGCAGCCCGGCGGCTTCGACTCCGCCGTCGGTTGCGCCAAGCAGCGCGCCGGTCCGCAGCTCGGTGCCCAGCTTGCCGCCCTCGGCGCCCGCGATCACTCCCCGGCCGACGGGCAGCACGGCGCCGCCGCCGCCAACCGCGCCGACCGTGACACCCAGCCCGAGCGCCGTCAGCGCATCGCCCTCACCGGTCCTCAGCCCGCCTGCCTCCGGGACGCCGGCGCCGACCGCGGCGGCAACGCTGGCGATCCTGAGCAACGTGACCCTCGTTGGGGACCAGGCGGCCTACAGCCCGGATGGCCAGTGGTTCGCCTTCTCGGCTCGCCCGGCCGGCACGACCACCGGGCCCGACGTGTACGTCTGGCAGTCGGGCTGGCCGCTCGCCCAGCCGATCACCACCGACCATGGCTCCGTGTTCTCGGGCTGGGTCGCCGGCCAGATCCTGGTCAGCCGGGCGATCCGGGTCGACGCCGAGGGCAACCCCCTGCCGAGCGGTTCCGACGTCCCCAGCGCCAATCCGTCGGGCGGCACGACCGTGACGCCGTCGCCATCCGCCACGGTGGTGCCGGATCCGTCGCCCACGAGCTCAGCCCCGGACGCCGCGTTGTCGAACGCATCCGGCCTGGCCGCAGCGGCCAGCCCGTCCGCCCCGGTCCAGCTCGCGAGGCCAGCCGCCTTCCTCGTCGACCCTGCCAGCGGGATCGCGACCCGGATCGCGGGCCTCGACGGCTGGCGGCCGGTCGTCGACCCGTCCGGCACGTGGGTCGCCTACTGGTCGGGCACGCTCCGCCTCGACCCGGCCAGCGGGATGTGGCTGCCGCTCAAGGGCGACCTCGAGGTCGCCAGCTGGCCGTTGGTGAGCACCGCCCCCGACAGCGCAACCGGTGCGGCGGCGGCCCATCCGCTGCCGCTCGACGCCGGCACCGACTGGGACCTGCGCTGGGATCGGACCGGCGAGCACCTCGGCGTGTGGATCGCCGATACGGACAATCCCGGCCTCGGCAGCCTCAGCCTGCTGACCATCGACCAGGCCTCCGGCCAGACCAGCTCCGCCCCGCCGGCGCTGCTCCTCGACACCCCGGCGCTGCGTGGCTTCGCCCTCCGGGACGGCCAGCTGGTGTGGGCCACGCCACCCGGCCAGGACGGCACCGGCAGCCGTCTGTCGGTCCTCGCCTGGACCGGCGCGAACGCCGGCAAGACCTCCGTCCAGCCGCTCGACAACGGGGCCTTGATCGTCGTCCCTTGACAGATCGGCCGGTTTGGGCATGGGCCGAATGGGTTGTCCGACCCAGCCGATCGGGTTATCCTGCCGGCAGTGCGACTCAAGTTGGTCGCGTGCGCCGCGCTCAGCGCCGCGCTCGCACTGGTCGCCGCACCCGGTATCGTGGGCTCGCGAACCCCCAGCCCAGTCCATGCGATCGAAGCTGCGGCATTCCAGCCATTGCTCAGCGACGCGTCAGGCGAAACCACTTCTGTGGTCGCGCCGGCTGACCCAGCCCTGCGCTCGGCGAATGCCCTCGACACGTCGGCCCGCTTCGCCGAGCCCCTCGGCGCCGGCCTCCAGGCCCCCTTGGTCAAGACCGTGGTCCGGACCCAGCCGGTGCCCGGCTTCACCACCACGATCAAGCCGCCCAAGCAGGTCCTGAAGGGCTACGCCAGCTTCTATACGAACGGCACGACCGCGATGCGCCTGCCCGCCGGCACGATCATCCGGGTCTGCGGCGCCGCCGGCTGCCTGAACCGGGTGGTCAACGACTACGGCCCGTCGGCCTCGTTCAAGCCGACCCGGATCATCGACATGTACGAGCCCGACTTCTTCGCCATCTGCGGCTGCCCGTCGTACTCGGGCACGACCCTGGTGACCGTCTCGATCTACTGACCCTGCGCTAGACTGAGCCGGACCTTTAACGACCGGCTCTGTGAGGCCGGGAAGGAGAGCATGTCGGGTCGCCAGATCATGACCGCGGACGAGGTCCGCCGGGCGACGATCCGGATCAGCCACGAGATCGTGGAGAAGCAGGCCGGGACGGCCGGGCTGGCCCTGATCGGGATCCAGCGCCGGGGCGTCCCGCTCGCCCACCGGATCGCCGCCTCGATCCTCGAGAACGAGGGTGTCCGGCTGCCGGTCGGCGCCCTCGACATCACGTTTTATCGCGACGACCTGTCGCTGATCGCCCAGCAGCCGGTGGTCAAGGGCACGGACCTGCCCTTCGACCTCAATGGCGCGACGATCGTCCTCGTCGACGACGTGCTGTACACCGGCCGGACGATCCGGGCTGCGATGGACGCCCTGGTCGACTTCGGCCGGCCGCAGGCGATCCGCCTGGCGGTCCTCGTCGACCGCGGCCACCGCGAGCTGCCGATCCGGGCCGATCACGTCGGCAAGAACGTGCCGACCTCGCGCGAGGAGCTCGTCCGGGTCCACCTCGAGGAGACCGACGCCGAGGACGGGGTCGTGATCGAGCGCCTCGAGCGGACGCCGGTGGTCGCCGGCTCAGGCGGATGACCCGCCGATGACCGCCGCACCGCCCGAGCAGGGGACCGGCGGACCCGCGGCGGTCGTGCCGATGGCGTTGCCCGTGCCCTCGGTCGACGCGGCACCGGCCAGCCAGCCCAGTCCCTGGCCCCATCGCCACCTGCTCGACCTGGACGTGGTCAGCTGGCCCGAGATCGAGCTCGTGATGCGCACCGCCGAGGCGATGAAGGAAGTCCTGGCCCGGCCGATCGCCCGAGTGCCGGCCCTGCGCGGCACGGGCGTGACGATCCTGTTCTACGAGGCCTCGACCCGGACCCGGGTCAGCTTCGAGGTCGCGGCCAAGAACCTGAGCGCAGACGTGGTCAACATCGCCGCCGCCTCGAGCAGCGTCTCGAAGGGCGAATCGCTGGTTGACACGATTCGCACGGTTGAAGCCCTCGGCGCCCGGATGATCGTGATCCGGCACGCCACGTCGGGCGCGGCCAACCTGGCCGCCGAGCACTTCTCGGGCTCGGTCCTCAACGGCGGTGACGGCTGGCACGCCCATCCCAGCCAGGCCCTGCTCGACCTGTTCACTCTCCGCGAGCGGCTGCCCGGTGGCAGCCTGCACGGGCGCAAGGTCGTGATCCTGGGCGACGTCCTCCATTCGCGGGTCGCCCGTTCGAACATCTGGAGCCTGACTGCCGCTGGGGCCGACCTGTGGCTGTGCGGGCCGGCGACCCTCCTGCGTGGCTTCGAGCGCTGGGCGGCCAGCTCGGCCGACGTCCCCGGTCACGGCCGGTTCCAGGTCACGAGCGACATCGGCCGTGCCCTGCGCGATGCGGACGTGATCATGGCCCTCCGCCTGCAGCGCGAGCGGATGGCCGCCGGCCTGCTGCCCTCGGTCCGCGAGTACGCCGCCCGCTACGGGCTGAACCTCGAGCGCCTCGGGCTCGCTCGCCCGGACGCGCTGGTGATGCACCCCGGGCCGATGAACGAAGGGGTCGAGATCGCGCCGGAGGTGGCCGACCATCCCCGCTCGGTGATCACCGACCAGGTCACCAACGGCGTGGCGGTCCGGATGGCCCTGCTGTACCTGCTGGCCGGCGCCGCGGCGAACGATGACTGAAGTGGCCTCGGAGCTCGGCCTCCTGGTCCGCGAGCTCGAGATCAGCCGGGCCTGGCTCGTCGACCCCTGCGCCGACCGTGAAGGACCGGGCGAGATCGTCGTCCGCGACGGGCGTCTCGAGGCGGTCACCTGGCTGGATGAAGCAGACGGGGCCGGGATCGAGCCGGATGGGGTGATCGTCGTCCCCGGCTTCATCGACCTCCACGCTCACTTCCGCGAGCCCGGCTTCGAGGACGCCGAGACCGTCGCCAGCGGACTTGCCGCCGCCGCCCATGGGGGCTTCACGACGGTCTGCGCGATGGCCAATACCGATCCACCGATCGACGATGCGAGCGTCCTCGGCCGGGTCCAGTCGGCCGCCGCGGCATCCGGCTCGCCGGTCGAGCTGCTCGCCTATGGCGCCCTGACGGCCGGCCGCCGGGGCGATTCGCTGGCGGCGCTCGGTGAGCTGAGCGATGCCGGCGCGATCGGCTTCAGCGACGACGGTGCGCCGATCCGCTCGCCCTCGATCCTGCGCAACGGCCTGCTCTACGCCGGGATGCTCGGCCGGCTGGTCGTCGACCACGCCGAGGACCCGGCCCTGACCGACGGCGCCGAGGCCAACGAAGGGCTGGTGGCGACGGTCCTCGGCCTGCGCGGCTGGCCGGCGGCGGCCGAAGCGGGCCCGGTCGGGCGCGGCCTGGCGATCCTGGCCGACGTCCTGCGTGACGAGCCCCGGGCACGCCTTCACTTCACCCACCTCTCGACCGGCGCCGCCCTCGAGCTGGTCCGGGCGGCGAAAGCGGCTGGCCTGCCCGTGACCTGCGACGTGACGCCCCATCACCTCGCGTTGACCGACACCTGGATCGCCGGGGCACGGGACTGGGCCTGGCAGGCGGAGATCGACCCCTGGCTCGGCACCGTCCAGGACGCGGACCCGTTCGACTCGACGTTGCGGGTCAACCCGCCCCTCCGGGACCGGGCCGACGCCCAGGCCTGCCTCGCCGGGCTCCTGGACGGCACGGCCGATGCGGTCGCGACCGACCACGCGCCCCACACCCGGGTCGACAAGGCCGTCGAGTTCGGCCTGGCCGCCAACGGCATCAGCGGCATCGAGACCGCGATCGGGATCCTCCTGGCGGCAGTCGACGCCGGCAAGCTGCCTCTCCGACGGGCGATCGGCGCCCTGACGGCGGGTCCGGCCGGGATCCTGGCCGCCGGCGGCTGGGCGGGCACGCGCGGCCTGGTCGAAGGCGCGCCGGCGAACCTGGTCGTGATCGATCGCTCCGACACCTGGCGGGTCGACGCCGGGTCGCTCCGCTCGAAAGGCAAGAACAGCCCGCTCCTCGGCCGGGAGCTGCCCGGGCGGGTGCTGCTGACCGTGGCCGGTGGCCGGCTCGCGTACGAGGCCTGAGCGTTGCTCGAGCTCGATGCGACCGGCGCCGCCCTCGACGCCCTGCTCCGCGGCCTCGATCGGCCGTATGAGCTGCTCGCCTGCGATCCGGCCCTGGCCGATACGGCGGCGTTCTGTGCGGCCTACGGCTATTCGCCGGGCGACTCGGCCAACACGATCATGGTCGTCGGCAAGTCCGATCCGCCGCGCTACGCGGCGTGCGTCGTCCTGGCCACGACCCGGCTCGACGTGAACCACGCGGTGCGGGCCCGGATCGGGGTGAAGCGCACGTCGTTCGCCTCGTTCGACGAGGCCCGGGCCGTGACCGGCATGGAGATCGGTGGGGTGACGGTCTTCGGACTGCCTGCCGGCCTGCCGATCTGGGTCGACCGGCGGGTGATGGACCGGCCCGAGATCATCCTCGGTGGCGGCAGTCGCTCGTGGAAGGTCAAGGCGCCGCCGGCGATCCTGCTGGCGCTGCCCGGGGTCGAGGTCGTCGACGACCTGGCCCTCGAACCGCCGCCCGCCGAGGTCTAGCCGCCCGAGCTGACCTCGACCAGGTTCATCGTCTTGTCGTCGAAGACGAGGTAGGTCCCGGCCGGTCCGCCCTGTGTCGTGCTGACCACGAGGGCGACCCAGTACACGCCGTTCGGGCGGCCTTCGAGGTTGACCCCGGCCAGCTCTGCGGCGTCACCGGGCAGCGAGCTGGTGATCGAGACGATGGCCGGGGTCCGACTGGGCATGAACCAGCCGGCGACGGCCTGCTCGACATCGCTCCGATCGTGGACCGGGACGGTGTCCGGGCCGCCGTACTCACTTGGTCCCTGGGGGACGCCGTCGATCCAGGCGGCCTGGTCGATCACGAATGACCGGTCGCAGCCGGCATTGCCGCCACCGGGGCGTGGCGCACACTGCGGGGAACGCCGGTCGCCGAACTGGCCGATCAGGACGACCGGAACAGGCATGAGCCGCCCGGCAATGGTGGTCGCGAATGCCCACGGATCGGGCACGGTCGTGCCGGCCAGGATCACCGGCCGGATCGAAGCGGCGCCCGCCGGAACCACGATGTCGTACAGGAAGGTCGCATCGTTGGCCTGGAGCACGGCGACCGGATCGTCGACCAGGACCAGCTCAGTCCCACTGCACGAGTCGGGCTTGTCGGTCGTCGGGGCCGGCGGGCAGCCCTCCACCGCCCGATCATTGCTGAGGAAGCCGCCCACGGCCACGAGGCCGCCAGGATCCGGCCCACGGGCCAGGGCGGCGCTGACCGATTCGACCGGCAGGCCCTCGATCGTGGCCGGGAAGCCGGCGTCCATCGGCTCGACGACGAGCAGAGTCGGCGTTGGGCTGGCCGTCGTTGCCGGGACGCTCTGCCCAGGGCCTACGACGAGCCCGCCGGACGGACCGGGCGACAAACGTGCCGGCGCGATCGGGCCCGACCGGCTGAGGTTCGTGATGGCGACCAGCCCCGCCAGTCCAATGACCACGACCAGGGCGACGACCGCCAGGAGGGGCCGGCTCGAGCCGCCGCCGATCGGCCCGAGCGGGCGGCCCGCGCCGTCCGTCTCGATGATCTCGGCCCGGGGCTCGTCCGGCCGCTCTCCCTGGATCATCGGCGGGTCACCTCACGTCGCGGCTGCCAGCGCGCGCAGGTCGTCGAGCAATCGGTCGATATCGGCCTCCACCGTCAGGAAGTTGACGATCCCCGCCCGCAGCCAGGTTCGGCCCCGCAGCCGGGTCGTCGACAGCCAGCCATCGCCGGATGCCTCGAGGGCCACCTGGAGGGCATCCTGGTGGGCATCGAGGATCCGCGGGTCGAGCCGCGCTGCGGCCGCGGCGCCGCCGGGCAGGTGACGGAAGCAAACCACGCTCAGCTCGGGCTCGGCCGGCAATGCCTCGAACGCGTCGTCGGCTGCGATCCGGCGGGCGAGGTACGCGGCCAGGTCGATGTTGGCCTCGACCAGCCGGCCCAGGCCGCGCGTGCCGAGGTGGCGCCAGCTCAGCCACAGCTTCAGGGCCCGGAAGCGCCGGGTGCCCTCCATCGAACGCTGGTAGAAGTTGAGCGGCTCGCTGGCCCCCAGGCCCTCCGCCGCGGGGTGGGCGTCGGCTTCGGCCTCGCCGCCGCGGTAGTACTCCGGGCTGCGGTGGAAGGTCTCGAGCAGGTCGGCGCCGCGGCGCATGACCAGGGCCCCGATGTCGTACGCCTGGAAGAACCACTTGTGGGGATCGACGGTGACCGAATCGGCCCGCTCGAGGCCCGCCACGCGGCCGGCGTCACGCTCCGACAGGCGGGCGGCGCCACCGTAGGCCGCATCGACGTGCAGCCACAGGCCCTCCCGCTCGGCCAGGCCGGCCAGCTCGTCGGTCCGATCCACCGACCCGGTGTTGGTCGAGCCGGCTACGGCGCAGATCGCGAACGGCCGCAGGCCGCGCGCCCGATCCTCGGCGATCGCCGCGGCCACCGGCGCGCCACGCAGCCGGAACGACTCGTCGGCGGCGACGAGATGCAGGGTCTCGGTCGGGAAGCCCAGCTCGTCGAGGGCCCGGCTGATCGAGAAGTGGGCCTGGTCCGAGGCGTATGCCCGGACGCCCTCGAGCTCCCGGCCGCGAGGCGGGTGGTCGAGTCCCAGGACGCGGGCCAGGTGCAGGTCGCGGGCCACGGTCAGGGCCATGAAGTTGGCCATCACCCCGCCCGAGGTCAGGATCGCGAAGCTGTCAGGTCCGTAGCCCACGAGGTCGCATAGCCAGCGGCCGACCTCCTCTTCGACGAACGCGCTCGACGGGCCGGCGTGCCAGACGTCGACGCCCTGGTTGAGGAACTGGGCCAGGACCTCGCCGACGATCGACAGCAGGAGCGGCGGCGGGGTGAAGTAGCTGAGCGCACGGGGGTGATAGGCGTTGAGGTTGTGGGGTGCCAGGCGCTCGCCGAACTCGGCCAGCAGGTCGGCCGAGCTGGTCGGCTCGTCGGGCGCCGGCGCCGGACCGCCCGGCGAGCCATCGGGCGCGCTGCCGTAGAAGACCCGGCGCAGTGCGGCATAACCGGCCGGCTCGCCCATCGCCCGCCGGAAGGCCTGGCCGTAGAGGTAGTCCAGGCCGGCCGCCCAGGTCGCCCGGCCGAGGGCATCGAGCGCCGGCCGGGATCGATCGGTATCGTCGAAGCCGATCAGCTCGGGCTCGGGATGCCAGCCGAAGCGCTGCCGGGGATCGGGTCGCGGATCCGGGCGGCCGACGAGCCGGTCGGAAGGTCGGTCGGGGGAGGCGTCAGCCATCGCTGGATGGTAGCGCCTGGTCCCGGGAGGACGGTCGGCGGATTGCCGCTCGCTCCCGTATCGTTCCGGCGTGATCAATCAGCCCCCGATCCAGTACAAGGGCGCGCCGCTGGAGCCCGAGCGGGGCCCCGGCCTGGGCTGCTTCCGCTTCCAGCTGGCCGTCCTGGCGATCCTGGTGATCATCACCCCGATCAGCGTCGTCGCCGGCTGGCCGGAGGTGATCAGCGCGATCCTGCTGTTCGTGGTGATCGCCCTGCTGCTGCTCACCGGCCAGACGATGATCTTCCTGATGCGCCTGGTGGCCGCCGACCGGCGGACCCGCCGCCGCCCGCTGGGCAGCGCGACCCGGACCGTCGGTGAGATCGAAGACGCCGATCCAGCGGCCGAACCGGCTGCCGAGCCGGCCGAGCCCGCTGCCGGACCCGCTGCGACGCCGGACCCGGACGCCGAAGAGGGCATGCGACAATAGCCGCCGCGCCCGATGACGGGACCACGCTGGAGGATGTCTGCTCGTGCCCGTGCTCGCGACCTACTTCTCCGTCCGCCGGGGCCGCGATCCGTTCTTCAAGTTCTTCATGCGCACGATCTTTCCGCGCCAGGTCCGCGAATACGAGCAGAAGTACGGGATCAAGTTCCTGGGCTGGTACAACGTCGCCCATGGCTGGGACTTCGATAACGTGATCCTGCTCGACCTGCCCGACTACGCCACTCTCGACAAGCTCGAAGCCGACGAGGCGACCCGAGCCCTCGGCCACCGGGCCGGGGAATGGATCTTCGAACGCCATCACTCGATGTTCCTCCGGGAGCGGATGGGCACCGATCTCGAGTACCACCCGTAACGGAGGCGAACCCGATGGACCGCACCCGAATCGACCTGCTCAGTGCCCTGGCCCGGGACGCGTCCCTGGAACGGTCGGATTACCTCGTCCGGGCGACCGAGCAGTTCCAGCGCTTTCTCGACGCAAATGCCCATTCGATCAAGGAGATCGGCGGGCTGACCCTGATCGACGAGGATCCCGACTACCTGGCGATCGCGCCGGATCTCAGCTTCCGCAGCCGGAGCCGCTATCTCGACGACGTGACCGGCGAGTGGCACAGCGAGACCGAGGTCGTCGAGTCGGCCGCCGAGATCGTCGAGCTGTACAGCCCGGCCGAGCTGTACACCGCCTTCACCGACGCGGCGCGCAACGCCGCGGGCGACGACGGCGACGAGCAGGACGCGGAGGCCGACGGCGGGGCCGACGGCGAGGATGACGACGACGAGCCCGCCGCAAAGGCAAAGGGCGCACCGGGCGACCCCTACGCGGCCGCGGCCGACTCGTGGGCCGCGAGCCAGGACGACGGTCCCGTTGCCGGCGAGCAGGACGCCGCCCGGCGGCTGTACGACCTGGCCCTCTCCTACCAGGAGCGCAGCCAGCGTTCCGAGGCCGACCTGGTCGAGCGCTTCCAGGTGGCGGCGGGCCGCTATACCTCCGAGCTGGGCGAGCTGCTCGTCGTCGAGAGTGACGAGGAGCGCCTGGTCCTCCAGGCAGGCGGCACGTTCCGGGCCGAGGTCGAGGCCGAGGATGACGAGGACGAGCACGCCGGCGACGCGACGCCCGCCGGCGAGTGGCTAGTGCTGTCCACGCCCGAGGAGCTGGTCGGCTTCTACGACCCGACCGATGTCTTCGGCGACCTGGCCGACGCCCTCGCCGAGGCCTTCCCGTCGGTCGCGCCGCCGGTCACCGGCGACGCCTCGGCCGACGCCCATCCCGACGCGACTGGCGAGGACGACGATCGCGGGTGAGCATGCAGCTCGTCGCGGCTGAGCTGGTCGAAAGCCGCGAGATTCTGCCGGGGCAGTGGCTCCAGGCATTCCACGCGCCGGCCCTGACGGTCGGACCCCGGGCCGGCCAGTTCGTCCATATCCGGCCGGGCGACTTCTCGGGCTTGATCCTGCGCCGGCCGTTCTCGTTCAACACGGTCGATCGGGCGAGCGGCCAGATCACGATCCACTATCGGGCGGTCGGCCGGGGGACCGACTGGTTCACCCGGCTCCGACCGGGCGACTCGGTCGACATGCTCGGCCCGCTGGGCCAGCCGTTCGAGGTCGATCCCCACAGCCGGCACCTGCTCCTGATCGCCGGCGGCCTGGGGATGGCCGGCGTCCGGATGCTGGCCGACGACGCCCTGCGCGCCGGCCGCGAGGTGACCCTCCTGTTCGGCGCGGCGAGCGCGACCGAGGTCTATCCGTCGAGCCTGCTGCCCGACGAGGTCGAGTACGTGGTCGCGACCGACGACGGCTCGCTCGGCCACCGAGGCTACATCACCGATCTCGTGCCCGAGTACGAGGGCTGGGCCGACCAGGCGTTCGCCTGCGGGCCGGTCCCGATGCTCGCCGCCCTGGCTCGCCTCGCGGCCGGCCGCGGCGCTCGGCTCGGCATCGCCAGCCTGGGCCGCAAGCCGGGGCGGGGGAGCACCCGCGGCAGCGCCCGGGGCGCGCCCGAGCCCGGTTCGCCGGCCGCCCGCCGGAAGGCGTTCCTGCAGGTCTCGATGGAGCAGAACATGGGTTGTGCGGTCGGCGCCTGCCTGGGCTGCGTGGTGATGGACGCCAAGGGCGCCCCTCAGCGGGTCTGCCGCGAGGGCCCGGTCTTCGCCTCGACCGAGCTCGACTGGGAGTCGGGCTGGTGATCGGCGCATCGCCCGTCGACCTGTCGATCGAGCTGCCCCGCGGGCTGCGCCTCGAGAACCCGATCCTGGTCGCCTCGGGCACCTTCGGCTACGGCATCGAGTACAGCGATGTCGTCGACATCCAGCGCCTCGGCGCGATCTGCTGCAAGGGCACGACGCTCAGGCCGCGGGTCGGCAACATCACCCCGCGAGTGACCGAGACGCCGGCCGGGATGCTCAACTCGATCGGCCTCCAGAACCCGGGCGTCGACGCCGTGATCCGCAAGTACGGACCAACCTGGACCGGCTGGCAGGTGCCCGTGATCGTCAACGTCGCGGGCGAGTCGATCGAGGATTACGTCGAGGTCGCCAGCCGGCTCGACGGGGTGCCCGGGGTGGCCGGGATCGAGCTCAACATCAGCTGCCCGAACGTGGGCAAGGGCGGTCTCCAGTTCGCGATCGACGCCGAGGCCGCGGGTGCGGTCACGGCCGCGGTCCGGGCCGTCACCGAGCTGCCCCTGCTGGTCAAGCTCAGCCCCAACGTCGCCGATGTCCGGCCGATCGCCCGGGCGATCGAAGCGGCCGGGGCCGACGCGATCACGGCGATCAACACCCTGTCCGGGATTGCCGTCGGGCCCGGCCGGCGGCGGCCGCTGCTGGGCAACGTCTACGGCGGGCTGTCGGGACCGGCGATCAAGCCCGTCGCGCTGCGGATCGTGTACGAAGTGGCCCAGGTGGTGGACATCCCGATCATCGCGATCGGCGGCGTGGCCGAGCTGGGCGACGTCCTCGACTTCATGGCCGTCGGCGCGATCGCGGTCCAGGTGGGCACCGTGCTGTTCGCCGACCCGACGCTGCCGGTCCGCCTGGTCGAGCAGCTCACCGACGAGTGCCGGCGGCTGGGGCTCGACTCGTACCTGCCCCTCGTCGGGACCGCCCTGCCGAAGCGATCGTCGCCGCTCTCCGCGCCGTCGTCGAAGGGCGTCGAGTACCGGCCCTGACCCCGTAGACTTGGCCCGATGACCACCGTTCGCAACGCCATCGAGATCGCCGGGCGAGCCGCAGTCGCCGCCCGGACCGAAGCCTTGTTCCGGAGCTCGGGCGCCCTGCGCGACGGCCACTTCCTGCTCAAGAGCGGCCGCCACGGCGAGCACTACCTCGAGAAGTTCCAGGTCCTCCAGGACACGGCCGCGACGAGCGAGCTGTGCGGCTTCTGGGCCGAGGCGCAGCGTGGCTCCGACGGGACGCCGACGGCCGACCTGATTGCGGGCCCGACGACCGGCGGCGTGATCCTGGCCTTCGAGACCGGCCGCCAGCTCGGGCTGCGGGCGATCTTCGCCGAGGAGGTCAAAGCGGCCGACGGCAGCACCAGCCGCGAGTTCCGGCGCGGATTCACGATCGTGCCCGGCGAGCGGGTTGTGCTGGTTGACGACATCCTGACCACGGGTGGCTCGCTCCTGGCGATGATCCCGGCCGTGGAGGCGCTCGGCGGCGAGATCGTCGCCTGCCATGTCCTGGTCGACCGCTCGGGCGGGATGCGCACACTGACGTCGCCCCGGACCGGCCGGGTCTATCCCCTCGACGCCCTGTGGATCCTCGACCTGCCGACGTACGAGCCGGGGACGGTCACCTGTCCGCGCTGCGCTGATGGGACGCCGCTGTACGCGCCGGGCAGCACGGGCACGAGCCTCTGATGCAGCTCGCTTCA
>Ga0265320_10000890_pt1 | contig 22491 bp, 25 predicted proteins | sample 4827metaG_FD_202087 | JGI IMG/M metagenome (GOLD analysis project Ga0265320, IMG submission 202087) | Rhizosphere microbial communities from Carex aquatilis grown in University of Washington, Seatle, WA, United States - 4-8-27 metaG | ecosystem: Host-associated > Plants > Roots > Rhizosphere >...
CTTGCGGCAAGGATCGCCGATGCACTGAAGGGGGCGGCGTGATGGCGGTCTCGGCGATTGCGGACTGCCCAACCTCTCCCGCTCGCGGGAGAGGTCGAAAAATGCGCCAGCATTTTTCGGGTGAGGGGCCGTCTGCCGCCACCTTCCCCTCACCCGAAATTCGCTGCGCGAATTTCGACCTCTCCCGCGAGCGGGAGCGGTATTCACGGCGAAATGTCCGCCCATGAAGATCAATATCCTGCGCCTCTCCCACGCCCGCGACCTGCCCCTGCCCGCCTATGCGACGGAGGGTTCGGCCGGAATGGACCTGCTCGCGGCGGTCGCGCAGGATCTGGTGCTCGCGCCGGGCAAGCGCGTGCTGGTCCCGAACGGTATCGCCATCGAGCTTCCCGTCGGCTTCGAAGCACAGGTGCGACCGCGCTCCGGCCTCGCCGCCAAGCATGGCATCACGGTTCTCAACACGCCGGGCACGATCGACTCGGACTATCGCGGCGAGCTGAAGACCGTCCTGATCAATCTGGGCGAAGAAGCCTTCGTCATCACGCGGGGCATGCGCATCGCGCAAATGATCGTCTCGCGCCATGAGCGGGCCGAATGGACCGAGCGCACGACGCTGTCGGACACGGCGCGCGGCGAAGGCGGCCATGGTTCCACCGGACTCCACTCTGTGAAACAAGCCTGACGATGCTGAAACTTTCGCGAAAAACCCTGCTGGCCCTGGAAGCCGTCATCGACATCGCCTTCAACGCGCGACCCGAGCCCGTGCAGGCCAAGGAGATCACCGCGCGCCAGGGCGTGCCGCAGCGCTATCTGGAACAGGTGATGCAGCAATTGGTGCGCGCCGGCGTTCTTAAAGGCGTGCGCGGGCCGCGCGGCGGCTATCGCCTGGCCAAGGAGCGGCGGCGGATTTCGGTGGGTGACGTGGTGCGCGTGGCCGAAAGCCTGGAGGACGAGGACGCCGAGGCGGTCGATCCGCGCTCGGAACTGGGCATGCGCATCGTCTCGCCGCTGATCCAGACGCTTCAGGAGGAAGTGATGGCGCGGCTGGACGCAATCTCGATCGAGGATCTGTGTCAGCGCGCGCGCACCGCCGGCGTCGATTGCGGCGGCGGAACATCCGCGGATTTCACGATATGAGTTTGGTGCAAAAACAAGTTGGGTGGCCGGGTCGCGCTTCGCTTCGCTCGCTGCCCGGCCATGACAGGAGATAAGGAATGGAACAAGGCAAGCCCGGTCGCGGACGTATCTACGACTCCATCACCCAGACCATCGGCGACACGCCGCTGGTGCGCATGCACCGCTTGCCCAAGGAGGCCGGCGCCAAGGCCGACATCCTGCTCAAGCTGGAGTTCTTCAACCCGATCTCCTCGGTGAAGGACCGCATCGGCGTCGCGATGATCGAGGCGTTGGAAACGCAGGGCATCATCACGCCGGGAAAATCGACCCTGGTGGAGCCGACGAGCGGCAACACCGGTATCGCGCTCGCCTTCGTCGCGGCCGCCAAGGGCTACAAGCTCGTCCTGGTCATGCCCGAGACGATGTCGCTGGAGCGCCGCAAGATGCTGATGCTGCTCGGCGCCGAAGTGGTGCTCACCGAAGGCCCCAAGGGCATGAAGGGCGCGATCGCCAAGGCGCATGAGATCGTCCAGGCGACACCCGGCGCGGTGATGCCGCAGCAATTCGAGAACCCCGCCAATCCCGACATCCATCGCCGCACCACGGCGGAGGAGATCTGGAACGACACCAAGGGCCAGGTGGATGTGGTGATCTCCGGCGTCGGCACGGGCGGCACGATCTCCGGCGTCGGCGAGGTGCTCAAGGCCAAGAAGCCGAGCGTCAGGATGATCGCGCTGGAGCCGGAGGATTCGCCGGTGCTGTCGGGCGGCCAGCCCGGTCCGCACAAGATCCAGGGCATCGGCGCGGGCTTCGTGCCGGCGATCCTGGACCGCAAGGTGATCGACGAGGTAATCACGATCTCCAACGAGACGGCATTCGAGACCGCGCGCAAGGCGGCCAGGCTGGAAGGCATTCCGGTCGGCATCTCGTCCGGCGCGGCGATCGCGGCGGCGCTGGAAGTTGGGGCGCGGCCAGAGATGGCGGGCAAAACGATCGTGGCGATCATCCCCTCTTTCGCCGAACGCTATCTGTCGACGGCGCTGTTCGAGGGGCTGTGACCCGTCCGAAAATCGCACTGTTGTCCACCGGCGGCACGATCGCGATGACCGCCGCGACCGGCGCCGGCGCATCGCTGGCGTTCGGCGCGGCGCATCTGGCCGAGACGGCAGCCGGCATGGCGGTCGATCTTGTCGCGCGCGATGTGTTGGCCAAGTCGAGTTCGAGCTTCTCGCTGACCGATCTTGGCACCATTGCGCACGCCGCCCTCGACGCGGCGGCCGACGCCGACGGTGTCGTGATCACCCACGGCACCGACACGCTGGAAGAGACCGCCCTTGCGCTCGCACTGCTGGTGCGCTCGCAAACGCCGGTGGTGCTGACGGCAGCGATGCGAAGGCCCGATCAGCCCGGCGCCGACGGGCCGGCAAATCTGGTCGCGGCCATGCGAGTCGCCGCGAGCCCGGCGGCACGCGGCCTTGGCGTGCTCGTCGTCATGGACGACGAAATCCATTGCGGTCCGCTCGTGCGCAAGACCCATAGTTTTCGGACCCACGCGTTCTCATCTGCGCCCTTCGGGCCGATCGGCTGGATCGCGGAGGATCGCGTGCGCATTGCGCTGGCGCCCCGGCTGTCATTGCCCGCGCTCGATTACGGAGGCGGGACGCCGGTCGTGCCGATCCTGGAGGCCGGCAATGGATTGGAGCCGTCGCTGATCGATGCGCTGTTGCCGGTAAGCGACGGCCTGGTGGTGGCGCTCCCCGGCGCGGGCCATGTCGCGGCGGGCGCCGTCGATGCGCTCGCCGCCTTCGCAGCCACCAAGCCCGTGGTGTTCGCGAGCCGCACCGGCCAGGGCGAAACGCTGCGCCACTCCTATGGCTTCGGCGGAGGAGAGATGGAACTGATCGCGCGCGGCGTCATTCCCGCGGGCCCGCTCGACTCGCGCAAGTCGCGCATCCTGCTTCAGCTTCTCATCGCCGACGGCATATCGACCGATCGAATCCGGGCGGCATTCGCCGCGCTCTAGCCGGCCGCAGCAAACGTTTCGTCGAAGAGGTCGCGCATCGCGGCCCAGGAGCGGCGATCGGTGGGCGCGTCGTACTTGAAGTTGGGCATGCCGAAGGCATCGACCGATTTGTCGGTGAAGCTGTGGCCGGCCTGCGAGTAGTTGATGTATTGCAGGTCTGCGCCGGCATCGGCCATCAGCTTGAAGAGGCGCTCGCGCCCGGCCGGCGGAATGAGGGGATCGAGCTGGCCGGCGCAAACCATCACCTTGGCCGTCACGGGCCGTGGATCGTTCTCGGGCAAACCGGTGAGGCCGGGATGGAAGGCGACGACGCATTTCACATCCGCCGACACGCGCACCAGCTCCAGCACCGTCATGCCGCCGAAGCAGAAGCCGATGGCGCCCAGCCGCGCGGTATCGACATTCGCTTGCGCCTTCAATTGCGCCAGGCCGGCCAAAAAGCGCGCGTGCCACAGCGCCGGCTGCTCGACCAAGCCGTTGAGCAGGCGCATGGCATCCGTCTGATCTTTCGCCACCTCGCCATAAAGGTCGGCCGCGAACGCGACATAGCCGAGCTCGGCCAACCTTCGCGCGCGTGCCCGCTCGTGATCGCGCAAGCCGCCGCCCTGATGGCAGACCAGGATGCCGGGCGCCGTCTTGCCGCCCGATCCGTCGGCGAGATAGCCGGTCAGCGTCGTACCGCCGCTTGTGTAGGTGATGTCCCGGATTTGCATTCACGTCCCCCACCCTGTCCGTCCGCGCTCCATCGCACGGAGCCGGCGCATCCGGAACGTGGCTTAATGCGGAATTGACCCCACCCCGTATTTTGTCCGATGCTGGCGCCGCTTTCGGTTGCTACGCGCGAATCCAATGTGCGTAGGGCGCCGGCAGGGTCCATTTGTAGTTCGGGATCTCAAGCGCCTTCGCGGCGCGATACGGCCATTGCGGATCGTCCAGCATCGCATGTGCCAGCATGACGAGATCGGCCTTGCCGTCCGCCACAATGGCGTCGGCCTGTTTGGCTTCCGAGATGAACCAGCCGACGCCGACCGCGATGCCGGTTTCCTTCTTGAAGCGCTCGGCGAACGGCGCCATGAAGCCCGGCCCCCAGGGCACGCCCGACATGTCGGGCGTGTTGAAGCCGATGCTGACGTCGACGAGATCCAGGCCCTTGGCCTTCATCCGTTTCACCAACTCGATGGATTCCTCGACCGTCTGGCTGCCGGGTATGAAATCCGAGATGCCGAGCTTGGCGGTGAGCGGCAGGTTGGCCGGCCACACCGCGCGCACCGCGTCCAAGGTCTCCAGCATGAAGCGGATGCGGTTGTCGAAGCTGCCGCCATATTGGTCGGTGCGCTTGTTGGCGAGGGGCGAGAAGAAGCTCTGCGCCAGATAGCCGTGCGCGAAATGCAGCTCCAGCCATTCGAAGCCCGCGTCGCGGGCGCGCTTGGCGGCGGCGGCGAAGTCGCGCGTGACGCGGTGGATGTCGTCGATCGTCATGGCATGCGGCACGCGCGGCAGGTTGCCGCCGAAGGCTTCCGCCGACGGGCCGATCGGCATCCAGGCGCGGCGGTCGTCCGGCTTCATGTGATCGTCGCCCTCCCAGGGGCGGTTGGCAGCGGCCTTGCGGCCGGCATGAGCGATCTGGATGCCGGGCACGGCGCCGTGCGATTTGAGGAACCCGGTCACGCGCTCCCATTGCGCGCCGCGATTGTCGGACCAGATCCCGGTGCAGCCCGGCGTGATGCGCCCTTCCGGCGACACCGCGGTGGCTTCTGCGATGATCAGCCCTGCCCCGCCGATGGCATGGCTGCCCAGATGCACCAGATGCCAGTCGGAGATGAAGCCGTCCTCGGCCGAGTATTGGCACATCGGCGCCACGACGATGCGGTTCTTGAGGGTGACGCCTTGCAGCGTGAAGGGATCGAACAGCGTGGACATGCGAAATCTCCGGTCAGCGGGATTGTTTGAGCGCCTTGGCCAGCAGGTCCGGCCGGTCGGTGCAGATCGCGTCGAGGCCCAGGTCGATCAGCCGCTTCATCTGCGCAGGATCGTTCACCGTCCAGGCGCCCACCTTGAGCCCAAGCGACTTTGCTTCCGCGACCCTCTCCGGGATCGCGTCCTCCAAGGTCGGAAACCAGCCGTCGCCGCCCGCCGCCTTGATGGCGCGCGGGATCGAGCCGCCGTGCTTCACCGCGTCGAAGCCCCCGGCCCAAGGCGAGGTGCCGGCGGCGGCGACATGCTTGAGCATCTTGGAGGTCGGCGGATCGTCTTCACGCGGCGGTGTAAGAAAGGTCGAGAAGTCCATGGTTGTGAACCAACATTCGGCTCGCGGCGCGACCGTCTTGACGTGCAGAAGCCCCGGCCAGTCGAAGCCGACGAAGATCGTGCGATCGAGGTAATCCGCCTTGCGCAGCACGGCGAGCGTGGCGTCCGCCAGCGTCACCGGATCGGCGGACACGCCGCGATCGACGAAGGAGGTCTTGAGCTCGACCTGCAGCACAAACGGCTTGCCGGCCTCACGCGTCACCGCCAGGACCTCGGCCAGTGTCGGGATGGTCTCGCCATCGACCGGCATGGTGTGGGGGTGGCCCTTGGCATAGGCGCTGCCCGGATCGAGCCGGCCGACATCGAAGGCCTTAAGTTCGTCCAGCGTCAGGTCCTTGATCCGCGGCGTGGGCTTGGTCAGCCATTTGCCGCCGAGCCGGCAAATCTCGGGCTTCAGACGATAGTCGTGGAACACCACGACCTGGCCGTCCTTGGAAAGCTGGACGTCGAGCTCGGCGCCGTCACAGCCCCGCGCCACCGCGTCGCGGAAAGCCGCCAAGGTGTTCTCGGGATAAAGACCGGCGCCGCCGCGATGGGCGATGTTCAGAGACGGCATGTTCGATCCCGCATATACGCCGGCCGCGCCGGCAAACACGCGCTATCGTTTAGCCGAAATAGAAGCTGCCGACGAGCAGCAGCGGCGATTCGCCGTCGCGGTCGACGATCGGCAGCAGCAGGATTTCGGAGTGCAGTTCCTCGATCCGTTCCCGCTTCAGGCTGCAGTCGACGATGTGGGGCTTGCCGCTCGACAAAACGCCAAGGCCGATGTCGCGGTGATATTCGAAGGCGGGCGACGGGAATAGCTTCGACAGGCGCGAGCCCGCGACCTCCCTTCCGAACCGGCGCCGCATGCCGCTGCCGGCAAGCCGCACGCGCATGTCTTTGCCGTCGCCCATCGGCTCGTTGATCGAAATGTTCCGCAGCAGCGCGGCGATCGGCCGGGCCGGAATGTCGCGGCCGATGCGGAAACTGCCCTCGCGCGCGACGACCGCGCCCCAATAGTCGAACAGCTTTTTACCGTTCTCATGGCGCGGCGTCTCGACCTGCGAATAATGCGGGACGAGGGAAGGCAGTTCGGCGGGCGGCGATTTGAGGGCGAGAGACATGGCACATGCGCTTTCGAAGCGGTTGCAGGACGCCGAAGGCCGGCGGCCTGCCGGTTCCATCGCGGCGCATTCTACGACATGGCGCGGCAGACGGCGTTAAACGATAGCGCTGTTTTTCGCCTATCGCCTATCTCTCGCGCGACGCGCGCATACGTCAAAGCCTTGTGCCGCAGGCACAAAAAGCACGCGCCCGGGCTCTAGGTACAAATCCTTAGGGTGAATGCGACGCCGCCCGTTAAGCATGGCGCCGCGCCGACGCGGATTCAGTCCGGCCTGCGGTTCTTGCCGATGAAGCCGAACATGTGGCCCGCGACGTTGCGGATCTGGATCTGATCGCTGCCTTCCGTGATGCGATAGCGACGGTGGTGACGGTAGATGTGCTCGAACGGCTTGTGGCGCGAATAGCCCCAGCCGCCATGCACCTGCATCGCCCAGTCCGCGGCTTCGCAGACCAGCCGGTTGCCGCGGTAATTGCACATCGAGACCTTGTCGGAGAGATAGAGCTGGATTTCCGGGCCCGTCATGCGGTCCATCTCCCAGGCGGTGCGGTAGATCAGCCAGCGCACCATCTCCGCCTCTGTGTTGAGTTCGACCAGCGGCCATTGGATCGCCTGGTTGCGGCTGAGCGGCTTGCCGAAGGGCTTGCGCGTGTTGGCGTAGTCGATGCTCTCGTTGATGCAGTATTGCGCCGCGCCGACGCCCGACGCGGCCTGGCGGATGCGGTTCTCGTGCACGAAGTGGCGCGCCAGCACCAAGCCATTGTCGACCGGACCGAAAACGGCGCCATCGGGCACCCAGACATTCTTGAACGACACATGCGCGTGATCGGTCGGCATGTTGAACGTCCATTGATAGCTCTCGATCTTCACGCCCGGATCGTTCATCGGCACGATCAGGCACGTCAGCCCGCGCGCGTCGCCGTCATTGCCGGAGGTGCGGCAGAACACCATGTCGTGCGTCGCGACATGCACGCCGGTATTCCACATCTTCTCGCCATTGATGCGCCAGCCATTGCCGTCGCGCACGGCGCGCGTTTCCATCCATGTGGCATCGGAGCCGTGCTTGGGCTCGGTCAGGCCGAAGGCGAGCCGCATCGTGCCGTTCAGCATGCCGGGCAGGATGGTCTTCTTCTGCTCCTCGGTCCCGAAATCGCGCATCATCAGCACTTGTGGAAAATTGCCGACGACCGAGGATTCGTTCTGCAGGTCGTTGTGCAGGCCCAGCCCCTTGGCGGCGAGATGCTCGCGGATGATCGCCATGGCGAGATTGCCGATGTTCTTGCCGCCGAACTCCTCCGGTAGGGCGAGGCGCAGGAAGCCCGCCTTGTCGGCGCGCTTGCGCATCTCGCGCAGCAGATCCTCCCATTCCTTGCGCGGCAATCCGCCGTGATCGAAATCGGTGCGTGCCCATTCGCGGCGGTGATCGAAAAAACGGTCGTTGTCGTCCTGTTTCTGCAGCGGAACGATCTCGCGCTCGATGAAGGCGTCGATGTCGGCCAGCAGGGTCTTGATATGCGCGGGAATCGAAAAGTCCACGGCGTTCCTCCCATAGCTTTGCGCGAAGTCTAGGCACGCCCTCGGCACCGCGCCAGCATGGCCGAAAGGGCTGCTGCCGCGAAGGAAAGTAAGCGTGTCTTTCCGCCCGCGGGCGGTTGCGCTACAACTTGCCGCCAATACTTGGTTCCCGCCCCGCGTATTTTGTTCCTCGTCCCGCGAGTATTTTCCGGATCTGCCGCATGACAATCGAGCGCGCGCGCTGCCGCTTTCTTCTCATCCGCGACGGCTTCTACGACGATCCCGACGCGGTGCGGCGCCGCGCGCTCGATCTGCGCTACGAACAGCCGAAGGACATCACCGGCTACCAGACCGATTGGGCCTATCAGCCGCGCGGCATCAAGGGGCGCCTCGAAGCCATTCTGGGCACGCGCATCACACGCTGGGACACCGATCCGCAGGAAGGCAACGGCATCTTCTATATCGGGCTCGCGCGCGGCGCCCGCAAGGAAGTGCCGGGCGTGCATTCCGACGAGCCCTATGACGACGTCACCATGCTCGTTTATCTGACGCCCGGCCTGCCCTCGGACTGCGGCACGTCGCTGTGGCGGCATCGCGCGACCGGCCTCGAGCACGCGCCGCTCGCCGCCGATGCGCGACGGCTGGGCACCACGCTGACGAAGCTGCGCGATCGCCTGGAGCGCGACTCCGAGAAGCGATCGTGCTGGGACGAAATCGACCGCGCCGGCTACCGCTACAACCGCATGGTCGCCTATCCGAGCGGCCTGCTGCATTCGGCGACGCGCCACTTCGGCGGCGGCCTGCGCCACGGCCGCGTCTACCAGACCTATCGCGTCGGCGTGGACTGGCGGCGGCTCCGCATCGGTCGATAGTTGGCCAGAGCACGGCTGCGACATCGTGCTTTGCACCCGCGAATGTGACGTCCGCGCCACGCATGGCCTCAATGCGCGCTGTCATCGTCGCTTGTGTTGACTCGGCCTTTTTGCGGGCGTACCCACGCCTCGTTCGCCGGCATGGGGCCTGCGAGCGATTCGAGCGAGACGGATGTTGAGCAGTTCCATTGAAAAGGTCCGCACGGCCGCGCCTGCCTGCCTTCAGGGCGGGGAGACCGCACGTGTCGCTCGCGAGGAGTTCGCGCGCTAGGGGTAGGCCCTATCGCAACCGTTCACCCTCCCGAGCCCGGCTCCGGAGGGTTTTTTGTTGGCTTGCTGCCACCTTCGTGTCGGGTTCGGGTCTAATAAAGACAAGTCCGTATCATGACCGATATCGCAGAATTCGATCTGGCCAATGCCGGCGCCCGCGTCGAAGGCCATGGCTCGGCCGCCTGGATCGCCGAGGCCCGCGAGCTGATGAAGCTGGCGGGGCCGCTCATCGTCACGCAGGTCGCGCAGATGGCGATCGGCGTCACCGACACCGTCATGCTGGCGCGCTATTCCAGCGAGGCGTTGGCCGGCGCCGTCCTGGGCAACACGCTGTTCTACTTCTGCTGGATCCTGGGCTCCGGGCCGATGGCGGCGGTATCGCCGATGATCGCGCATGTTCTGGGCGCCGATCCCAAGGACGAGAAAAACGTGCGCATGATCGCGCGGATGGGCTTCTGGTCGCTGGCGATGATTTCGCTGCCGCTGCTCGTCTTCCTGATGTTCGCGCACGCGCTGCTGTTGATGCTCGGACAATCCGAGGCGCTGGCGACGGCGGCGACGACGTTCCTGACGCCGCTGTCCGTCGGCCTGCCCTTCAGCCTGGGATTTCAGCTGCTGCGCAACTATTCGACCGCGCTGTCGCGGCCGAACGCGTCGCTGATCGTCATGGGTTTCGCCGTGGCGTTCAACGCGGTCGCCGATTACGGGCTGATCTTCGGCCATTTCGGCCTGCCGCGGCTGGGCCTGATGGGATCGGGCATCGCGAGCGCCAGTTCCTACACGTTCAGCTTCCTGACGATGCTCCTCGTCGTGCGGCTCACGCCAAGGCTGCACCGCTACCGGATCTTCCGCGACTTCGCCGACTACGACTGGTCGAAGCTGAGGGAGATCTACGTTCTCGGCCTGCCGATCGGCCTGACCATGTTGTTCGAGGCGACGCTGTTCTTCGCCTCGAACTTCATCATGGGGCATTTCGGGCTGGAGACGCTGGCGGCGCACACCGTGTCGCTGAACATCCCGTCGGTAACCTTCATGGTGCCGCTCGGCATCGCGATGGCGGCGACGGTGCGCGTGGGTCTGGCGGCGGGCGCGGGCGACCGCGAGGCCGTCATGCGCGCCGGATGGTCGGCGATCGCGATCGCGGCGGCGTTCATGACGCTGTGCGCCGTGGTGCTGGCGATCTATCCGTATCAGATCGCGTCGCTGATCCTGCCGCCGACGCCGGCCAATCACGGCGCGCTGCTGCTGGCGGTGACGTTCCTCCACGTCGCGGCGGCGTTTCAGCTGTTCGACGGCGTGCAGGTGACGGCGGCGCTCAGCCTGCGCGGGCTCAAGGACGCGCGGGCGCCGATGTGGATCGCGGGCGCGAGCTATTGGCTGGCCGGGTTCCCGACCTGCATCCTGCTGGGCTTCGGCCTCGGGATGCGCGGGTTCGGCATCTGGATCGGGCTCGCCTTCGGCCTGTTCGTCGCCGCGATCCTGCTTTGCGCCCGGTTTTGGTACCTGGCGCGCATCCGTTAAGAAGGCGGGCGTTTCTGACGGACGTTTCACGCGGAACTGCCCCCTTTTTACCAACCTTGCCGCAAGGAATTGTCTCGCGGCTATTGGGAAGTCCCCAGGACCGGAGTAGGATCGGAATCGAAGGGAACCCAAGGACAGCGCCATGCGCGTTTTGTGGATCGGCTTTGCCGCCTTGCTGGCGACGAGTGCGCCTGCTTTGGCCAACGGTATCTCGACGGTGCCGGGCCAGCTTCGGCTCTATGCGACGCCCGACATGGGCGGCGCAGGCATTCCGACGGTTTCGCGCGGGGCGCAGTTCGCGATCGCCTGCGACGGCATCAAGTCGGGTGGCGACGACGTGCGGGTGGTGATGTCGCTCGCCAATCCGCCGGGCGACCAGCCGACGGGCTATAGCGCGGTGCTCGCGACCAACCAGACCGTCGCGCGCCACGCCGTGCATGTGCAGGTGCCCGACGTGCCGGACTTCGCGAACCACACGGTCAGCGTGAAGGTCTATGTCACCGACGCCAAGGGCACCAAGGCCTGCGACGCGGGACGCGTGCGGATCGTTTAGTCAGAGCGTATAGGGAATTCGAACACTCGGATCGATTCTCGCGAAGTCCTTTGCATCGCGGGTGACGAAGAGACGGCCCGTGACCTGGGCTGAAGCCAAGGTGATGGCATCGGGCAATTTGAGGCGATGTTGCCGGCGAATCAGCACCGCGCGTTCCGCTATGGCTTCGTCGAGATGGATCATCTCAAACCTATCAAGAAAGGAGCGGGTGACTGCCTCGTTGGCGGATGACGCGCCGGCCATGACCTCGATCCAGCTCACTGCGCTAATGGCCGGATCGTTGTAAAGCGACAACTCGACACGCGCCGCAGGCACATCTCGAAGATAGTCAATCAGAATATTGGAATCGATCAGGGCTCGGGCCATTCGGCACGGATTTTACGCTGATATTCGAGACCGTCGATATTCTGATCCTTCCAGGCGCCAAAAGCCGGATCGTCAGGACCAAAAAGCTCTTTCGCCAAATACGTCGTTACCGCCTCGCGAATGATTGCCGCGCGCGATGTCTTGCGCTGTTTCGAGAGTCGAGACAGCGCTTTCAAATGCTTATCGGGCAAATCCACAAGCGTACGCATGCCGCAAACATAGCGATATCGTCCCTGTATATCAAGGTCAAAGAAACGGCACGACCGCCAGCACGCCGAGCGCGCCGGCGGCGATCCAGATCGCGATGCGCACATGGCGCGTGCGCGCGACCTGAGCGGCCGCAATCAAATTCACCGACTCCGGATGCAGCCGCACGCCGCCATCGGCCAGCATGGCGGAGATGATCTCGGCATTGCGCAGAAGCTGCGGCAGGTTCTGCGCCACGCGGCCGAGCGCGCTGAAGCCGTCGGCGGCGTCGCGCAGCCGCGCTTCGGGACCGACGCGTTCGAGCATCCAGCGCTCGACCACCGGGCGGCTCGCCTCCCACATGTCGAAATCGGGATCGAGGGCGCGCGCCACGCCTTCCACCACGACCATGGTCTTTTGCAGCAGCATGAGCTGCGGCTGCGCCTGCATGTCGAAGCGGCGCGTGGTATCGAACAATTGCTGCAGCAGCCGCGCCATCGAGACGTCGCGCACGGGGTGGCCGAAGATCGGCTCGCCGATGGCGCGCAGCGCCTGGGCGAAAGTCTCGACCGGATGGTGCGGCGGCACGAAGCCGACGTCGAAATGCACCTGGGCGACACGGCGATAATCGCGCGCGAGAAATCCGGCCAGCGTCTCGGCCATGAAACGGCGCATCGTCTCGTCGATCCGGCCCATGATGCCGAAATCGACCGCGACGAGGCGGCCGTCGGGATCGACAAACAGGTTTCCCGGGTGCATGTCGGCGTGGAAATAGCCGTCGCGCAGCGCCTGGGTGAGGAAGCTGCGCACCACCAGCCTGGCGATCCGCGCCGGATCGTGGCCGGCGGCGATCAACGCCTCACGATCGCGGATCGAGATGCCGTCGATCCATTCGCTGGTCAGCACGCGGTCGGAGGTGCGGTTCCAATCGATATGCGGCACGCGGAATTCGGGATCGGCGCGCGTGCGCTCCTCCAATTCGGAGGCGCCGGCGCCTTCCATGCGCAGATCCAGTTCGAGCGCGACCGACTGCGCCAGCGCATCGACCATGGCGCGCGGGCGCAGGCGCCGCGCCTCGGCGCTGAAGCGTTCCGCCAGACCGGCCGCCAGCGCGAAGGCACGCAGGTCGCGCGCGAATTCCGTGGCGATGTTGGGGCGCAGAACCTTCACCGCGACGCGGATCGGCGGATCGGTGGCCGTGAGGCCGTCATGCACCTGTGCGATCGAGGCGGCGGCGACCGGCTCGGACAGCGCGCTGAAGGCCACGTCGACAGGACGGCCGAGCGATTGCGCGATGATCTTTCGCGCCTCGGCGGTGGCGAAGGGCGGCAAGCGATCCTGCAGCTGCTCCAGCGCGGTGGCGACGTCGTCGCCGACGATGTCGGGCCGCGTCGCCAGAACCTGGCCGAGCTTGATGTAAGCGGGGCCGAGGCTTTCCAGCGCCCGCGCCAGGCGCACGCCCGGCGGCGACGGATCGTTCTGCGCGCGGCCGCTGCCGAGAAGGCGGCGCGCCAGCCGCGCCGACGGCGGCAGCAGCGCCTCATACTCCTTCGGAAACAGCGCGTCGTTGCGCGCCAGCACGCGCGCGGCGTGCCACAGACGGCGGTAGTCGGCGAAGCCGCTCATATCTTCCAGGCCGAATGCATGGCCGCGATGCCGCCGGTGAGGTTGCGCACTTTGACCTGCGACAGGCCCGCGGCGCCGATCATCTTCGCGAACGTCGCTTGTGGCGGAAATCGCCGGATGCTTTCGGCGAGGTAGCGATAGGCCTCGGCATCGCCGGCGACCGCCTGGCCCAGGCGCGGCAGCACGTTCAACGAATAGGCATCGTAGAGCGCGTCGATGCCGGGCACGACGACGCGGCTGAACTCCAGGCAGAGAAAGCGCCCGCCGGGCTTGAGCACGCGCCGCGCCTCGGCCAGGGCGCGATCGATATGCGTCACGTTGCGGATGCCGAAGGCGATCGTATAGGCGTCCATGCTGGCATCGGCGATCGGCAGGGCTTCGGCATCGCCCGTGATCCATTCGATGGCGGTCTCGCCCTTGGCTTGCGCGCGACGAACGCCCTCGCCCACCATGTCGGCGTTGATATCGCAGACGACGATCTTGGCCTCGCCGCCGGATTCACTGTTGGCGGCCGCCCGGCCGCGGGCCCGCACCAGATCGGCGATGCGAAAGGCGATGTCGCCGGTGCCGCCGGCGACGTCGAGCACCGTCCAGCCGGGCCGCGGACCCAGCCATTCGACGAAGGCGTCCTTCCACAGCCGGTGGACGCCCATCGACATCAGATCGTTCATCACATCGTATTTCGCGGCGACCGAGGAAAACACCTCGCGCACGAGGCTCTCCTTCTGGTCCTCGGGAACGTCTTTGAAGCCGAAACTGGCGGTTGGTGAAGGGTCGCTCATTGATTTCGACAATACACTAATGTCATCCCGGACGAGCGGCGAAGCCGCGAAGATCCGGGACCCATGGCGAAGCGTCGCAATGGGTCCCGGCTCGGCGCGATGCTAACGCATCGCTTGGCCGGGATGACAACACAGGATTTGGTGAATGCCCGAATTGCCCGAAGTCGAAACCGTACGCCTGGGGCTTTTGCCCGTGCTGGAGGGTCACCGTTTCACCCATGTCGAAACGCGGCGCGGCGATCTCAGGGTGCCGTTCCCCAACGACTTCGCCGGACGGCTGACCGGGCGGCGGGTGACGCGGCTGCGGCGGCGGGCGAAATACATCCTGGGCGACCTCGACGACGGCGAGACACTGGTCATCCATCTGGGCATGAGCGGGCGGATGAGCGTGCATGTCGCGGGCAATGCCAAGAAGCTCGGCACCTATGTCCACGACCTGGGCGACGCGACGGTGGGAACCGACAAGCACGACCATGTGGTGATGGATACCGACGCGCCGGCGCGCATCGTGTTCAACGACCATCGCCGCTTCGGCCTGATGCTCCTGGTCGAGACCGCGCATCTGGATGAGCACAAGCTGTTTCGGGGCTTGGGCGTCGAGCCGTTGTCCGACGCCTTCGACACGGCATTTCTGCGCGCGGCGCTCAAGGGCAAGAAGACGCCGATCAAGTCGGCGCTGCTCGACCAGCGGTTGATCGCGGGGCTCGGCAATATCTATGTCTGCGAGGCGCTGTTTCGCGCCAAGACCTCGCCCAGGCGGCTCGCGGCGAAGGTGCGGCCCGACCAGATCGCGCTGCTCGTGCCGGCGATCAAGGCCGTGCTGCGCGCCGCGATCAAGGCGGGCGGATCGTCCTTGCGCGACCATAAGCGAACCGACGGCGAGCTCGGCCTGTTCCAGCACAATTTCCAAGTCTACGGCCGCGAGGGCGAGCCCTGCCCCGGCTCGGCCTCAAGCAGCGAAGCGATAGGCCTCAAAAAAACTTGCGGCGGCACCATCAAGCGCATCGTGCAGGCGGGGCGTTCGACGTTTTATTGTCCGAAATGTCAGCGGTAGAAACGATCGGTCGATCCTGAATCGTGACTCTCATCCTTCGACAGGCTCAGGATGAGGATTTGGCCACCTCCTCATGCTGAGCCTGTCGAAGCATGCGGAGGCGGCGCGTTCTTCGTTCAGGCCACTTCCCCTCACGCCGCCGGCTTCGGATGGGTTCGTGGCAGCGGCGCGCCGCCTTCCAGCAGAGTCTTAAGGCCCGACAGGATGCGCGGCCAGCCGCCGGACACCGCTTCGATGAGCTTGGAGTTCTCGACATCGATTTCATGCAGGATGGTCAGGCGGCAGACGTCGCCGTCCGGCTCGATTTCGTAGGTGCAGCGGCCGAAGCCCTCGGCCTTCAGTTCGGGACGCAGTTCGTGGCGCCATTTGATCACCGCGCGGCGCGGCGGATCGGCTTCCAGGATCTCTCCGGCGTCGGCGACGCGGCCGTCGGCGAACTTCATCGTCCAGGAAGCGCCCGGCTTCCATTCGGACTCCTGATGAATGTCGAACCAGTATTGTTTCTGGAATTCCGGCTTGGTCAGCGCATCCCACAGCTTTTGCGGCGTGGTGCGGATATAGGTGACGTAGACATACCGGCTGCTCATGGCTCTTCCCTTTCAAGATTTCGCTTCAGTTCACCCAACGCTTTGAGACGGCCGCGCTCGAACTTGCCGATCCAGCGATCGGCGATCTCGCCGATCGGCACCGGGTTGATGAAGTGCAGCTTCTCGCGCCCCTCGCGCCTGGTCGCGACGAGGTTCGCCGCCTCCAGGATATCGAGATGCTTGGTCACCGCCTGGCGCGACATCGCCAGCCCCTCACACAACGCACCCAAAGTCTGTCCGTTCTCGTTGTGAAGCCGGTCCAGCAGTTGACGACGGCTCTTGTCCGCCAGCGCCCGGAACACGGCATCCATGCTCATGACTCTAATATGCAACTATTTGGTTGCATGTCAAGCGCGCTGGCGCCGTCATCATTTTTGCCCGGTGACATCGATTTAATCGCCCGCGGAGTCGGGATTTACCGGCCATTAGCCCGCGGGGCGAATGATCCATCGCGCGCCGCCGTGGCGCGAAACGAGTTGGAACGACATCGGTCTTGGGGGACGGTGGGTTCACGCTTGCGCAGGAGGTCTGCTCATGAGCGTTGCCCTGAATCAGTTTCCCGAACAGATATCGCCAATGCTGCTCAAGCATGGCGGCGTCGGAATCGGGCCGCTGCTGCCCGAAGACACGGGAGCGCTCTTCGTCTGGACGAACGACATCGAAGCCCAGGGGCTGGATCAGTCCTATCGGCCGGTCGACGGCGTGGCGTTCTCCACCTGGCTGAGCACCTTCGCCAGCGATCATTCGCGCGTGCTGTTCGCGATCCGCGTCGCAGGAAACGCAGCGATTGCCGGCTACCTGATGCTCAGCAACATACACCCGGTCAACCGCTGCGCCGATCTCGGCATCCGGGTGGGGCGGGAGGCCGATCGCGGCCGGGGCATCGGCACCGCCGCCACGGCGCTCGGCCTCGACTATGCGTGGACGCATCTGGGCCTGACGCGCGTGCAGCTTCGCGTGCTGGCCAGCAACGGGCGGGCGGTTCGCGCCTATGAGCGCGCCGGATTCCGCATCGAGGGCCGCCATGCGCGGGCGGCCTATATCGCGGGCGCCTGGCACGACATGCTCAGCATGGCCGCCATCCGTCCGGGCGCGACAGAATCCTGAGGATGGCCTATACCGCCTGTCGATTTCGCGGCGGGAGCCTCCTGATGAACCACCTGAATATCGTGGCCACGCTCGACGGCAAGGTCGGCGTCGTCACGCTGAACCGGCCCAAGGCGCTCAACGCGCTGAACGCCGAACTCTTGAGCGAACTTGTCACGCAACTCGAAGCGTGGGACCGCGACGATGCGGTGCGCTGCATCGTGCTGACGGGTTCGGATCGCGCCTTCGCGGCCGGCGCCGACATCAAGGAGATGGCGCCCAAAACCTATATGGAGATGTACCGCGAGAATTTCTTCGCCGAAGCCAATGACCGCATCGCCGCGGTGCGCAAGCCGATCGTCGCGGCGGTGGCCGGCTGGGCGTTGGGCGGCGGCTGCGAGCTCGCCATGCTGTGCGACTTCATCATCGCGGCCGACACGGCGAAGTTCGGCCAGCCGGAGATCACGCTCGGCGTCATGCCCGGCATCGGCGGCAGCCAGCGGCTGACCCGCTTCGTCGGCAAATCCAAGGCGATGGAGATGTGCCTGACGGGCCGCAACATGGACGCGGCCGAGGCCGAACGCGCCGGGCTCGTCAGCCGGGTGGTGCCGGCGGCGGAGTTGCTGGCCGAGGCGATGAAGGCGGCGCACAGAATAGCCGAGCAGTCGCTGCCCATCGTCATGATGACCAAGGAGACGGTCAACCGCGCCTATGAGACGACGCTGGCGGAAGGCGTGCGCTTCGAGCGGCGGCTGTTCCACGCCATGTTCGCCACCGCCGATCAGAAGGAAGGCATGGCTGCCTTCGCCGAGAAGCGGAAGCCCGATTTCGCGGATAAATAGTCATTTGACCCCTGCCCCGGACGGGGCTATACGCCCGCCTCCGATTTCGAGCAGGAAGACCCATGCCCAATATCGCCTCGTCCAAGAAGCGCGTCCGCACCACGGCCAAGCGCACCGCCATCAACACCTCGCGCAAGACCCGCGTCCGCGGCTTCGTCCGCAAGGTCGAAGAGGCGATCGTGAAGGGCGACAAGGCGGCCGCCCTGGCGGCGCTCAAGGCCGCCGAACCGGAGATCATGCGCGGCGTTTCCAAAGGCATCCTGCACAAGAACACGGGGGCGCGGAAAGTCTCGCGCCTGTCCAAGCGCGTCGCCAAGCTCGCCAAGTAACTGAGATTTCGAGAGGATTCCGAATTCTGCCTCGGAACGGGCGTTTTATTGTCCGTAGACTGAAAATCCTTGTACGGGCAAGTTATTGCGGTGCAATGACAGAAGGATGACAGCTAAGCCCCTGATTCGGCGGCGGAACGCTGTTCGGTGTAAAATCCTTATACGGACAAAAGACTTAGCCCGATAACAAGTTGATACAGAATCGTCAAAGTTCCTGATCCGTTCACTTGTCAGCGAATCGGAAATGCGTGACATTAACCTTCGTTCGGTGGGCAAGAGAAAAAGATGTCGAACACAAACAATAATATAAGAACAGTATTCGAGACATCCGTCCGGTTTCCCGGCCTCGACTGTAAGTACAGTACCCTCTGAATCCTTGAAATGACCGACAGACCAGACTGGGCCTTGGCCCGGTCGCGGGTGAATTTTGCCGAAGCGACAGACCCATGGCCACCGTTAATCCTTCTCCAGACTACGCCGGCGATTTGTCGCCAGAAGAGGCATGGGCGCTCCTGAAGAGCGATCCGGCGGCCAGGCTGGTCGATGTGCGCACCTCGGCGGAGTGGAATTTCGTGGGCATCGCCGATCTGAGCGCGCTCGGGCGCGAGGCGGCGTTGGTGGAATGGCAGATCCTGCCGTCGATGCAGGTCAATCCCGGCTTCGTCGCCCAGACCGGCCAAGCCTGCCCGGAGCCGACGGCCCCGGTCCTGTTCCTGTGCCGTTCGGGCGCGCGCTCGCGCAGCGCGGCGATCGCCATGACGCGGGCGGGATACGCCAAGGCCTACAACATCGCGGGCGGCTTCGAGGGCGACCTCGACGCGGATCGCCATCGCGGAGGCAAGAACGGTTGGAAGGCCTCGGGCCTTCCTTGGAAACAGACGTGAGAGGGGAGCCAGGCATGCGACGAGACGCAGCGGTCTAAAAGACCGACGCACGACGAACCGGGCGCAAAGCCCGGAAGCAAACAAGGGCTCGCCGGCCCGGCAGCGGGGCTGCGAAGGCCGGTCAAGACGCGGGTGAGTGGGTAATGGGACAGATGATAAACAAGCCGATGCGGCCCGATTGGCCGGCGGCCTGGTCGGGTGCGCGCGAGCGGCTGCGGCGCGAGTTGGGCGATGCGGTGTACGACGCCTGGATTGGGCCTCTGACGCTGGACGGGTTCGAGCGGGACGAGATCAAGATCGGAACGACCAAGTCGTTCATCCGCAACTGGGTGGCCGAACGCTATGTTCCGCGCATCGAGCGCGCACTGCGGGCCGAAGGCGCCGAGCCGCAATCGATCGCCATCGTGCTCGCGCCCTCCAAGCCGGTGATCGGCGGCGGCCTGGCACGCGAACCGCGGGCCGAGGCGCAGGCCGGGTCCGCCGCCATCCCCACGCCGGACGAGGATGTCGCGACCGAGACCAAGGGCCTGTGGACGCGGATGCTCCATCCGCAGCAGACCTTCGAGAGCTTCGTGCCCGGCCCGGCGAACGAGTTCGGCCTTTCCGCGGCCAAGAGCTTCGCCGACGGCGCGCAGAACGACGTCAGCCTGCTCTACATCCATGGCGGCTTCGGCTACGGCAAGACGCATCTGCTCAACGCCGCGGCGCTGGAGTTCAAGAAGCGCGGCAAGCGCGCGCTGTTCCTGCGCTCCGAGGATTTCATGCGCCACTTCCTGGGCGCGCTCTATCGCAAGGACACGCTGGCCTTCAAGGAAGAGCTGCGCACCGCCGAAGTGCTGATCATCGACGATCTGCAGCACATCTGCCGCTCGACCGCGACCGCGTCGGAGTTCCTCTACACGGTGAACGCCTTCGCCGATCTGCGCCGCCGCGTGGTGATCGCGGCCGATCGCGCGCCCTCGGCGCTCGAAGGGCTGGGCGCCGACGTCAAGTCGCGGCTTGCCGGCGGGTTGGTCGTTGCGCTGAACAAGCCGGACCGCGAGACGCGCCTGGCCATCCTCAAGGCCCGCGCCGCCGACTTCGCGCGTATGAAGCCGCACGCCCTTCTGACCAACGACGTGCTCGAGCACATCGCCGACATGGAGGAGGCGAGCCCACGCGAGCTGATCGGCGTGTTCACCAAGCTCGCCACTTACACCGACCTCACCAAGAAGCCGGTAACGCTGGAGACCATCGAGGACGTGGTCGGCCTTCGCAGCGCGCCCGGGGCCAAGACCTCGATCGAGGACATCCAGCGCAAGACGGCGGAGTATTACGAGCTCGACGTGCGCGATTTCCATTCGCCGCAGCGGGCGCGCCGCGTGGCGCGGCCAAGGCAGGTCGCGATGTATCTGTCGCGCAAGCTCACGACGCGTTCGCTGCCCGAGATCGGCCGGCGTTTCGGCGGACGCGATCACACCACGGTGCTGCACGCCTGCCGCCGCGTGGAGGCGCTGTGCCTGGAGGACAGCGCGTTCAAGCGCCAGGTCGAGTTCCTGCAAGACCTGCTCTCCCGCGGCCGTTAGGCGCGGCAAGCCACCCAGAACGAGCGACGGCGCCCCGAAACGGGCGCCGTTTTTCGTTGCAAGGCGCCGGTTTCGGGGCCCGCCGGCTCGCCCGAACGGCCACATTATTCCTTCGCCCTTCCTGGGGTATTTGCTATAGTGGGAAACCTGAGTCTCGGCCGTAAAGAAGCTCAAGGACATCAAAGGGTTACCGAACCGCCTGGGTGGCTCGGACCTGGAGTTTTCCGCCGGCCCAAACCACACTTGCGAGAGCGATGAAAATCAACGTCGAACGGGGTGCCTTCTTGAAGGCGCTGAGCCACGTCCAAAGTGTCGTCGAGCGGCGCAACACCATCCCGATTTTGTCGAACGTCCTGATCGAGGCCGGCAAGGGTCAGCTCAAGCTGACCGCCACCGACCTCGACATAGAGATCGTGGAGTCGATCCCGGCCGACGTGCTGCGCAACGGCGCAGCGACGGCGCCGGCGCACATGCTCTACGACATCGTGCGCAAGCTGCCCGAGGGTGCGCAGGTGCAGGCCGAACTGCTGACGAGCGAGGGCGGCCGGCTGGCGGTCTCCGCCGGCACGGTGCACTTCGAACTCGCCTGCCTGCCCAAGGAGGATTTCCCGCAGATGGCGGCGGGCGCCCTGCCCCACCGCTTCCGCCTCGCCGCCGACGATCTGAAGCGTCTGATCGCCAAGACCAGCTTCGCGATGGCGACCGACGAGACGCGGTTCTATCTGATGGGCATCCATCTGCACGCCACCAAGGATGGCAAGACCAAGGTGCTGCGCGCGGCCGCCACCGACGGGCACCGCCTGGCGCGCTTCGAGCTCGACCTGCCGGAGGGCGCGGGCGAGATGCCGGGCATCATCGTGCCGCGCAAGACGGTGACGGAGCTGCGCCGGCTGCTCGACGACGCGGACGGCGCGATCGAGATCTCGCTGTCGGACACCAAGATCCAGTTCGTCTTCGACGGCGTGGAGCTGACCTCCAAGCTGATCGACGGCACCTTCCCCGACTATCAACGCGTATTCCCCACCGGCAACGACAAGTCGCTGGCGCTGGAGGCCAAGGAGTTCGCCCATTCCGTCGACCGCGTCTCCACGATATCGGCCGACAAGACGCGCGCGGTGAAGCTGACGATGACGAAGGACAAGGTCACGCTTTCGGTCGTCAATCCGGAGAGCGGCACCGCGACGGAAGAACTCGGCGCGACCTATAACGCTCCGGGCATGGAGATCGGCTTCAACGCCAAATACCTGCTCGACATCACGGGCCAGATCGAGGGCAAGGACATCCGCTTCCTGCTCTCCGACGCCGGCTCGCCCACCATCATCGAGGACGCCGACGACCCGCGCTCGCTCTACGTCCTCATGCCGATGCGGGTCTGAGGTTGAACACCCCATTTCCACAGCGCCGGGAGGGCGCGGCGTCAGCCATTGAGGGCCATGTCGACCAGGCGCGCGCGCGCCTCGCCGTCACGCGCCTGACGCTGCGCAATTTCCGCTCCTATGCCGAAGCCGAGCTGGGCGTCGGAGCCACGCCGGTGGTGCTGGCCGGGCCGAACGGCGCGGGCAAGACGAACATCCTGGACGCGATCTCGCTGCTCTCGCCGGGACGCGGTCTGCGCGGCGCCAAGCTTGGCGAGCATGTGCGGCGCGGTCCCAGCGCACCCAGCGACGCGCTGTGGGCCGTCGCGGCGCAAGTGACGCGCGGCGGCGAGACCTATGATGTCGGCACCGGCCTGACGCTCGGCCCCCAGGGCGGCGAGCGCCGCCAGGTGCGCCTCAACGGCGCGCCGGCGCAAAGCTCGGCCGAGCTGGGCGAACTGGTGCAGATGCTGTGGCTGACGCCGGCGATGGACCGGCTGTTCATCGAGGGCGCGAGCGGCCGGCGCAAATTCCTCGACCGGCTGGT